>PPYF01114019.1_pt1 | contig 76401 bp, 66 predicted proteins | sample 1559871 | NCBI WGS metagenome assembly PPYF01 (sample SAMN08240021, study PRJNA423297) | Human gut metagenome, whole genome shotgun sequencing project.
TCTAAACATCCGTTTTGCTTTACTTTTCCTCAAAATTTTCTCGTATTATCCCCTTGACTTAATACCATTGGACTTTCTACGCGTCGTGCAGTTATTTTACCTCTACCAGCTCGTAGGAGCGGGTGCCGATGCCGATTTTCTCACAGTGGGCCAGGCACACCCGCCAGTCGGTGTCCGGCATGCTGTTGATGAAGTGGTCGTGCTTGTCGCAGAAGCCCTCCCTGTGCATCTGCTCGTCCAGGTGGGAGCCGGGGATGGGGGGCTGTTTCCCGCAGGCGTCGGCGCAGGCCTGGTCCAGAGCCACCGGGTCAAAGGAGGCGAACATGCCCACGTCGGGCACGATGGGCAGGTCGTTCTCCCCGTGACAGTCGCAGTAGGGGGACACGTCGATGACCAGGCTGATGTGGAACTGGGGACGGCCGTCCACCACCGCCTTGGCGTACTCCGCCATGCGGCAGCCCAGCTCCTCCATGGCCGCGTCGTTGCCGGGGCGGATGGCGTCGGTGTTGCACACCGCAATACAGCGGCCGCAGCCCACGCACTTGTCCCAGTCGATGGACGCCTTGCGGTCCTCCCCAAAGGTGACGGCGCCGTGGGCGCACTGGGTGGCGCACCGGCGGCAGCCCACACAGCGGCGGGGCGCCACCATCGGCTTGCCCTGGGCGTGCTGCTCCATCTTGCCCCGGCGGGAACCGCAGCCCATGCCCAGATTCTTGATGGCGCCGCCGAAGCCGGTCTGCTCATGCCCCTTGAAGTGGGACAGGGAGACGATCACATCGGCCTCCATGATGGCCTTTCCGATCTTGGCGGTCTGGATGTACTCCGCCCCCTCCACGGGCACCTCCACGTCGTCGTTGCCCCGCAAGCCGTCACCGATGATCACCTGGCAGCCGGTGGACAGCGGGGAGAAGCCGTTCTCATAGGCTGCGTCCAGGTGCTCCAGGGCGTTTTTCCGGCGGCCGGGATAGAGGGTGTTGCAGTCGGTGAGGAAGGGGACGCCCCCCAAGCTCTTCACCACATCGGCCACCACCTTGGCGTAATTGGGCCGCAGGAATGCCAGGTTTCCCGGCTCGCCGAAGTGCATCTTGATGGCCACCAGCTTACGCTCAAAGTTGATCTCCCCGATGCCCGCCGTGCGCATCAGCTTCTCCAGCTTGTTCAGCAGGCTGACCCCCGGCCTGCACCGGAGGTCCGTCATGTAAACCTTGGACCGCTCTCCCATATTTCTGTGTGCCTCCCATTTTGGTTCAAATTGTTAAGTGGTTCTTATTTTATACCCCTTTGCCCGTTCTCGCAAGGGGTTTGCGCTGAAACATAAGCAAAAAGGCCGCCAAAAGGAGCACACAGGCCCCCAACACCGCCCTCTGCCCCCACCGGCCGCTGCACCAGGCCCCCAGTGCCGCTCCGACGATGAAAAACACGATAATGCCGTAGTACTGGGCCGCCCGGTGTCCGTGGTCCCGCTCGCCGGTCTTCCCCCATAGGTACAGCCGCTCCGTGCCGCTGCGCAGGTTTCCGGTGCACATAGTGGTGGCAAAGGCATTGCCGTTGACCTTGCGGAAGCTCTCCACCTGGACCGCGCAGACAAAGGCCACCAACACATTGGCCGCGTTGTCCAGCGCCGCGGGCAGGAAGGCCACCGCCGCCAGCAGGAGCAGCTCCGCCGCCACGGTGATCTGCCGCCAGTGGAGGGCCTGGGCCCCCCGGAACCGTCCGCGGATCAGCTCTGCCGCCAGTACCCCCGCGGCAAAGGCCAGAATGGGTACCAGATAGTGGCCTGCGCCGCCCCAGTCCCCCTCCATCAGCCGTACCCCCAGCAGCACGATATTTCCGGTCTGGGCGTTGGCGAACACTCCACCCCGGATAAGGTAGGTATACGCATCCAGAAAGCCTCCGGTCAGGGCCAGCACCGCCCCCAGCCGAAAGCTCTCCGACATCTGCCTGTGTGTCGTCTGTTCCACGCGCTGTCCCCCTCTCAGGACCAAAGGTCCGCTACCAGCTTGTCGAAAAGGTGTTTCGACAAGCTGGCGGGCTTTCTAAAATTAACATAAAATAATAAAAAGTCGTTTGATCCAACGCGAAAGGGAACCCTGACGGTTCCCTTTCACACTATCTTTCCCCTCCAAATCCTTCGGCAGGAGGGTTTATCGGCAGTCTTAGGGGCGGGCCTTTGGCCCGTCCCCCTGTGTCCGGCTCAGAACGGCAGGCCGAGCCCTCCGGTGAGCTGCTGCATGGTGGAGGCGGAGTCGCTCTCTGCCGCCCGCAAAGCCTCGTTCACCGCAGCCACGATCATGTCCTGAAGCATCTCCACATCCTCCGGATCCACCGCCTCGGGGTCAATGACGACCTCCTTCAGCTCCCGCTTGCCGGTCACTGTGGCGGAGACCACGCCGCCGCCCGCGGCGGCCGTGTAGGTCTTGGTCTCCAGCTCCTGCTGCATTTTCATCATGTCCTGCTGCATCTTCTGAACCTGCTTCATCATGTTCATATTCATGCCGCCGCCAAAGCCGCCCATTCCGCGGCTGTTGAATCCCTTTGCCATCGGTCGCAACTCCTTTTATTCCTGAATGATGATGTTGTCAAACTGCCGGCTGAACGCCAGCAGATCGTCCAGTTTGTCGTGCTCCGCCGCCTGGGCGGGTGCCGCTGCGGCCGGGGCAGCGGGCGCCTTCCCCACCTTGACCGCGCAGCGCGCCGGGACGCCGGTCTGAGCCGAGGCCAGCCGCCCCAGCTCCTCCAGAATGGAGGCTCCGCCCACCATGCTCTTGGTAAACTCGTCCTTCACCCACAGCGTGAGCACCCCGTCCTCCAGCCGCCCCTGCACCATGGCCGGGTTGCTCAGGAAGGGGTAGACCGCAGGAAATTTTCCCCGCACCGCCGCCACCAGGCCAGGCCAGAGGTCGGCCGCGGCGCTCCGGCCGGCTTCTCCGCCGGTGGGCGCCTCTCCGGCCACCAGGCGGTCCTCAGGAGCTGCAGACGGCTCCGGCGTCTCGTCTACGTCTACCCGCTCCCCCGGCTCATCAGGCAGTGGGGGCCGCTCCTCCTCCCACGGGGGGCGCTCTGCCGGGACTGGCTCCACCCTTGGGGCGGACGGCTCCCGCTTCGCCGGTGCGGACTGCTTCATGGGCTGCCCCGGTACCGCGCAGGCCGCCGGAATCCCCCCCGCCAGCAGCTCCTCCACCCGGGCCAGCCGGGCATTCAGCGCCGCGGTGCTCTCGTCCAGGCCCGGGTCGCAAAGGCGGATGAGGCACAGCTCCGTGTCCGTCCGGCGGTTGCCGCTGCGGGACAGATCTGCGATGGTGGTCTGAAGCAGGCCCAGCATCTGTACCAGCCGGGCCGTCTGGAACTGGTTGGACAGGCGGCGCATCGTATTTTCGTCATAGCCGCCGGTGAGCAGGGCCGCGCCCCCCTGGGGGGCCGTCTTTCGGATGAGCAGATCCCGGGTCAGGGCGGACAGCTCGCCCAGCAGAGAGCCCACGTCCTTCCCCGCGCCGTACAGCCGGGCCAGGGTCTCCAGGGCCCCGGCGGTGTCTCCCCCGCCGAGCTGCTCCATGAGCCGCGCCGTCTCCAGGTTGCCCGCCAGCCCCAGGGCGTCCAGCACCTCCTGCTCCCCGATGGGGCCGGATGGACCGGCGCACTGGTCCAGCAGGGACAGGGCGTCCCGCAGGCCGCCGTCGGCCAGCCTGGCCAGCAGGCTGGCCCCCTCCCCCCGCAGCTCAATGCCCTCTTCCCGGGCCACATAGGCCAGCCGGGCAGCGATGTCGCCGGGGAGAATCCGTTTGAAGGAGAACTGCTGGCACCGGGACTTGATGGTGGCCGGCACCTTGTGCAGCTCCGTGGTGGCCAAAATGAACATGAGGTGCTCCGGCGGCTCCTCCAAAATCTTCAGCAGCGCGTTGAAGGCCGCAGTGGAGAGCATGTGCACCTCATCCACAATATACACCCGCTTGCGCACTGCCGCCGGGGTGTATACCGCCTCGTCCCGCAGGGCGCGCACCTGGTCCACGCCGTTATTGGAGGCGGCGTCCAGCTCCAGCACATCCAGGATGGAGCCGCTCTCAATGCCCAGGCAGGACGGACACTGGTTGCAGGGATTGCCGTCCACCGGGTGTTCACAGTTCACCGCCCGGGCCAGGATCTTGGCGCAGGTGGTCTTTCCCGTTCCCCGGGTGCCGGTAAACAGGTAGGCGTGGCTCAGCCGACCGGTGGCCACCTGGCGCTTGAGCGTGTCGGTGATATGGGACTGGCCCACCACATCGTCAAAGGTGCGGGGCCGCCATTTGCGGTACAGGGCCTGATACAAGGGCGGTCACCTCAAATCAAATCAAAAAGGAGAGGGGCGGAGGATGCGGAAAGCCGCGTCGCTTCGCCCCTCTCCCGCCGCGTCCGGCGCGTGGCAAGACCGCACACCGGCCTTTGGAGACTGCGCTATACCCGTTACCCAGGCAGCCGGCTCAGGAGCGGGACCCCCGCGGCACAGGTCGCGGTCCGCTTAGTGCTGCTCGGTTCCCCGCCTGACACGGTTCACGGTGCGGCCTTGCGCGGGACCGATCCATCATCGCTGCTTACCTGGGGCAGACAGCACAACGCAGTTCCGGGGGCCGGGATTCATCCCTGCTGTAGCGGGTTGCAGGTACAGGGCACCGCTAACTCCCCGACTAGTGCGGCCTTGCCGCGGGCCGGACGCCTCTGCGCCGTCCGTCGGAAGGCTGTATTTGATATCATACATCATTTCCCGCCATTTATCAATATCACTTTTCACTTTTTTCAAAAAAGGTCTTTACAACCGGATAAATTATGCTATAATATCTGAGTGTCCACGACAAGAATTTTTCATTTTGTTGAGAGCACTCTGTATGGGCCTATAGCTCAGCTGGGAGAGCGTACGGTTCGCATCCGTAAGGTCGTCGGTTCGATCCCGATTAGGTCCACCATTCATAGAAAACGCCGCAGTGAAAACTGCGGCGTTTTCTCGTTTGACCACAGAAATACCACAGACGGATTTCTGCTTTAACTACTTGACGGGTACCCCCTTTCAGGAGTGCCCGTCTTTTTTGTTTGTGCCAATACAGTTTAGCGCCTCCCAACTAATCTCGTTGGAAGTTGCCGCTATCTCTCAAACAGTCGCATTTTCAGCATAAATCTTCTCTTATATTTTCTGAGAATATTTCTTGACCACAAATTTGCCCATAGACAGAAAAAATCAGCCCGCCGGATGGGCACCTTCCATCGGCGGGCCGGTTTTGCAACATTTCAGCTTGCTTTGCGACTCCATCGTTTCCTTGCTTGGAAGTTTGTCATGGAATGTTCTCTCCGCTCTTCTGGTTGTTTGACCTCTGCTTTCGCGGTATCACAGTCAATCTTTTCCGCCGCCAATTGCTGCATCTCGTCGGTTATGTGGGAATATGTGTTCAGGGTAGTAGTGCTGGATACATAACACAAAATTGTCGGCAGGGTCTTGATGTCCATTCCGTAGGCCTAGGCGTTGGTTGCAAAAGTATGGCACGGACCATGAAATCTCACCCGTTCACATCCCGCATAATCCAAAATTCTGTGCAGGCGCTTATGGGGCGAGGATGGACGCATGGGCAAGTCTTCTTTCTTTGGGGATGGAAACATCCATCGTGAATCCACCTTGGTCTTATACTCTGCCAGCACTCGCCTGACGGATGGCGGCAGGATCATGGTACGAACCGCCGCTTTTGTTTTGGGTTCACAGATGACTACCTCTGATCCGACAATGCTAGCTTGCTTGTCGATCCGCAGCTCTCCAGTCGTTAAGTTCAAATCGTCCCACTGAAGGGCGGCCAGTTCCCTCAGTCGCAGGCCAGTCGCAGGCCAGTGGCAAACTCCAGAAGGAAGAGTTTATAGTAATTTTCCTCTTTGGCCTGGATGAGTACTCTCTGCATAGTTTCCCCTGAGGGAATTTTCATCTCTTCTCGTTTTGCAGGCGGACACTTGCATCCAATGGCCGGGTTGCAGAGGATCAAATGCTCCTCAACTGCTTTCTCCAGTGCCTGCCGACATAGACTGCGGCAACATCGAATCTGGCTGTCAGCAATACCTTTTCCATTGGCATGCTCATCTGGCTTCATCCACACACAAATTTGCTGCTTATCATTTTCTGTTAGTTTGTTCAGTGGAATATCGCCTAGCCTTGGTTTGATGTATAGCCGGAGATACCCTTCGTAGGTTCGATGGGTTCTGGGCCGGATTTATGGTTTGCTGTAGGTTTCGTACCAATAGTTCAGACACTTCCCAAATGGCATATCTGCCCGAACCTTGGCCGGATTTGCAGGTGCAATGGTGTCTTTCAGTGTTTTCAATTTATCCACGCACTCACCTTTGGTCTTGGCCAGCACATTTTTCGTCTTGGGAAGGCCGTCCTTTCTCAGCTGGGCGGTGCCTTCGCCGTTTTTTCGCTTTCTTCCCATAGCTTCAACTCCTCTTCAAAGATATTTTTAAGAAATTCCTCTACGATCTCAGCCGCCCGCTTTTGTATATCCCTAGTGGTGTGGGTAGGTGTCTTGGGTGAACGCCGACCTGGTATGTCCCAGGATTCCAGACAGAGTCTTTACATCTACACCAGATGCCAACGCATGGGTGGCAAAAGTGTGGTGCAGACCATGAAACCGGATATCAGGCAGCTCCGCCCGTTTTAACAGGGCTTTCAGCCGATCATAGGCAGTACTCGGGTGGGTAGGCTGTTCTGGTTTCCACGGATGGGGGAAGATCCATTCCGTCAGAGCGGACTTTTTCCTCTCCCGGAGCAATTCTACAGTACTGGGCGGCAGGGTGATCGTTCTGGCACCAGCTGATGTCTTGGTATCCCAAGTAGTCAGTTTTCCGCCACGCTCCTCATGTACAGCGCGGCAAATCTTGAGCCTTCCATCATCTGCATCAAAGTCCCTCCACTGGAGGCCGCAGATCTCACCTCGCCGCAGTCCGGTTGTCAGTTCTGTATAGAAGAAGTCATACCAGACGGCATCCTCCCGGATAATCTCCACAAATCGTTCCAACTGCTCATCCGTTAAAATTTGTTTTGCCTCCCCCAGTGCTTCATGGAGCATGGAGTGAATCCCACGGACAGTACTCCTGGCAAGCACTCTCCTGTGGTTCGGTTTCCCTGACGAGCCAGCGTATCATATAACTTTTTAATGTCTTTTCCGGTTATCTGAGTGATTGGCTTGTCTCCCATAAAGGGGACAATGTGGTTCCGCACAGTACCTTCATATCGTCTCAAGGTAGAGGGACGAATGTTAGGAGCCATGTTTTTCAACCATTGCTCCAGCCACTGGCCCAGTGCCATCCGACTCTCCTCAGTCAGCTCGACACTCTGATACACCTCAATACTCTGCCGGAGCTTAACTGTCAGTTCCTTCTGGATATCAGTATAGATATAGCGGAAGATGGACTCACCGTTCTCTTTGTGGCCCACTACGGGATGTGCCTTGAAATTAGGGACGACTGGTTCACACACGTAGTCCCTCGGACACCGTTCGGCGCACATCGGCCCGGCTGTGGCTGAGCCCCCCTGGATCAAAGGCAGGGCAGTCTTATAACGGATGGCCTTGCAGCGGAGCTCACCGGCCATGTCCAAAGTCTCCTGTATCTTTCAGCTTTCGTGGCCGTTGACCGTCTCTTTGAAAAGTATCTACGCACCGTGCTCTGACTGCGCCGCATAAGCCAGCAGAAAAACCAACCTCCTGGATTTAATTTAGAAGTTATCCGACAAAAAGTGATTCCCGCACAAAAAACACGCCCTATGCCGTCCGAAAATGGAATGGCATGGGGCGCAGCTTTATTTTATACCGGCCGAGCATAGGCGGAACTATGGTCGGCCCCGGCCCTTGCCGCCGGTGGCTGGATGCGGAGGACAGCACGTCCTCCCCTCTACAGACTCATATGGCTGGTTTTCCATCTCAACACAAATATCAAAAAACTGTGAGGATAAAGATAACTGGAATGCAATATGTACTCAGCGCTCCCTTTGTTCCGGGAGAGGAATCACCGAGTTGTTTGCCAACTCAATCCGAAACGCATATTTATCGCCGCGGACAATGGATTTTGTATATTCAATCAGGACATTGCCCTCATAGCTGTATCGCTCCAAAAGAGTACACGGAACATTGGATGAGATATGCAACAGCGTTCTTTCTTCTGAGCGCGGCATAACAGGCCGGAATTTTTCCGTGGCCCGATCTGCATGGAAGTTATACTGTTCTCGCAAAAACTCATATAGAGAGCCGCAGGAGAGCGCCTCCGTGTCCAGCGTCAAGAAACGGCTTTGGGGAAGAAAGGTGGTTTCCAGCATCAGAGGATACGTCCTGGCCGAGCGGAGCCGGAGCAGTTTATGGAACACTGTTCCCTCCTGATACCCGGTTTCAATCGCCAAAGACTTATCGGCTTTGACCAGATCATAGTGAATGACAGAATTCTGAATTAGAATATTGCTGCTTTTAAGCGTATCAGTAAACGAGTAGAAATCAGATAGGGGCTGGGTGAATACGAACGGCTTAATATAGGTTCCATTACCCTGGACCGAGTAAAGTACACCGGTTTCTTTCAGCATGTTGAGTGCACGCCGGAGAGTGCTACGGCTTGCGTTATACTTCCGGCACAACTTTTCTTCGGGGGGGAACAGTGAATTTTCCGGATAGAGCCCCGTCTGTATATCACGAAGCATCTCCGTGTAAACGTCTATATAGACCGGCCTTTGAGCCATACCGCACCCCCCGCTTGCCGCTGCTTCACGTCACTTCAGATAGCCAATCAACCCATAGATCCTTACAAGTATTTTTAGAGACTATTACTATTTTGCCAATTATTTTATCATATGGGGAGTGAATTTACAAGGAAATATTTCCCTGTTAAAAAAAGAGATACAACTCAGGTCAGTTGTATCGATTCAAAATGCATACAACTGAGGGTAGTTGGCCTATTTTACCCAAAACCATAGACAAAATTAGCAAAAAACTATACAGTATATACAGAAGTAGCCGATCCGCACGCGTTATTACAGTTAAAAGTACCACATGGAGGAGCCAATATGAAGCAATGGTATGTCGGGGTAGACGGCGGAGGCACAAAAACCGCCGTCGCGATCTCCACCGCTGACAGTGTTCCGATCCAAACCATGACCTACCCGACCTGTTCCTATCAGTCCATCGGTATTCCGGAATCCGTTGCCCTGATCACGAAGGTGGTACGGGAGGCCCTCTCCGGGGGCGGGGTAAGCCCACAGGATTGTGCCGGGTGTTGCGTGGGTATGCCCTGTTATGGCGAAAACCCAGCAAATGACCGGGAGATCGTTCGCCTGCTGACGGATGCTCTGACTCCAGTCCCAGTGTATGTTGTGAATGACGGTGAAGTTGGCTGGGCTGGATCCCTCGCCTGTGGGGAGGGAATCCATATTGTTTCCGGCACAGGTTCTATCGCATTTGGACGCGGGTGTGACAAAGAATTTGCCCGCTGTGGGGGGTGGGTGGAGTTTTTTGGGGATGAGGGCTCCTGCTACTGGATTGGTCGGCAGGGAATGAGTCTGTTTTCCAAAGAGGCCGATGGCCGGTTGCCGAGGGGTCCGCTCTATGATCTAGTCCACGGGGAGTTTGGCCTGACGGAGGACTACCAGTTTATTGATCGGATTGTCCGGGAATTTGCCCCCTATCGGGAAAAAGTCGCGGGGTTCCAGCGGTACGTCCTACAGGCCGCCCGGGCTGGCGACACAGCCGCTGCCGCGCTGTATGAAACGGCTGCGCTTGAGTTGGCGCTCATGATTCGCACGCTCAAGGCAAAACTTCGTTTCTCCGCCGAGCCCATCAGCGTTTCCTACTCCGGCGGTATCTTCCATGCCGGAGAATTCATCCTGGCCCCTCTCCGTAAAAAGGCCGAAGAGCTGAACTGCATACTTTGTGAACCCAAATACTCCGCGACCGAGGGCGCGCTCATGTTGGCCATGGAACGGTTCCCTTTATCACCCAGTTAAATGTCCGAAGGAGAATGATGTTATGTTTTTGACCGAAGCTGAGATTCTGGATACCCCGCTGTCCCTGAACTACACCTGCCAATACTTTGAGAAGAACAAAAAAAATCTGGAGCAGTTCTTCCAGGAAAACCAGCAAAAGAAGTTTACCATTTTGGGCTGCGGCTCCAGCTATATGCTGGCGAAGAGCACAGCATCTCTGTTTGCGTCGCTCCCGGGAACCAGCGCAAATGCGATCGCCGCCGGCGACTACATTGTGGACCCTCTGTTCTGGTATGAGACGGTGAAGGGCAGCATCGTGCTCCTGCTTTCACGGTCCGGAAAGACCTCTGAAATGGTATGGGCCCTGAAGCACATCAAAGAGGCTCACGGATGTCCAGCGGTGTCCATCACAACGGAGGATGGGAATGATCTGATGCCCTTGTGCGACCTGAACCTGACGCTGAACTGGTGCCATGATGACAGTGTCTGCCAGACCCGAACTGTCACGAACCTGTATGCCTCCACACTGCTTCTGGCGGCGGAATACGCAAGGGATGACCGCCTCCGAGAGAGTGTCCTGGCAGCCATGCGGGAGAGCACCTCGTTTCAGCTGAAGTACCGGCCGGTGCTGGCCGAGATCGCAAACCTTGATTGGGACAATGTGGTGGTGCTGGCGGACGGCCCCATTTGCGGCATCGCGGAGGAGGGCGCCCTCGCCTTTACGGAGATCTCCATGCTGACAGGCCGCTATTTCCATCTGCTGGATTACCGTCACGGGCCTATCGTGGTCAGTGGAAAACGGACTCTGACTCTCGCGTTGCTGCGGCCCGGTGAAGAAAAGCTCCAAAGCGCTATGATGAAAGATGTGATTCAGCGCGGCGGCCCTGTGGTCACGATTTCCCACTGCACAGAAAATAGGTACGACGCGGCAGCCCATATTCAGATTCCGGAAGTCGGCGAGTTCGCCGCATGGGGCATTCTGTTCATCTATGTCGCGCAAATGACAGCTCTGCTGAAAGCAATTGCCCTAGGCGGAAACCCCGACCAGCCCAAGGGCCTGGACGCCTACATATCCCTGTAAATTTTTCTTACAAGGATCGTTTGCCTTGTCTGAGAGAAACGATTTGAAAACAGAGGGGAGAGGATAGCTCCAAATATGAAACTGCCGGATCAGGCGTCGTTAACAGGATAAGGACGGACTACAAAGGAGGAATAGAAGGGATATGAGAAATCGAAGGAAAGCTGTTTCGCTTCTAACGGGCCTACTCGTGACGGCCCAGTTATTTCCAACCGCGGCGCTTGCGGCAGACTCCAGCGAGTCCGCATTGAACAAGGCCCCCGGATATCAGGATTTTCCCGCCTATTACAGCGACAGTGCGCATGCCGATGACCAGGTGACTCACCCGGACGTAGTTGTCCTGGAAGAACCGTGGAACGGCTATCGCTATTGGGCCGTTTATACGCCCAACGTGATGCGGATCTCCATCTACGAAAACCCGTCCATCGTTGCCTCCAGCGACGGAGTGCATTGGGTAGAACCGGAGGGGCTTTCCAATCCCATTGAGCCGCAGCCGCCCAGCACCCGCTACCACAACTGCGACGCTGATATGGTCTATAACGCGGAATACGATGCCATGATGGCCTATTGGAACTGGGCGGATGACCAGGGCGGAGGCGTTGGGGCCGAAGTCCGGCTGCGGATTTCCTATGACGGCGTACATTGGGGCGTCCCCGTGACTTATGATGAGATGACCCGCGTATGGTCGAAGCCCACCTCCGACGCGGAGCGTCAGGTTGCGGATGGAGAGGATGACTTCATTACCGCCATTGCTTCTCCAGACCGCTACGATATGCTCTCTCCCACTATTGTCTACGATGACTTCCGGGATGTGTTCATCCTGTGGGCCAACAATACCGGCGACGTGGGGTATCAGAATGGTCAGGCGAACTTCGTGGAAATGCGTTATTCGGACGACGGGATCACCTGGGGTGAGCCAGTCCGCGTCAACGGCTTCCTGGGGCTTGACGAGAATGGGCAGCAGTTGGCCCCCTGGCATCAGGATGTCCAGTATGTTCCAGATTTGAAGGAGTTTGTTTGTATTTCCCAGTGCTTTGCCGGCCGAAATCCGGATGGCTCTGTCCTGCACCTGACCACATCAAAGGATGGAGTCAACTGGGAGCAGGTGGGCACCAAGCCCCTGCTGTCCCCCGGGCCAGACGGCAGTTGGGATGATTTCCAGATCTATCGCTCCAGTTTTTACTATGAGCCAGGCAGTTCCGCCGGAGATGGTACCATGCGCGTCTGGTACAGTGCCCTGCAGAAGGACACCAATAACAAGATGGTCGCGGATTCCTCCGGGAATCTGACCATTCAGGCCAAAAGTGAGGATGACCGCATCTGGAGGATCGGCTATGCGGAAAACAGTTTTGTTGAGATGATGCGCGTGCTGCTGGATGACCCCGGCTACACGACGCCCGCCCTGGTTTCCGGCAATTCCCTTATGCTGAGTGCTGAGACCACTTCCCTTCCCACAGGGGATGTCATGAAGCTGGAAACCAGTTTCGCGCCTGTGGACACCTCTGATCAGGTCGTGAAATATACCTCCAGTGATCCGGATGTGGCGACGGTGGATGAGTTTGGAACCATTACAGGCGTTTCTGTCGGTTCAGCGCGCATCATGGCGGAGACCCGGGAGGGCCTGTCCGACGACCTTGAAATTGCAGTGGTGGAGAATCCGTACACGCTGATTCCCCAGTCCAATATGACGGCAACCGCCACCAGCGTCTACGGCGGGACGACGGAGGGCCCCGCCTCCAATGTCCTCGATGGAAACGTCCGCACAATATGGCATACCAACTATGCTCCCAAAGATGAACTGCCGCAGAGTATCACCGTTTCCTTTGACCAGCCCTATACCGTCGGCCGCTTCGTCTATACCCCACGTCAAAACGGGACAAATGGCATAATTTCGGAGTATGAGCTATACGCCATCCACCAGGACGGCAGCAAGGACCTAGTCGCCTCCGGCTCAGACTGGGCGCTCGATGCCAAGGATAAAACCGTGAGCTTTGCACCGGTAGAAGCCGTCGGCCTGGAGCTCAAGGCGATTGCCGGCGCAGGTGGGTTCGGTACTGCCGCCGAACTCAATGTGTATGCGTATGGTCCAATCGAGCCTGCGCCCGTATATGTCCCGGTGGATGACCGGGATGCTTCCCTGGTGTTTACGGGTGCATGGAATAGCGACAGCAACGGAAGCTTTTATGAAGGGACGGCCCGTTATACCAACGAGATCGGCGCGTCCGTGGAGTTCACATTTGTGGGGACGGCCATTCGGTGGTATGGTCAAAATGATGTAAATTTCGGCGCTGCGGAGGTATACGTGGACGGCGTTCTGGCAGGGGAGGTAAATGTGTATGGGCCGGCGGCGGCTCAGCAGCTTCTATTTGAGGCGGACGGTCTGGCCTATGGGAAGCATACCATCCGCATCGTCTGTGTGTCTCCGGTGGTTGACTTCGACTATTTTTCGTATGTGGGAGAATAAAGCGATTCTAGCAGGCGACTTTCAACACAAAGGATTATAGAGAAGGAGGACTCGGAAATGCGTGGTAAAAAGTTCATATCACTCACGCTCAGTACGATGCTGTGTCTGCAGCTCTTGCCCACCGCTTCTTTTGCGGCGGCGCCTGCAACGGACACCGGCAACGCAGGACTGATTGCAGAAGGTGATTATGCCATTGCCGGCAATGGCGTCCGCGTCACTTATGACGCGGACGGGCAGACAATCACTCTGTACCGCACAGAGGGGTCTGGGCTTATCCAGATGAGCAAGCCTTCTCCATTGGGAGGGCCAGTGGTTGGAGGGCAGGAGGTTCAGGACTTCAGCCATATTTCATGTGATGTGGAGCAGAGCACCAGCGGAGTGATGGGCAGCGGTCAGAGAATGACCATTACCTCTCAGAGCATGAGCACGGGCCTAATTCGTACCTATGTGCTGGAGACCTCTGATATCGAGGAGGGTGTGGTATATACTGCAACATCCTATGAGGCAGGAGCTTCTGATGTGGAAGTGTCTTGGTTCATTGGCAGTGTGTATGAGCTTTATGGTGCGGAAGATCGTATCTGGAGCTATAACGGCGGCGGTGAGGGGCCGATGCACTACTATGATACGCTTCAAAAGATTGACCTGACCGACTCTGGCAAGTTCAGTAGGGAGAATAAACAGGATGACACGGCTGCAAGTATTCCTGTGTCAGATATTTACATTGCTGATGGAGGGATTACCGTTGGCGATGCTTCTGCAACCAGAAGGGAGGTACATACTCCGGTTCAGGAAACCAGTGATTCAGCTCAAGTTTCTATCGGGTGGCCAGGCAAAGTCATTGCCGCCGGAAGCGTGATCGAAATTGGTGAGAGCTTTGCTGTAGTCCATCCGGGTGACTATTATAACGGCTTGAGAGGTTACAAAAATGCAATGGATCACTTGGGCGTGATTATGCCTGCACCTGGGGATATTCCTGATAGCAGCTATGATCTCCGATGGGAAAGCTGGGGCTGGGGGTTTAACTGGACGATCGACTTAATAATCGGCAAATTGGATGAACTTCAGGCAGCCGGAGTCAAGCAGATCACTTTGGATGATGGTTGGTATACCAATGCAGGAGACTGGGCCTTAAATCCAGAAAAGTTTCCAAATGGAGCCTCCGATGCGTTGCGGCTGACAGATGCAATTCATGAGCATGGTATGACTGCACTCCTTTGGTGGAGACCTTGTGACGGCGGGATCGATAGTATACTCTATCAGCAACACCCTGAATATTTCGTTATGGATGCAGATGGAAGACCTGCAAGGCTTCCTACTCCTGGTGGTGGGACCAATCCCAGCTTGGGATATGCACTTTGCCCTATGGCGGATGGTGCGATTGCAAGCCAAGTTGACTTTGTAAACCGTGCAATGAATGATTGGGGGTTCGATGGCTTCAAGGGAGATTATGTGTGGAGTATGCCTGAATGCTACAATCCTGCACATAACCACGCCTCGCCAGAAGAATCCACTGAAAAGCAATCCGAGATATACCGCGTCTCTTATGAGGCTATGGTGGCCAACGACCCCAATGTGTTCAATTTGTTGTGCAACTGCGGTACGCCCCAGGACTACTATAGTTTACCATATATGACACAGATTGCTACGGCTGACCCCACTTCTGTGGATCAAACAAGGAGACGCGTGAAAGCCTACAAGGCACTGATGGGAGATTATTTCCCTGTTACAGCCGACCACAATAACATCTGGTATCCAAGTGCCGTCGGTACGGGCTCTGTTCTCATTGAAAAACGTGACCTTAGCGGTACTGCCAAGGAAGAATATGAAAAATGGCTTGGGATTGCGGATACAGTTCAGTTGCAGAAAGGCCGGTTTATTGGCGATCTTTACAGTTATGGTTTTGACCCTTACGAAACCTATGTGGTGGAGAAAGACGGGGTTATGTACTATGCCTTCTACAAAGATGGGAGCAAATATAGCCCCACTGGCTATCCAGATATTGAGTTGAAGGGGCTAGATCCAAATAAAATGTATAGGATTGTTGACTATGTCAATGATCGTGTCGTGGCAACAAACCTGATGGGTGATAACGCTGTATTCAATACACGTTTTTCCGACTATCTACTGGTTAAAGCGGTGGAAATTTCGGAACCGGATCCAGAACCTGTTGACCCTGATTATGGTTTCACCTCTGTTGATGACAGAGACGAGGCTCTTATTTACACAGGGACATGGCATGATGACAACAACGCATCTTTCAGCGAAGGGACTGCACGTTATACCAACAGTACGGATGCTTCGGTTGTATTCTCCTTTACTGGAACTTCCATTCGCTGGTATGGCCAGAGGGATACCAATTTTGGCACGGCAGAAGTTTATTTGGACGATGAACTGAAAACAACAGTTGATGCGAATGGGGCCGCAGAAGCAGGCGTATGTCTTTTTGAAGCGCTTGATCTTCCGGCTGCCGAGCATACCATTAAAATTGTGTGCAAGAGCGGAGTGATTGATATTGACCGCTTTGCATATGAAGCTGCTACCCTTGAACCCATCTATGAAAAGGTCGATGCGCTCTCGGATCGGATCACTTATGTTGGGAATTGGGAAGAGTATCACAACAGCGAGTTCTACATGGGAAACGCAATGCGCACAGACGAAGCCGGCGCTTATGCTGAACTGACTTTCCGTGGTACAGCGGTACGCCTGTATGCAGAGATGAGCTTCAATTTTGGCACTGCAGACGTCTATTTAGACGGAGAGTTAGTGGAAAACATAATCCTATACGGCCAGGAAGCAACTGGGCAGCTAATGTTTGAGCGTACGGGACTGGAGGAAGGAGAACATACCATTCGCCTTGTACAAAACGCCTGGAACATCAATTTGGACTATATTTCTTATCTACCAGAGCAAGATCAACCAACGCCGCCGGAGACGACGGTTACTGTTGATGCAATGGACGCCCAACTGGTGTATACAGGCGTATGGAATGATGACTATCATGACGTCTTTCAGGAAGGAACCGCCCGTTATGCCATTAGTGCCGGCGCCTCGGTCGAGTTCGAATTTACTGGAAGCGAAATCCGTTGGTATGGACAAAATGATTCCAACTTCGGTGTTGCCAGCGTTTATATCGATAATGAGTTTGTGCAGCAGGTAAATGTTAACGGAGCTGCGGCTGTGGGAAAGCTTTTGTTTCAAAAGACTGATCTACCAGCCGGTTCGCACACGATCCGCATTGTGTGCGATACTCCGGTTATTGATTTGGATTATTTGACTTATACCACTAAGGCATAATGTTTCATTGCAAATAAAATAGGAGGTTACTCATTTGGATAAAATTACATTTCTTGGCGCAGGCAGTACCGTCTTTGCAAAAAATGTCTTAGGCGACTGCATTACGACGGATGCTATGCGCGAGTTTGAGTATGCGCTCTATGACATTGACCATCAGCGGTTGGAAGAGTCCTATATGATGCTTTCTAATATTAACCGGAACTCTAACGACGGAAAGGCTAAGGTCGTCAAATATGCAGACCGGCTGGATGCTTTACGTGGAGCAAAATACGTCATTAACTGCATTCAAGTGGGAGGATATGACCCCTGTACGATTACAGACTTTGAAATTCCCAAAAAATATGGACTGCGCCAGACGATCGGAGATACGCACGGCATCGGTGGAATGTTCCGGGCACTGCGCACCATCCCTGTAATGTTGGACTTTGCGAAAGACATGGAGAAGGTCTGTCCTGATGCACTCTTCATCAATTATACAAACCCCATGTCCATGCTATGCTTGGCGATGTTCCGAGCCAGTTCTGTCAATACAGTTGGTCTGTGCCACTCCCACCAGGCCTGTGTACCTGAACTCCTCGCCGAGCTTGGCATGCCCTGGGACGGCGTTTCTTACAAGATTTCGGGCATCAACCACATGGCCTGGCTACTAGAGATTAGCCGCAACGGCGAGGATCTCTATCCCATCATCCGCAAGCGTGCCCAGGAGGGACCAATTTACGCCCCCACGCTTGCATTGCGTGAGTTACATCCTGAGTATGCGGACAGAATTCCGTCAGTGGCCGAGCAGTTTACTCCTGATAATCATCATGATATGGTTCGCTTCGAAATCATGAAGCAGTTCGGCTACTTCGTCACAGAATCCAGCGAGCACAGCAGCGAATATTACCCCTGGTTCATCAAAAAGGACCATCCTGAGCTTATCGACCGCTTTCACATCCCGCTGGATGAGTACCCCCGCCGTTGCCGCGATCAGATTGCGCGGTGGAAGCAGCAGGCCGAGCATCTGGTCCACAATGAGAACCTGACCCACACAAGGAGCAGCGAGTACGCCGCCGGTATCATCGAGGCACTGGAGACCGGCAGAACCTTTGGATTTGCTGGTAACGTTCTCAATACTGGGCTTATTGACAACCTGCCCTTCGATGCCTGTGTGGAAGTCTCCTGTATGGTAAACGAGGGTCATCTCTCCCCCTGCCACATGGGGCCGCTTCCCAATCAGCTCGCCGCGCTGAATCGGCGGCAGATCGAGGTGCACCAGCTCACCGTAGATGCCGCTCTCACCAGGAAGAAGGAGTACATCTATCAGGCCGCCATGCTGGACCCCCATGCCGGGAGCGAACTGACCATCGATGAGATCCGCAGCCTTGTGGACGACCTCATACAGGCCCACGGCGACTGGTTGCCGGAGTATCATTAAATAAATGCAAGAGCCACAGGGACCCATGCCAAGGTTATTCGCGCTTGCCCCGCAACTCGTTGAGGAAGAAACAAGGAGGGAAATTTTGTGTCTACCGAAGTCGTTAAGGAAGCTAAATTAGAGGAAGAACCAAGGCAATGTACCAAGAAGGAAAAGCTCGGCCACGCAATTGGTGTACTCGGGCATGATTCTATGTATACCTTGTGGTCTACCTGGACTACTCCGTTTTTAACGGATATTCTAAAGCTGCCCGCCGGCTTCCTAGCGTTCCTTTTTGGTGGGGCTCGATTCTTTGACGCCTTTACCGATATCTCTATGGGTATCATTGCAGACCGTACTAGGAGTAAGTGGGGCCGGTTTCGCCCGTGGCTTCTCCGCTCAGGTCCTCTTATGGGGATCTGTTTAGCACTCTCTTTCTTTAAGCCCGATATCGGCACCATCGGACTGTGCATTTTTGCAGGTATTATGTATATCATCACAGGCAGTATTGTGTTTACCTCCGTGGATATACCATTCTGGAGCTTGCCTGCGGCCATGACCAGCAATACGAAAGAGCGCTCGGAAATCGTTGGCTTCACTACCACCGCGTCCAATACCATTACTGGAATTATTGGATTAGTGATGCCAATGGCACTGGCCTTCTTTGGCGAATTTAACTGGTATGTTTACTTTTTCCTTGCACTTGCTGTTGCCGTCTGGGGTGTGACCATGTACCTGATTTCCTTCAAGTTGGTACGGGAGCATGTGGTACCAGACGACAGTGAGAAGTTTGAGCTCAAACTGGCACTAAAAAATATTTTTCAAAACAAGCCCTTGCTCCTGATCCAAATCTCAAATATCTTTTGCCTGCTAGGTATGATGCTGAAAGGCTATCTCAATTATTATTATTGTGTATATAACTGGGGCAGCCTGGGTTATATGACTGTGCTGAACTTAATTAATCTGGTTGGTATGGTTGTAGGCGCATTGATCTTCACCTTTCTCTCTCAGCATATTGGGAAAAAGAATTGCATGTTTCTCTTTGCCGGGCTCATGACAATATCCAGCCTCGTTCTCTACTTTGCCGGGTATCATAACGCTATTGTACTTTTTGCCACATCTTCTGTCTCAACTGTATGCGTTGGAGCTGTCATGGTCTGTGTCAACGCGATGATGATGGATACAATTGAGTATGGCGAATGGAAAACCGGCCAGCGCAATGAAGCTATGATTACCTCTACCCGTTGCTTCGTGACCAAGTGTGTCATGGCAGTCGCAGGTATCGCTGTTGCCGCTGTAATCGGTCTGACTGGCTACATTCCCCAAGAGACCGTACAGCCGGTGAACGTATTAAATTCTTTCCACTTTGTATATACGCTAGTCAGTGCTGGAATTATAATCCTTGCAGTTGTCCCCATGCTGTTCTATAAGCTGACCGAGAAGCGCCACGCTGAGATCATGGAGGAGTTGGCCGCCCGCAAAGCCAGCAAGACCCAATGAAGAAGTTCTTAAATTTTATCGTCTGAAAACAGAACGTGCCAATGGGGCACCCGGCGGCTATCGCCGGGTGCCCTCTGTGCAAAAGGAAAGGGGAAGCTATGACCAATCTACAAATTCAAAATCCGCTTTCTGAACTCTTGCAAAAGCGCGGACAGAATCGTGAAATGGGCCTCTATTCCTGCTGCAGTGCCAACGAGTATGTAATTCGGGCGGCCCTTCGCCGGGCCAAGGACCGTGATACGGTGGTGCTGGTAGAGGCGACTGCAAATCAAGTGAACCAGAACGGCGGCTATACCGGCATGACCCCGGTAGCGTTCCGGGCGTTTCTGAACCGTTTAGCTGAAGAGGAAAATTTCCCGATTGACAAACTGCTCTGCGGCGGCGACCACCTGGGTCCGCTGACCTGGCCCCATCTTCCCGAGGCTGAGGCAATGAAAAACGCAGGCGAACTGATCCGCTCCTATGTACTGGCTGGCTTTTCCAAAATACATATTGATACCAGCATGCGCCTGGCGGACGACGCTCCCAATGAGCGGTTATCGGATGTTGTGATCGCCCACCGCGGCGCCCAACTCTGCCGTATCGCCGAGGAAGCTTTTGCCCAATACAGTGCGTGGCACCCGGAAGCCCCTGCGCCGGTCTATATCATCGGCAGTGAGGTGCCCATCCCAGGCGGCGCCCAGGAAAATGAGGACAGCGTAACCGTAACCGCGCCGGAGGACTGCGAAGCCACGCTGTCCACGTTCCGGGCGGCGTTCTGCTCCAATCATTTGGAGGCGGCATGGGAGCGTGTGGTTGCCATTGTGGTGCAGCCCGGGGTGGAATTTGCCGACGAAAGCGTGATCGAATATGACCGGACAGCCGCCCACAGCCTGACGGAGCATTTAAAGCGGCACCCCAACCTGGTCTTTGAAGGACATTCCACGGATTATCAGCCGCGGCAATGCCTTCGAAAGATGGTAGAGGACGGGATCGCCATTCTCAAGGTCGGACCAGCTCTGACCTTCGCCCTCCGGGAAGGACTGTTTGCCCTGGAGCAGATCGAACGGGAATTGTATGGGATGATGGATTTCCCGTGTTCCCATTTTCGTGAGATCCTGGAGCAAGTCATGCTGGAGGACCAGGGCCAGTGGGCCAAATATTATCATGGCTCTATGCCGGAGAAGCGGTACGCCCGGGCCTTCAGCTACTCAGACCGGGCCCGGTATTACCTGACCAACAGCAAGGTACAGGGTGCGCTCCGCCTCCTGCTGGATAATTTGAACACAGCAGGCATCCCAATGGCCCTGATCAGCCAGTATATGCCAGTCCAATACGCCAGAGTCCATGCGGGTATATTGCCTCCCAAGGCTGAAGACCTCCTGATGGACCGTGTGGGGGACTGCATCGACGACTATCTCTATGCGGTACTCAGGGACTGAAGCAAATCTGGAGAAAGCAAAGCCTTGAATACGGAAAGGGTGGAAATATTATATGGCACTGGTAAACAGCAGAGGACTTTTGAGGGATGCCCGTGCAAACGGTTATGCGGTAGGCGCGTTCAATGTAGAAAATATGGAGATGATGCAGGCTGTCATCGCGGCGGCGGAGGCCGAGCACGCGCCGGTCATACTTCAGACGACGCCATCCACATTAAAATACGCGGAGCCAGCAGTCTTCGCGGCCATGGCCCGTGCTATGGCCGGCAAGGCGTCTGTGCCAGTGGCTATGCACCTGGATCACGGAGACCGGTTTGGACTATGTCAGCAGGCCGCGTCAGACGGTTATACCTCCCTGATGATCGACGGCTCTAAACTGCCGCTGGACGAAAACATCGCCCTGGCCCGCAGAGTGGTGGAGATGGCAAGCGGGATGTCTTCCCGGCCTTGTGTGGAAGCGGAGCTGGGGAAACTGGGCGGTAAGGAGGATGATCTGGAGGTCAAGCCAGGTGAGGATCTTTACACAGATCCAGGCGAGGCGGCCCGTTTCGTCCGGGAAACGGGAATCGACTCTTTAGCCGTAGCCATTGGGACCGCACATGGTTTCTACAAGGGCAAGCCCAGGCTGGCCTTTGAGCGGCTGACTCAGATCCGGGAAGCGGTAGATATCCCCCTGGTGCTCCATGGCTCCTCCGGTGTCCCGGACGAAGATGTGCAGCGTGCGGTATCCATGGGTGTGTGTAAGGTCAACTTCGCCACGGAGCTTCGGGCCGCCTATACCCAGGCGTTACGGGACTGTCTGGCTCATGACGCCGCGCTCTACGATCCCAAGAAATATGGGGGCCCCGCGCGGGAGGCCGTCATCTCTCTAGTGCGGCATCGTATAAAAATTTGCGCTGGTAAAGTCGGCTTGATTGCTCCCTTGTAAGTATATATGACCTTTCTTTCCTAATGCATATCGTATTCTTTTGGTGGTAAAGGTATTTCAATCTGCCGCCTGTATCATGCAAAACGAGCAGAGCCCGCATAGCTTTTCTAAATTGCGGAAAGCTAAACACAACCAATCGGAAGGGGTGATATGCTTGTTCAAGCACGAAAAACAACTGTTTCATCCAGTAGAAGTGGAGCAGCCCAATCCTCAGTATGCCGCACTATTGCAGGAGCAGCTCGGCGGCGGCAACGGCGAGCTAAAAGCTGCCATGCAATATATGTCCCAGAGTTTCCGCATCAGAAACCCCAAGATCAAGGATCTGTTTATGGATATCGCGGCGGAGGAGCTGAGCCACATGGAAATGGTAGCTCAGACCATCAATCTGCTCAACGGTCATGACGTGGAGGCAGACAAGGTCCAGGCAGGCGAGATCGAAACACATGTTCTGCTTGGTTTGAATCCCGGTCTCATCAACGCCTCCGGCTATTCCTGGACGGCAGACTATGTCACTGTCACGGGAGATCTCTGCGCGGATCTGCTGAGCAATATTGCATCCGAGCAGCGGGCCAAGGTAGTATACGAATACCTCTACCGCCAGATTGAGGACAAAAAGGTACGGGAAACCATCGACTTCCTGCTCAACCGTGAGGAGGCGCACAACCAAATGTTCCGGGATGCCTTTAATGAGGTGCAGGACAGCGGCTCCAATCAGGACTTCGGTACAACCAAGGCGGCAAAGATGTATTTCTCCCTGTCCAACCCCGGCCCCAATGCATTCGCGGGAAATGAAGTATCCGCGCCCAAGTTTGCAAAATAAAAAGCGGCAGGGGCCGTGTGGTCAAGAGTTCTTCTGCTTTATAAACCATCCTTTCCCTCAAGCCCTTGCTCCGCAGGGTCTTAATGGGTGCATTTTTATCATAGGCCAAAACAAGAGCCGACTTGTCAAACAAGTCGGCTCTCGTTTTATATCCTGCGCCCGTTTGTCATTCCGCCTCCCGCAGGCGCTCCACCACGGTGTGCCGGGCGATGGAGCGGTAGGTCAGCAGGGGGATCACCAACCCCAGGACCACGAAGATGGGGAAAATAAGCAGGATGGGCGCCAGGGTGAAACGGTAGGTGAAGAACCAGAACAGGCTGTTCACGGCGGTACCCAGCAGCGGCCCCATGACCACGGTGAGGAGCAGGGAGGCCAGCACGGCCGCCAGGGTGTAGAGGAGGCCCTCCAGCACCAGCATCTTCTTGAGCTGCCCGCCGGTCATCCCGATGGACTGGAGCACGGCGAACTCCCGCCTGCGGGTGATGATACCGGTGAGCACGGCATTGAAGAAGTTGAGCACGCCCACCAGGCCCACGATGAAGCTCAGCGCCCCGCCCAGCATCAGGAACATCCCCCGGAAGCCCTCAAACTCTGCGGCGTAGGTGGCCTTGCTCTCGTAATCGAGCTGGGGGTTGACGTTCTCCGTGTAGTCCCGGAGAAAGCCCTCCATATCCGCCGTCGCGCCGTCGTCCACGTCAAAGGCGTAGTACATGATATCCGCCGTGCCGGTGTCCTGGAGGAAGGTCTGGTCGTTGAGGATAAACTCGTCGGCCCCGTAATAGCGGTAGCTCAGGGCGGTGGGGACGCTGACCAGGGCTGCCACCTCATACTCGAGGTCCCGGTACTTCACCGCCCGGGCGGCAAAGGGCGCGCCCTCCGGAATGTCCTCCTCTCCGCCGTACACCTCGCCGGTGTTGGGGTTGTAGTACTCGTACTCCTCCACGTGCCGCAGTGTAATTTTATCCCCAAGGCGGGCCCAGTGGCTGTCCATCCGCGGGTTGCCGTAGTCGTCCTCGGAGTACACAGCGGCCACGTACCGCCCGCCCGGTTCGTAGAGCTTGGAAATATCCCCCTCCAGCACGGTCAGGCGGTCCAGGGCAAACCGCTCCATACCGTAGAGCTGGGCCCGATCGGCCAGCAGGCCGTCCTCCGTGCGGTCCATGCCGGACACCATCTGATCCAGGGTTTCCGCGTCGTTCCACCGGCCCCACACCGAGCGGTAGTACTCCTCGGTGATGAACTCCTCCACCGGGGAGGTGCAGCCGTAGGTGCGGCCGCCGGCCGTGATGCCGCCCCGGGCCTCCACCTCTTTCACCGCGTCCTCCGGCAGGGCCATGTCCGGGTTGAATACCTCCCCGCCGGTCTGGAAGTGTCCGGCATCGGCCAGGATAAAGTCGCTGGCCGTAAAGGCGGCGATATACTTATCCATGTCGAAGCCCTTGGCGAAGGTGACCGTCATGGTGAGCAGCACCACCGCCAGGCACAGGGAGAGCACGGTGACCACCGTCTTGCCCCGGTTCCGGCCCAGGTTGGCCCAGGCCATAGAGAGCAGGGAGACCCCCTTCCCCGCCCGCTTTCCGGCCTTCCTGCGGGTTTTGCTCCCTTCGGTGTAGCGCACCGCCTCAACAGGGGACACCTTTGCCGCCATCCGGCCCGGCTTTCGGCAGGACAGGAGCACCGTCACCAGGGCGAACAGGGCGGAGGCCGCAAAGAGGACGGGGTTGACGGACACAACATTGGTCACGCCGTTCAGCCGGCCGATCACCGCCGGGGTGAGCCCCGCCCCCACCAGCCAGCCCAGCAGCAGCCCCACCGGGATCCCCGCCAGGGAGAGGGCCAGGGCCTGGTAGCGGATGATGCGCCGGAGCTGGCGGCCGGTGGTGCCGATGGTCTTGAGCAGGCCGTAGAAGCGGATGTCGTTGGTGACGGAGATCTGGAACACGTTGTAGATGATCAGATAGCCGGTAAAGAGGATGAGCAGCAGCACGGCGGCAATGGCGGCCACCACCTGGACGTCCAATCCGCTGGCGAGCTGGGCGCCGGTGTAGCCCCAGTTGACGCCGGAGCGAATATAGTCCTCCCCGGCGGCGTCCTCGCTCTGGAACCCGTGGCCGGCCAGAATCTGCTCCATGTCCCGCTCGATGTGGGCCGAGCCGCTCTTGAGCATCACGTCCAGGTTCCAGGCGCCGGTCATGCCGTCCTCCGGGGCGTTGGGGTTCACCCCCGCCTCGTCCAGCAGGGCGTCCACCCGGCTCTCCGGGAGGAGCACGTGGTTGGCTACGATGGCCTCGTCGTACTCCCACCAGCCGGAGAGGGTGAAGGTCTGAGTGGTCTCATGCCCGTCCACATCAAAGGTGAGGGTGAACCGGGCCCCCAGCTCCGGCTCCACGCCCAGCAGCTCCAGCACGTGGGTGTCGGTGGCCGCTTCGTCGGTACCCTCCTGGGGCAGGCGGCCCTCCACCGGGTCGCAGTACATCCAGTGGGCGTCGTTGGCGTCGGCGTAGCTCACCTCCACGTGGGCCTTGTTGAAAGGGGCCTGAGTCGGCATACCCACGAACCGCCGCAGGCCGGTCTGCCCAATCAGGGGGTCGTCCTTCAGCGCCTCGTACTGCTCTTCGGTCAGGTATTTGAAGCCGCCGTGGGAGTAGCCGCCCACCTGCCGGAAGTTGTTCTGCTGGAATCCGTCGTTGATGGACAGGGCGATGGTGAACAGGGAGGTAAAGAGCACCGTGGTCAGCGCAATGGCCAGCACCGCGATGAGGTTGCGGGTGCGGCTGGCCCGCAGGCTCCGCCGGGCCAGGGTGCGCACACACTTGCGGTTGGAGACGTTCATACCCTCGCCCCCTTACCGCGTGACGATGCGCCCGTCCTCGATGCGGACGATGCGGTCGGCCAGCTGGGCGATCTCCTCGTTGTGGGTGATCATCACCATGGTCTGGGCGAACTTCTGCCCGGTGACCTTCATCAGTCCCAGCACATCCTGGCTGGTGCGGGAGTCCAGGTTGCCGGTGGGCTCGTCGGCCAGGAGGATGGCGGGCTTGGCAGCCAGGGCCCGTGCGATGGCCACCCGCTGCTGCTGGCCGCCGGAGAGCTGCCCGGGCAGGCTGTCCAGCTTCTTCTCCAGCCCCAGGACGGCGATCACCTCCCTGACGTAGCTCTCGTCCACCGCGCCGCCGTCCAGCTGAATGGGGAGGACGATGTTCTCATATACGCTGAGCACCGGCACCAGATTATAGGCCTGGAACACGAAGCCGATCTTCCGCCGCCGGAAGATGGTCAGCTCCTCGTCCTTCAGGGTGGACAGCTCCCGGCCGTCCACCGTCACCGTGCCGGAGGTGGGCCGGTCCAACCCGCCCAGCATGTGCAGCAGGGTGGACTTGCCCGACCCCGACGTGCCGATGATAGCCACGAACTCGCCGTTCTCCACGCTCAGCTCCACCCCGTCCAGGGCTTTCACCAGGGTGTCCCCCGCGCCATAATATTTCTTCAGTTCCCTGGTCTGCAAAATCGCCATTTGGAATCTCCTCCTGTGGAAAAAATGGGTACTGCCTTCTGACAGTACCCATTGTAGTGGATCAATCTTTCCACACTCTTTCTCAAATCTTACAGTTTGGAAAGATCCGCCCTATTCCCGGGGCAGGTAGAGGGAAAAGGTGGTTCCCTGGCCGGGGCGGGAGGCCACCTTGACATAGCCCCCCTGCCGCCGCAGGATCTCCCGGACCAGGTAGAGACCGATGCCCACCCCCTCCTCCGCCCGCACAGCGCCGCCCCGGTAGAAGCGGCCGAAGATCCGCCCCTGCTCCTCCTCTGGGATGCCGATGCCGGTGTCGGACACGTCCACCCGGCAGAACTGCCCCAGGGGGACGGCGGAGAGGGTCACCCGTCCCCCCGCCGGGGTGTACTTTACCGCGTTGTCCACCACATTAAAGAGGGCCTCCGCCGTCCACTTCCGGTCAAAGCGGGCGGCCGCCCCGCAGGGCTCCGCCGCCAGGGTAAGCCCCTTGGCCTCCGCCTGAGGACGGGCCTGGGCCAGCGCCCCCTCCAGCAGCGGCCCCACCGGCTGGGGCTCCGGCGCGGTGGTAATGATCCCCGTCTCCAGCCGGGAGGCTTTCACCAGGGCCTGGATCAGAAAGGACAGCTTCTCCGCCTGCCGGGACAGGGTGGCCGCCTGGGCGGCCTGCTCCGGGGACAGCTCCCCCTCCGCCAGCAGGGAGGCGTACAGCAGGATGTTGGCGATGGGGGTCTTGGTCTGGTGGGAGATGTCGGAGATCAGGGTCTGTATAGCGGCCCGCTTCCCCTCCAGCTCCCGGGCCGAGGCGGCGCTGCCGTTGAGAAACCGGGCCAGCCGGCCCTCCAGGGCGGAGAGGCGGGACTCGTCAAAGCGGCTCTCCCGAAAGCTGCCGTCCACCGCACCGGCGAGCATCCGGTCCAGCCGGGCCAGCAGCCGCCGGGTGTAGAGCCACTGGACCAGCCCGAAGCCCGCCCCCAGCGCCGCCAGGGCCAGGGCCCCGCACACCGCCGGGGTCACCGTTTTTCCTCCCAGGTGTAGCCCAGGCCGTACACCGTCTTGATGGGGGCGTCCGTCAGCTTGTCCCGCAGCCGTTTCACCGCCACCGACAGGGCGTTGGCGTCCACAAACTCGCCCCCGTCCCACACCCGGTCCAGGAGCTGCTCCCGGGTCAGGGTCTGCCCCCGGTGCTCCACCAGCAGGCGCAGCAGCCGCTGCTCCGTCTTGGACAGCTCCACCTCCGTCCCGTTCCGCATAAAGCGCAGGCGCTCAAAGTCGAAGGAGAAGGGCCCCAGCTCCAGCGCGGCCGCCGGGGCGCTCCCCCGCCGCAGCAGGCGGTTCACCCGGGCCCGCAGCACCGCCAGGGAGAAGGGCTTGGTCACGTAGTCGTCCGCCCCCAGCTCCAGGCCCGCCACCTGGTCACTCTCCAGGTCGTTGGCGGTGAGAATCAGCACCGGCACCCCGCTGGTTCGCCGCAGCGCGGTGAGAAAATCCAGTCCATTTCCGTCGGGCAGGTTGAGATCCAGCAGCACCAGCGCGTATTCCCCTTCGCCCAGGGCCGTCCAGCCCTGGGCCAGGGTGGCCGCCACCCTGATTTCCCGGCCCTCCCCGGCCAGCGCCAGGGCGGTCCCCCGCCCCAGCGCCTGATCATCTTCTATCAGCAGAATCCGCTCCATGCTCCGCCCTCCCCTGTTTTGCGCCTTTTATCATAGCACACTCCGGTCCCTCCGGCAACCGCCGCCTTGTCCGCATAGTGCCGCCCGTTCCGCCATATCCTAGCGTTGTTCCCTTTGAACAGGAGACCGAATATAATTTCAAAAATTATATTTAAAGTTTCTATTGATTATATTGTGCGGCATGTGTTATACTAAAGGTAAGGAAAGGTGATCCATATGAATCAGGAAAACGCACTCCCCCGCCGCAAGGCCATGCTCTATTATCCTTCCCAGGCAAAGCCGCGCCCGGCCAGGCTGCGGGAAAAGGACCGGGACCCTTATGACGGGCTGCGTCCCTGGTCCGCCATTACCCACGGCATTGGGGCCGCCCTGGCCCTGCTGGGCACCGTGCTGCTCCTGCTGCGCTGCGCCGCCCTCTCCCTCAGCCCCTGGCACGTGGTTTCCTTCCTTATCTATGGTGTGAGCATGGTGGGTCTATATACGGCCAGCACTCTCTATCACTGCCGCAACGTCAGCGTCAAGGGCCGCATCGCCCTGCGCAAGTACGACCACGCCTCTATCTACTTCCTCATCGCCGGTACCTATACCCCTATCTGCCTGGTGGTGCTCCGCACCGACGGTGCCTGGGGCTGGGCCCTGTTCGGTGTCATCTGGGCCTTGGCCCTGGCCGGGCTGGTGCTCACCCTGGCCTGGATCACCGCCCCCCGCTGGCTCACCGCCGGCATCTATATCTTCATGGGCTGGCTGGCTGTGGTGGCCCTCGTCCCCCTGCTGCGCCTGCTCCCCCCTGCCGGCTTTTTCTGGGTGCTGGGCGGCGGCATTCTCTACACCGTGGGCGGCGTGCTCTACGCCGTCAAGTGGCCTGGCCGCGATAATCCCCGCTTTGGCTGTCACGAGATTTTTCACCTGTTCATCCTTATGGGCTCGGTGTTTCACTTCATGCTCATGTACCGGGTGGTCGCGTTTCTCTGAGCACAAGTAAAGGAGCTTCCGCCATACAGCGGAAGCTCCTTTTTGCGCGGTCATTCCTCTGCTGGAGGCTCCGGCACTTCGGGCAGCGGGCCCATGGTACCCACACAGCGGTTGATCGGGGTCCCCAGGTTGTGGAACTTCTCCTCGTAGTCGGTCATTACACCGTGGATGCCGTCGGCGTGCAGGTCGCGGGTGACCTCAGACACCCCAAAGCCCACCCTGGGGAACTGGAACAGGGACCACTCGAATAGATCCCGGTTGTCTGTCTTGAAGTGGATCTCCCCCGCCTCTGCCAGCACCTGCCGGTAACGCAGCAGGAAGTCCGGGTGGGTCAGCCGCCGCTTGGCGTGGCGGTTGCTGGGCCAGGGATCGCAGAAGTTGATGTAGATGCGGTCTACCTCACCCGGAGCAAAGAACAGCGGAAGCTGCGCTACGTCCCCATCCACAAAAAAGACGTTGTGCAGTTCCTGGGCACAGACCCGCTCCATGGCGATCACCATGGCGTCCGGCACCCGTTCCACCGCAATATAGAGCGCCTGTGGATTCTGCGCCGCAGTCTCCGCCGTAAAGCGGCCCTTGCCGCAGCCCAGCTCCAGAAAGACCTCCTTCGCCTCGGGCATCAGCTCCCGCCACTTTCCCTTCCGCTCCTCCGGGTCGGAAATCAGCACCCGGGTACAGCGTTCCATCCGCACTCCCAGGTTCGGTTTTTTTCTCATTCGCATAGCCTAGCTCACCTCGTATGGGCTATCATATCATATCAAAATGCCCTCTTGCAATCCTTCTGTCCATATATTATAATAGAAAAGCTGACTGAGCAACAAAGTGGAACACTCCAACAAAATATCCGGGTGTAGCGCAGTTGGTAGCGCGCTTGCTTTGGGTGGATAGATGACTCATCCATTCTCCCGAAATCGAAATCCCGGAAGTCTTTGGGACAGTAGTTTACGGCGGAAATTCCCCGGTTGGAAAACTTCTGAAAAATCGGGCTTGACCACAGCATTGCCCACAGACACGAAAAGCTTGCTTTTCCCTTCTCTGCATGGTATCATGCAGAAAAATTAAATATCCGGGTGTAGCCTATCGGTCAGGCACTTGCTTTGGGAGCAAGCTAAGGCTGGTTCGACTCCAGTCACTCGGACCATGCGGAGTGTCCTTATAGGATCTGAGTATCCTACAAAGGACACTCCGCATTTTTTATTGTCAAAATTGGGGTAGCGCGGTTTTTATCGAACAGTAGCCTATCCCGGATACACAGGAGCTTTACCTTGTGCCGGGCGAGCAGGTCAATGTAGCGTTGGGTCATGCCCCACTCCCGGCCTATCCGGGTCAGGTTATGGACTAACACCACATCCACTTTGCCAGCGACAACGGCCTCGGTCACTTTCTGGAGCGCCGGGCGCTCTAATGTGAGCCCACTGCCATATTTGTCCGCAGCGCCGATGATGGTATATCCCGCCTGCTTTGCGTAGAGCTGGAGCAGAAACCGCTGGTGTTCCAATGCGAAAGAATCGTCATGGGCGACACGGCAATAGAGAAATGCTCTCATATCCCACACCACCTTTACACCGCCGGGGCGTAGCTTAATGCTACGCCTTTTCTCGTTTCCAGCAGAATATCCCGCTCGGGGATTTTCCGGCGATCCGGCACCTCAAAGGCACCGATACAGTTATAGTGAATCGTCACCCGCTGATTGGTAACGCCGTCCTCCTTGACCGCAGGATAAACCTCGATATATTGAATGAGCTCGGCAACCATGCGTTTGGTGATGGTGGTAGCGTCGGTGTAGCGACGCACCGTTTCCAGAAAGGTGTCCACATCCATCCGCTTATCTTCCAGCTTCTTCAGCTCCAACCGCAGCGCCTTAATCCGCCCGGCGTTCTCGCCCTGCTCCTGCTCATACCGCTTGGACATTTTGGCAAACCGGGCATCGTCGATCTTACCGGACACATTGTCCTCATAGAGCCGTTCAAAGAGCATATCCAGTTCCCCGTCCCGGGCCAGCAGCCCATCCAGTTCCCGCTTCTTGCGTACCCGGTCATTTTCCGCTACCTTGGCGGAACGGCCCACTATGGCCTTAATAAAGTCGTATTCGTTAGCGAAGCAGGCCAGCCGGTGTACCTCGTAGAGCACGACCTGCTCCAAGAAGTCCAGCCGGATGTAGTGGGTAGACGAGCATTTGCGGAGCCCGGAATTGTGGTTCTGGCAGCTAAAGAATTTAATATCGTGGTTGCCTTGGTTAAAATGGAAATTCAAATTGCCGCCGCACTCCGGGCATTTCAGATAGCCGGAAAAGATGCTGGGCTCTTGGGTAACGGTGGGGCGCTTGCGCCGTGTCCCGGCTTTTAACGCCTGTACCTTTTCCCAAGTTGGTCGGTCAATGATAGGCTCGTGGACATTGAGGAAGATCGCACGGTTTTCCTCCGGGTTCTCAATCCGGCGCTTCATCTTATAGGATTTGGAATAGCTTTTGAAGCTGATGACATCGCCGCAGTATTCCTGCGTGGTCAAAATCTTCTTGATTGTGGTGTGCCCCCATTTTGTGGGCTCCACGGTGCTTTTGGAGCCACCTCTGCTTGTACCCCTGCTGCGCCAGTAGTAGGTCGGGTTGACGATCCCATCCGCACCGAGGGCAGCGGCAGTTTCGGCCAGCCCGTACCCGTCCAGCGCCATGCGGTAGATACGGCGTACCACCTCGGCGGCCTCCGGGTCAATCACCCAAAACCGGGGATCGTCCGGGTTCTTTATGTAGCCGTAGGGCGGCGGCGAAAGTGGAATCCCAGCGTTGCCTTTCATCTTGTTGACGATGCGGCGCTTCTTGGAAATGTCCTTGGCGTAGTATTCATTGAACACAGGTTATTGGGGAAAGGGAAAGCAAACAGGCAAAAATCCAGTATTCATGCGGGTTTGCGGCGAGATGGCTCTCAAAAGCTAACCTCACAAAAGACAGATTATTGCACAATCACATATCGTTTCTAAGGGAGAATGTTGATTCCGGTCACATTCTCCCTTTTTTCATACCAAGAAACGAGGTGATTATCTTGAACACGCAAATCATCGCCATCGCCAACCAAAAGGGAGGTGTGGGCAAGACCACAACCTGTGCCAACTTAGGGATTGGACTGGCACAGGCCGGAAAGAAAGTGCTTCTCATTGACGGGGACCCGCAGGGGAGCCTGACCATCAGCCTGGGCAATCCCCAGCCGGATAAGCTGCCCTTTACCCTCTCTGACGCAATGGGCCGTATCCTGACCGATCAGCCGGTCCGCCCCGGCGAGGGGATTCTGCGCCACCCGGAGGGCGTGGACCTGATGCCGGCGGATATTCAGCTGTCCGGCATGGAGGTGTCGCTGGTAAACGCTATGAGCCGGGAAACGATTCTGCGGCAATACATGGATACCGTAAAGGGGCAATATTCCCATATCCTCATAGACTGCCAGCCCTCCCTGGGTATGCTCACCGTCAACGCCCTGGCCGCTGCCAACAGGATTATAATTCCCGTCCAGGCGGAGTACCTGCCCGCCAAAGGGCTGGAACAGCTGCTCTCTACGGTGAACAAGGTCAAGCGGCAGATCAACCCGAAACTGCAAATAGACGGTATTCTGCTGACAATGGTGGACAACCGCACTAACTTCGCCAAAGAGATTGCCGCCCTGCTGCGGGAAACCTACGGCAGTAAAATCAAGGTGTTCGGAACCGAGATTCCCCATTCTGTCCGGGCAAAGGAAATCAGCGCAGAGGGCAAGAGCATTTTCTCCCATGACCCAGGCGGCAAAGTAGCGGAGGGTTACGCAAATCTGACTAAGGAGGTGTTGAAACTTGAAAAGCAGCGCGAAAAAAGTAGAGCTGGCATCGGTCGATGATCTGTTTTCCACCGAGGAAAGCCGCGCCGATGCAGGGCGGGAAAAGGTGGTAGAAATCCCTTTAAGCGAGCTGCACTCGTTCAAGGGCCACCCTTTCAAGGTCAAAGATGATGATGCCATGATGGAAACAGCGGACAGCATCCGGCAGTACGGCGTTCTTGTTCCTGCTATCGCCCGTCCTGACCCCAGCGGCGGCTATGAGCTGGTAGCCGGACACAGGCGGCATCGGGCCAGTGAACTGGCAGAGAAAGAAACCATGCCGGTCATTGTCCGGGATTTGGACGATGACGCCGCCACGATTATCATGGTTGACAGCAACCTGCAAAGGGAAAGCCTGCTCCCCAGCGAGAGGGCCTTTGCCTACAAGATGAAATTGGAGGCCATCAAGCATCAAGGAGAACGGTCGGATTTAACTTCTCGCCAAGTTGGCGAGAAGTCCAGCACTTCTATTCAGCTTGTCGCAAATCAAGCTGGTGAAAGTCAAAGGCAGGTGCAACGCTACATCCGCCTGACCGAGTTAATCCCCGAACTGCTGAACATGGTGGACGAAAAGAAAATTGCCCTGAACCCGGCCTATGAGCTGTCCTTTCTCAAAAAAGAAGAACAGACTCAGCTTTTGGACGCGATGGACAGCGAACAGGCCACCCCCTCCCTTTCCCAGGCCCAGCGGCTCAAGAAATTCAGCCAGGAGGGGCATTTATCCATAGATGTAATGCGGGCGATTATGGGCGAGGAAAAGAAAAGCGATCTGGACAAGGTGACGTTTACCTCCGACACCCTGCGGAAGTATTTTCCCAAAAGCTACACCCCTGCCCGGATGCAGGAAACCATCATCAAACTGCTGGAACAGTGGCAGAAAAAGCGTCAGAGAGATCAGGAACGCTGAAAGGAGCGCCTATGAGAGATCACGTTGCCAGGGAGTTAAAGGGCCACAACATACTTGCTGTGGAACGGTTTCAGGATAAGACCCGCTGGATGGTGGAGTTTTCCGTCCTGCGGCCCCGCACCGCCTACGGCGCACCCGGCGATGAAACGCGCCTGTTTCTGGACGAGGACGGCTACCAGGCCGTTCTCGCCAGCCAGAAGCGCCGGGACATCAAAATCAAACGGTATGCCCGCGTCATTGAGGGACATATCCTGGACTTCAAGCCCAAAAAGAAACGCCACCCGTAAACCCGACAAATTGAGAGGAAGGAATGAATATGTGTACCGTTAAGGAAATCAGAGAAGCCATCCGGGAGGACTGCCGCTCCCAGCGAAACATGGAAACCATTGAGATCGACCGGATTTTTCAAACCCTGACGTTTCCGCAGTTAGAGAGCCTGTTTGACAAACCGCCCATGCCGCCGTTTTTTCACCGGTACAGGCAGAAGTCAGCCAGCAAATGAACGCCGCAATTCTTTTACGGGATTGTGGCTTTTTTCATGCCCTGGGAAACGAAAGGAGTGCAGAAAATGGCCGTTTTTCGCGTAGAACGCACACAGGGATACACCGTTATGAGCAACTATCATCTGCGGGACAAGAGCCTGAGCCTGAAAGCAAAGGGCCTGCTGTCCCAGATGCTCTCACTGCCGGAGGATTGGGACTACACCCTTTCCGGCCTGGCTGTTATCAACCGGGAAAGCAAGGACGCGATCCGCTCCGCAGTCAATGAGCTGGAAAAGGCGGGGTACATCAAGCGCCGCCAGACCACCGACGCGGGCGGCAAGTTCAGCGCCAACGAGTATGTGATTTATGAGCGTCCGGTAACAGAGGAACCAGAGGAACCGCCGGCCCAACCGTTGCCCCCAAAACCGTTGTTGGAAAAACCGTTGTCGGGTTTTCCGACAACGGATAATCCGTCAACGGGAAAACCGTCAACGGAAAATCCAACGCAAATAAATATAGAGAAATTAAATACCCAAAAATCAATTACTGACGGATCAATTACCGATTCCCTTCCCTTCCGGGGAACGGCGGCAAAGCCACCGGAACCGAAGCGAAGGGAAACGATGTCACTGACAGAGATGGAAAGTTATCGGGAGCTGATTTTGGAGAATATCGAGTATGACTGCCTCAAACAGCGGTTTGGGACCTACCGGGAGGATTTGGACGAGATTGTGGAGCTTCTGGTGGAAACCGTCTGCGCGAAGCGTAAGACCACCCGGATTGCCGGGTCGGACTTCCCCCATGAGGTGGTGCGTTCCCGCTTCCTGAAGCTGGACAGCTCCCACATCGAGTTTGTCATGGACTGCCTGCAAAAGAACACCACCGAGGTACGGAACATGAAACAATACCTTTTGACGGTGCTGTTCAACGCGCCCACCACCATGAGCAACCATTACACCTCACAGGTCAACCACGATATGTACGGCGGCTTCTGAAAGCTGGCCGTTTTTGTCTGCCCGGAACTGCCGGGAGAAAGGAATCTGTTATGAAACGACCGCTTGCGTATATCACCGCTCCCTGGAGCAAGAACCCCCATGAAAATGCGGCAAACGCCGCCAGCTACTGCCGCCAGGTGTATGACGCCGGATATTCCCCGGTCTGCCCTGTTTTGTTCCTGCCGCTGTTTTTGAAAGATGAAATCCCCCAGGAACACAAGGACGGGATCGACATCGCCAGAGATTACCTGCGCCGCTCCCATGTGCTGGTGGTCTGCGGACACTCGACCGATGAAACGGTCAAAAACGATATTGCCACCGCTGAACGCCTGCGGATCACCGCCACCACGCTGGACGGGATTCTGACGGTGAAAGGCCAGGGCCGGGAGAAAGGGGGCGCACACCATGCCTGAGCAAAAGACCATCGGCCAGCTGATGGAGGAAATGCGGCTTAAAGCCGGGGCGCGGGAGTATTCCGGCCATAGTTACATGGACTTAAACCGGTTCGCGGAGGACACCCGGCACATGATTATTTTTGATACCCTGACCGCTGATTCCCCTATCGGCTGGAAAGGGGAACGCAGCCGCGCCTTTCTCACCGAGGAAGGATATAAAAAGTCCCTGGAACGCCAGGAACAGGGGCATATCAAGATTGTGAGCCACGCGAAGGTCCGAAACGGACATCTGCGCTACGACCGGCAAGACCAGCTCCGATAGAGAAACCATGAAGAAAATCCATAGAGAGGAGGCGAAACACCCATGCAGGACGAAGTGGAAAGCAAAACCCTGACGCTCATTGTCAGCGGCACAAAGTTCACCGGCAGGCTGTTCAAAGCGGCGATTATGAAGTATCTGGCGCACCTGAAGGAGCAAAAGATGCAGAAACAGCGGGAAAAGGGCGCGGAGGTCAAGCCCCAGGGAAAGCAGACGGTGAAACAGCTCATCGGGCAGAACCAGGGCGTGTCCAATCTTGAGATCACAGACCCCTCCATCAAGGCGTTTGAACGGGTTGCCCGGAAGTACGGCGTGGATTACGCGGTAAAGAAGGACCGCAGCTGCTCCCCGCCCAAATACCTGGTCTTTTTCAAGGCCCGCGACGCGGACGCGCTGACCTCGGCATTTACTGAGTACACCCAGAAGAAGGTCCGCAAGGCGTCCCGCCCGTCTGTGCTGGCGAAGCTGAACCAGTTCAAGGAACTGGTGAAAAACGCGGTGGTGGACCGCACAAAGCGAAAGGAGCTGGAACGATGAAAAAGCCCCTGAACATCAAGAAGCTCGTTTTGCTGAACCTGCCCTATATCCTGATGGGGCTGTTTTCCACCAACTTCGGGGAGGCGTGGCGGATGGCCCAGGGCGCGGACGCTTCGGAAAAGGTATTGTCTTTGATCTCCGTCCTTCCGGCGGCGCTTGGAAGTTTCTGGCCCAGCTTTCACCCGCTGGACCTGCTGGTCGGGCTGTGCTGCGGCGCGGCGCTCCGGCTGGCTGTTTACCTGAAAGGCAAAAACGCCAAGAAGTACCGCCCGAATATCGAGTACGGTTCCGCGAGATGGGGAAATTCCCAGGACATCGCCCCTTATGTCGATCCGGTATTCCAGAACAATGTAATCCTCACCCAGACGGAACGGCTTACCATGAGCAGCCGCCCCAAGGACCCCAAGACCGCCCGCAACAAAAATGTGCTGGTCATCGGCGGTTCCGGCTCCGGCAAGACCCGCTTCTGGCTCAAGCCCAACCTGATGCAGCTCCATAGCTCGTATGTGGTTACTGACCCAAAAGGTACAATCCTGATCGAATGTGGAAAGCTGCTCCAACGGGGCGCGCCCAGGCTGGATAAGGACGGAAAGCCCATGAAGGACAAGAACGGCAAAACCATCTATGAACCGTACCGGATCAAGGTGCTGAATACCATCAACTTCAAAAAATCCATGAAATACAATCCTTTCGCCTATATCCACAGCGAAAAGGACATCTTGAAGCTGGTGACAACCCTGATTGCCAATACCAAGGGCGAAGGGAAAGCCGGTGACGATTTTTGGGTCAAAGCGGAAACACTGCTGTACTGCGCCCTGATTGGATATATCCACTATGAGGCCCCGGTGGAGGAACAGAACTTCTCCACCCTGATTGAGTTTATTAACGCGATGGAGGTCCGGGAGGACGATGAGGAATACAAAAACCCCGTTGACCTGATGTTTGACGCGCTGGAATCCGAGAAACCCAACCATTTCGCGGTGCGGCAGTACAAAAAATACAAGCTGGCGGCGGGCAAAACCGCAAAATCTATACTGATTTCCTGCGGCGCGCGGCTGGCGGTATTCGATATTGCCGAGCTGCGGGAGGTCACAGCCTATGATGAGCTGGAACTGGACACCCTGGGGGACAAAAAAACCGCCCTGTTCCTTATTATGAGCGATACCGATGACAGCTTTAACTTCCTGATTTCCATGTGCTACACCCAGCTGTTTAATCTGCTCTGTGAAAAAGCGGATGATGTGTACGGCGGCAGGCTCCCGGTCCATGTGCGCTGCCTGATTGACGAGTGCGCCAACATCGGGCAGATTCCAAAGCTGGAAAAGCTGGTAGCCACCATCCGAAGCCGGGAGATTTCCGCCTGTCTGGTATTGCAGGCGCAGTCCCAGCTGAAGGCCATCTACAAGGACAACGCCGACACCATCATCGGAAATATGGACACTTCCATCTTTCTGGGCGGCAAAGAACCCACCACCTTAAAGGAGTTAGCCGCCGCCCTGGGAAAAGAAACCATTGACACCTACAACACCGGGGAGAGCCGGGGGCGGGAAACCTCCCACTCTCTCAACTATCAGAAATTGGGGAAAGAACTGATGAGCCAGGATGAGCTTGCGGTGATGGACGGGGGAAAATGTATCCTCCAGCTGCGGGGCGTCCGTCCGTTTTTGTCGGATAAATATGACATCACCAGGCACCCCAATTTCCAGTACACTGCCGACGCGGACGATAAGAACGCCTTTGACATTGAAGCGTTTTTGTCCACTCGGCTCAAACCAAAACCCAACGAGGTCTACGATGTGTTTGAAGTTGACGTAGACACCGAGGGCGAATAATCCCGTTCCGCGAGAAAGGAGTGATTTTATCTACCCGCCAGGGTCCCTGAAACCTGCCTCGGTTGAGGCCATTGGCGTACAAAGCGGACAGCTCAACAAAAAAATGAAGAAGGAGGATAGCCGGAATCGAGCCGCCCAAAATTCAGGGCGGTTTTGTTGTCCGGCTTTTGTATGCCTATGAACCAACACTAACCACAAAGCGATTCCGGCTAAATTAAAGTATGGAATTTTTCAACAGCGCAATCGAAGTTTTGCAGACCCTCGTGATCGCACTGGGAGCCGGCCTCGGTATCTGGGGCGTCATCAACCTGCTGGAAGGTTATGGTAATGATAACCCTGGGGCCAAAAGCCAAGGCATGAAGCAGCTCATGGCGGGCGGCGGCGTTGCCCTCATCGGCATGGTGCTTGTACCCCTGCTCTCCGGTCTGTTCGGCTAATCCCCGCACCAGAAACACCCATACCTTTGCCCCTCCCGCAGACGCGGGAGGGGCGGAAAGGAGGTAGCACCGTATGGATTTTCTGCTGGATGCAATCACCACCTGGCTGAAAGAAATGCTGGTGGGCGGCATTATGAGCAACCTTTCCAGTATGTTTGATTCGGTCAACAACCAGGTGACGGACATATCGGGGCAGATCGGGCAGACGCCCCAGGGCTGGAACGCGGGTATTTTCAGCATGGTCCAAAGCCTTTCGGAAACCGTCATCCTTCCCATAGCAGGCGTGATCCTGGCCTTTGTGATGACGCTGGAGCTGATACAGATCATCACTGACAAGAACAACTTCCACGATATTGAAACCGCTGTGTTTTTCAAGTGGATTTTCAAGACCGCCTGTGCCATCCTCATTGTCACCAACACCTGGAATATCGTGATGGGCGTATTTGATGTGGCCCAGGGCATCGTGGCCCAGGCTTCCGGCGTCATCGGCGCGGACGCTTCCATCGACATTTCCTCCGCGATGGCGGATTTGGAGCCAAGGCTCATGGAGATGGATTTGGGGCCGCTGTTCGGGCTGTGGTTCCAGTCCCTGTTTATCGGCCTTACCATGTGGGCGCTGACCATCTGTATTTTTATCGTCATTTATGGCCGTATGCTGGAAATATATCTCGTCACCTCGGTCGCGCCGGTCCCGATGGCCGCTATGATGGGCAGGGAATGGGGCGGCATGGGGCAGAATTACCTGCGCTCCCTGATGGCGTTAGGCTTTCAGGCGTTCCTCATTATGGTCTGCGTGGCAATCTACGCGGTCCTGGTGCAGAACATCGCCACCGATGAGGATACGATTGCCGCCATCTGGTCCTGTGTGGGATATACGGTCCTGCTCTGCCTGACCCTCTTTAAGAGCGGCAGCATGGCCAAGGCAATCTTCCAGGCCCACTAACGAAAGGAGTGTGCAAAAATGGCTTATGTACCCGTACCCAAAGACTTAACGAAGGTCAAGACAAAGGTGGCCTTCAACCTCACCAAGCGGCAGTTAGTCTGCTTTGGCAGCGGGGCGCTCGTGGGCGTACCGCTTTTCTTTCTGCTTCGGGGGCCAGCCGGGAACAGCGCCGCCGCCCTGTGCATGATGCTTGTCATGCTGCCCTTTTTCCTGCTGGCGATGTACGAGAAGAACGGCCAGCCGCTGGAAAAGATCATCGGCAACATGATCCGGGTATCCTTTCTCCGGCCCCGGCAGCGCCCCTACCAGACCAACAACTTCTATGCCGTATTGGAGCGGCAGGACAAACTCGACAAGGAGGTGTATGACATTGTTTACGGCAAAGAAAAACCGGACAAACGGCAGAGCGCCGGAGGGCGAAGGGCCAATGCCGGTGAAAAAGAAGCTCTCCCGCGCGGATCGGAAGCAGATCGAAGCCGCCATTTCCCGCGCCAGCCGCACTGACCAGAAGGGGATTTCCGCGCAGGACAGCATCCCCTATGAACGGATGTGGCCGGACGGCATCTGCCGCGTGACCGGCTGCTACTATACCAAGACCATTCAGTTTCAGGACATCAATTACCAGCTGTCCCAAAACGAGGATAAGACCGCCATCTTCGAGGGCTGGTGCGATTTCCTCAACTACTTTGACAGCTCCATCCGGTTCCAGCTGTCCTTCCTCAACCTGGCCGCGTCCCAGGAAACCTTTGCCCGGTCCATCACCATCCCGCCCCAGGGGGATGATTTTGACAACATCCGCGGCGAGTACACCCAGATGCTGCAAAACCAGCTGGCAAAGGGGAACAACGGCCTGATTAAGACAAAATACCTGACCTTCGGCATTGATGCGGACAGCATCCGGGCGGCAAAGCCCCGGCTGGAACGGATTGAAACCGACCTGCTCAACAACTTCAAGCGGCTGGGCGTAGTGGCGGAGCCGCTGGACGGGCGGGCGCGGCTGTCCCAGCTGCATGGCGTATTCCACATGGACGAACAGGTTCCCTTTTCCTTTTCGTGGGACTGGCTGGCCCCCTCCGGCCTTTCCACCAAGGACTTCATTGCTCCCACTTCCTTTGAGTTCCGCACCGGCAGGCAGTTCCGCATGGGGAAAAAGTACGGCGCGGTCAGCTTTGTGCAGATTCTCGCGCCGGAATTGAACGACCGGATGCTGGCGGATTTTCTGGATATGGAAAGCTCCCTGATTGTCAGCCTCCATGTGCAGTCCTTAGACCAGGTAAAGGCCATCAAGACGGTCAAGCGCAAAATCACCGACCTGGACCGGGCCAAGATCGAGGAACAGAAAAAGGCGGTCCGGGCAGGGTACGATATGGACATCATTCCCAGCGATCTGGCTACTTACGGAAACGAAGCCAAAAAGCTGTTGCAGGATTTACAGAGCCGCAACGAGCGGATGTTCCTTGTGACCTTCCTGGTGCTGAATACGGCAGACACCGCCAGACAGCTGGGCAACAATGTTTTTCAGGCGTCCAGCATCGCGCAGAAGTACAACTGCCAGCTGGCAAGGCTGGACTTCCAGCAGGAGGAGGGGCTGATGAGCTGCCTGCCTTTGGGACAAAACCAGGTGGAAATCCAGCGGGGGCTGACCACTTCCAGCACCGCCATCTTTATCCCCTTTACCACCCAGGAGCTTTTCCAGAACGGGAAAGAGGCGCTGTACTACGGCATCAACGCCCTGTCCAACAACCTTATCATGGTGGACCGCAAGAAGCTGAAAAACCCCAACGGCCTGATTTTAGGCACTCCCGGCTCCGGCAAGTCCTTTTCCGCCAAGCGGGAAATCGCCAACTGTTTTCTGCTCACCACCGATGACATCATCGTGTGCGACCCGGAATCGGAGTACGCGCCCCTTGTGGAGCGGCTGCATGGGCAGGTTATCAAGATTTCGCCCACCTCCGGGGACTACATTAACCCGATGGACCTAAACCTGGACTACTCGGATGATGAAAGCCCGCTGTCTTTGAAATCCGACTTCATTCTGTCGCTGTGCGAGCTGATCGTGGGCGGCAAGGAGGGCTTGCAGCCGGTCCAGAAAACCATCATCGACCGCTGTGTACGGCTGGTCTACCATGATTACCTGAACGACCCCAGGCCGGAAAATATGCCGGTATTGGAGGATTTATACAACCTTCTGCTGACCCAGGAGGAAAAAGAGGCGCAGTACATCGCTACGGCGCTGGAAATCTATGTTTCCGGCTCCCTGAATGTGTTCAACCACCGGACCAATGTAAACATCGACAACCGCATTGTCTGCTATGACATCAAGGAGTTAGGCAAGCAGCTGAAAAAAATCGGTATGCTGGTGGTGCAGGACCAGGTATGGAACCGCGTCACCATCAACCGCGCCGCCCACAAGTCCACCCGTTACTACATTGACGAGATGCACCTGCTGCTCAAAGAGGACCAGACCGCCGCCTATACCATTGAAATCTGGAAACGGTTTCGGAAGTGGGGCGGGATTCCCACCGGCATCACCCAGAACATCAAGGACCTGCTTGCCAGCCGGGAGATCGAGAACATCTTTGAGAACTCGGACTTTGTGTATATGCTCAATCAGGCAAGCGGGGACCGGCAGATTCTGGCAAGGCAGCTGGGCATTTCTCCGCATCAGCTGTCCTATGTGACCCACTCCGGCGAGGGCGAAGGGCTGCTGTTCTACGGCAACATCATCCTGCCCTTTATCGACCGGTTCCCCAAGGACACCGAGCTGTACCGCATCATGACCACCAAATTACAGGAATTAAAGGAGGGAAAGCAATCATGACTGCACAGAAAATCAAACACAATCCCCGGCTGTTTTTGCAGCGGGCGATGGAGATTCAGCGCCGCCAGCTGCTTCTGGCGATGGCGGACGCGGTAAGCGAGTGCCGTACTGCGGAGAGCATGGCGGCAGAACTGAACCGTGACGGGGAAACGGGCCTGCTCCGCCTTGCGGAAATCTGGTGCTGCCTCTCCCCCGGCACCGGCGGCAGGGTTTTGGAGGGCCGGGGCGCGGAGCTTCTGGCCGATGTGCTGGCACAGGTCTATGCCTGCCTGATCCTCCGTCCTTTACACACCCCGGCTGGCATGGGCCTCTATGTGGAGCTGCTCTATATGATGGAGGCGCTGATGCTGGGGGAATGGTTTGATTAAGGAGCCGCGCCTGCGCTTTACGAGGGAGGAACAGACCGACCCGGCGCTGGAAAAGCCGATCCGCCGCGCACAGAAAGCGGCTGTCCGGGCAGACAAGGCGCAGGCCAGGATACCCAAAAAGAAGGTCCGGCAGACCGTTATGGACCCCGATACCGGAAAGAAAACAACGAAACTGACCTTTGAGGAACAGGCAAAGCCGCCCTCCAAGCTGTCCCATGCGGTACGGGGCGCTCCGGCCAACGCGCTGCTTGCCGGGGCGCATAAGGAAATCCGCAAGTCCGAACAGGACAATGTGGGCGTGGAAGGGGCGCACAAGACTGAGCAGGCTGTTGAAGTCAGCGCGCGGCTGGTGCGGGAGGGATACCGCAGCCATAAGCTGAAACCCTACCGCGAAGCGGCAAGGGCGGAGCAAAAGCTGGAAAAAGCAAACATCAACGCCCTGTACCAAAAGTCCCTGGCGGAGAACCCCCAGCTTGCCAGCAATCCCCTTTCCCGCTGGCAGCAAAAGCAGGCCATCAAAAAGGAATATGCCGCCGCCAAACGCGCCAGTCAAACGGCTGGGCATACGGCACAGGCCGCAGGCCATACTGCCAAGACCGCGCAAAAGACCGGCAAGGCGGCAAAGTCCGTCAAAGAAAAAGCGGAACAGGCAGGCCGGTTTGTCATGCGGCACAAGAAGGGATTCCTGATTGCGCTGGCGCTGTTTCTGCTGGTCTGCCTGCTGATGAATACCCTGTCCTCCTGCTCCATGCTGGCCCAGAGCATCGGCTCGGCGGTGTCCGGTTCCACCTATCCCTCCAAAGACGAGGATATGCTGGGGGCCGAAGCGGACTATGCCGCAAAGGAGGCGGAACTGCAAGCCGAACTGGACAACATGGAGAGCCTGCACCCCGGCTATGACGAGTACCGGTACAATCTGGACCCTATCGGCCACAATCCCCATGAGCTGGCGGCTTATTTAAGCGCCCTGCTCCATGAATACACGCCCCAGAGCGCGGCGGCACAGTTACAGCGGGTCTTTGACCTCCAATATGTCCTGACACTGACCGAGGAGGTGGAAATCCGCTACCGCACCGAAACCAGCACCGACCCGGAAACCGGGGAAACAACCAGCGAGGAAGTCCCCTACGAATACTACATCCTCCATGTGGAGCTTGTGAACACCCAGATTTCCGCTCTTGCGCCGGAACTGCTCACCCCGGACGAATATGAGATGTACCAGGTCTATATTGCCACCAGGGGCAACAAGCCGCTGCTGTTTGGCGGCGGTTCCCCGGATATGGGAAATTCCGAGGATTTGAGCGGCGTGGAGTTTATCGGCGGGACCCGCCCTGGCAATCCGGGCCTGGTGGATCTGACAAAGCGTCAGGTGGGAAACGTGGGCGGCTATCCGTATTGGAGCTGGTACGGCTTTAACAGCCGGGTAGAATGGTGTGCCTGCTTCGTGAGCTGGTGCTATAACCAGGCCGGGAAAAGCGAACCGCGCTTTGCGGGCTGTCAGTCCCAGGGCGTACCCTGGTTCCAGTCGCATGGACAATGGGGCGGGCGCGGATATGCCAACATCGCCCCCGGCGACGCCATTTTCTTTGACTGGGATTTGGACGGTTCCGCCGACCATGTCGGCATTGTGATCGGCACAGACGGGAGCCGGGTCTATACGGTGGAGGGCAATTCCGGCGACGTCTGCAAAATCAAAAGCTATGACCTGAATTACCAGTGCATCAAGGGCTACGGCCTGATGAACTGGAACTAAACCATGTGGGAAGGAGTGTTACAGATGGCAACGAACAAAATCGACCGGATTGACCGGGAGATCGCAAAGACCCGCGAAAAGCTGGCGGAATACCAGAACCGGCTGCGGGAATTGGAGGCGCAGAAAACCGAGGCGGAGAACCTGCAAATCGTCCAGCTGGTGCGGGCGGTCCGCATGACCCCGCAGGAGCTGAACACGCTGCTGTCCGGCGGCGGGATTCCGGGCATGGGAGCCTCTGCCCCCGATGCCCAAGAGAAGGAGGAAAATCACGATGAAATCTAAAAAGCTATTGCGGACACTGGCCGCGCTTTGCACCGCCCTGGTCCTTATGGGCGGTTTTTCTGTCCCCGCCTACGCGGGCGGCGGCGGGGAACCGGCTGATGAAACCAACGATTCCAACGTACAGGTGGAGCAGCCGGAGGAAACGCCTCCCCTCACCCCGGATGGCAACGCCACCCTGGTGGACGATTACGGCGGAAACAAGCAGCTGATTACCGTTACCACCAAAAACGGCAACTACTTTTACATTCTGGTGGACCGGGATGACGAGGGAGAAAACACCGTCCATTTTCTCAACCAGGTGGACGAAGCCGACCTGATGGCGCTGATGGAGGACGGGGACAGCGAAGAACCTCCCGCCGTTTGCGGCTGCACCGAGAAATGTCAGGCAGGCGCAATCAACCGGAACTGCCCGGTCTGCGCCTTTACCATGACAAGCTGTACCGGCAAGGCGGCGGAACCGGAGGAGCCGCCTGCAGCGGAGCCGGAACCGGAGAAAAAGTCCGGCATGAATCCGGCTGTCCTGCTTTTGGTTGTGGCCCTGTTAGGCGGCGGGGGCGCGCTCTACTACTTCAAGTTTATAAAGAACAAGCCGAAAACCAAAGGCCCGGACAATCTGGACGATTACGACTACGGCGATGAGGAAGATGATCTGTGGGAATCCGAGGAGGGCGCGGAGGAGGAACCGGAGGAAAGTGAGGAAGAACCGGAATGACCCGCTTCACCGACAGCCCCTTTGAGCGCATGATGACACAGAAACCGGAGGGCAGGAAGAAAACTTCCCGCCCTCCTTCTTTACCCAAAAGCCACCCCTGCTATGGCTGCGGCAACTACGGGAGGCCCTGTGTGGGATTCTGCCACCGGGAACTGGAAAAGCAGCTGAAAGAAAGGAGAGATCGGAAATGAAGTATCTTATTTTATTTATCAAAATCGTTGCTGTTTTTGACCTGTGCTGTCTGGCGGTGTATCTGGGCGGCGATATTCTGACTGCCCTGACACGCAAACTTCGGAAAAAGCCTGCACAGAGCGACGACCTTTATGACTTTTCTATGGATGGCGACACAGCCGCCCCGCTGTCCATAGATTCCATCCGCCAGCTGTACTCCGGCGATGTGGAAACTTTTGTAGAGGAAAGGCTTCTGCCGGAGGCCGCAAAGACGATGGAGGCTTTAACGGAACGGGAACAGACAGCGGCCCGCCTGCTTTTATGCGCCCTGATCGGCTATCTGAAAGGAGAAGCCCGTATGGACGAGCAGAGTTTTCCGATGGTGATGGAACTTCTGAAATATATGGAGGGAGAAAAAGAGGAAGGCTGCCAGGACCCGGTGGACTGGCTGCTGGAGGACGCCAACAGCCGCGCACACCGGCAGGAGTCCTATTACAGCGATTATCAACGCTACCAGCTGATGCAGGTGGATAAAAAACGTGTCATTCTGGCCTGCCGCATCCTCATCAATGATCTGGTAGGAAAACTGTACCGATATGATTACCGGTTTGGCTATGACCTGATGCTGACAGAGGATAACAGCATTGAGGAAAAGCTGCGTACATCTATGCGGGAAGAATGGGAGGATGAAGATTATGCGCCTTGTGATTGCTGAAAAACCGTCGGTGGCTCAAAGCCTGTCCGCTGTAATCGGGGCCAATGCCCGCAAGGACGGGTATCTGGAAGGGAACGGTTGGCGGGTCAGCTGGTGCGTGGGGCATCTGGCGGGGCTTGCCGACGCGGACAGCTATGACCCTAAATACGCCAAGTGGCGCTATGACGATCTGCCGATCCTGCCCTCGGACTGGAAAATGAGCGTGGGGCGGGACAAGAAGAAACAGTTTGATATTCTCAAAAAGCTGCTGTGCGCCCCGGATGTGACCGAGGTGGTAAACGCCTGTGACGCGGGACGGGAGGGAGAATTGATTTTCCGCAACGTCTATGAGCTGGCAGGCTGCAAAAAGCCCATGAAGCGGCTCTGGATTTCCAGCATGGAGGATTCGGCAATCCGGGAGGGCTTTGAAAACCTCCGCCCCGGCGCGAACTATGACGGTCTGCATCAGGCGGCGCTCTGCCGCGCCAAGGCTGACTGGCTGGTGGGCATCAACGCCACCCGGCTGTTTTCAGTGCTGTACCGCCGGACCCTCAACATCGGTCGGGTCATGTCCCCGACACTGGCCCTTATCGTCCAGCGGGAAGCAGAGATTGAAGCCTTCCAGCCGGAGCCGTTCTATACGGTGGCGCTGGAACTGCCCGGATTTACCGCTGTGGGGGCGCGGATGAAAGACAAAACCGCCGCGAAAGAGCTGCAAACCGCCTGCCGGGGAGGTTCTGCGGTGGTGAAACAGGCGCAGCGGAAAGAGAAGTCCGAAAAGCCGCCCGCCCTTTATGACCTGACCACCTTACAGCGGGACGCCAACCGCCTGCTGGGGTTTACCGCCCAGCAAACGCTGGACTATCTGCAAAACCTCTATGAGAAAAAGTTGTGTACTTATCCCCGGACGGACAGCCGGTATCTGACCTCGGATATGGCGGAGGGCCTGCCGGTGCTGGTCAACCTCACCGCCAATGCCATGCCGTTCCGAAAGGGGATCGGCATTACCTGCAACCCGGAGGCGGTCATCAACGATAAGAAAGTGACCGACCACCATGCGGTGATCCCCACCCGCAATCTTCAGGGGGCGGACCTCTCCGGCCTGCCTGCTGGTGAGAAAGCGGTATTGGAGCTGGTGGCCGCAAGGTTGTTGTGTGCGGTGGCGGAACCTTATTGTTATGAAGAAACTTCTGTTACTGTGGAATGTGCCGGTACGGAATTTGCTGTAAAGGGCAAAACGGTGAAACACCCCGGCTGGCGCAAGCTGGATGCCGCTTATCACGCCGGTCTGAAAAATGCCCCGGAGCCGGAGGAAGGACCAGAGGAAAAGACGCTGCCGGAACTCTCTGAGGGACAATCTTTGTCCGTTTCCAATGCCTCCGTCAAGGAGGGGAAAACCAGCCCGCCAAAGCATTTCACCGAAGATACCCTGCTGTCGGCTATGGAGAACGCCGGTAAAGAGGATATGCCGGATACCGCCGAGCGCAAGGGATTGGGTACGCCTGCCACCCGCGCCGGGATTCTGGAAAAGCTGGCCTCCACCGGTTTTCTGGAACGGAAAAAGAGCAAAAAGACGGTCCAGCTGATGCCCTCCCGCGACGCGCGTTCCCTCATTACGGTTCTGCCGGAGCAGCTGCAATCCCCGCTGCTCACCGCCGAGTGGGAGTACCGGCTGGGCGAGATTGAGCGCGGCGAGCTTTCCCCGGAGGAGTTTCTGTCCGGGATTTACGCCATGCTGCGGGAGCTGGCGGCAACCTATCAGGTGGTTAAGGGGACCGAGTACCTGTTCTCCCCGCCCCACGAAGCAGTAGGCAGATGCCCCCGGTGCGGCGGTGAGGTTACAGAATCGCAAAAGGGATTTTTCTGCCAAAGTGAAACTTGCAGATTTGCCATCTGGAAAGACAGCAAGTGGTGGAGCGCCAAGAAGAAACAGCCCACCAAGGCCATTGTCGCGGCCCTCTTAAAAGACGGGCACGCAAGGCTCACCGGCTGCTACTCGGAAAAAACCGGAAAAACCTATGACGCGGATGTGCTTTTGGAGGATACCGGCGAGTATGTGAACTTCAAGCTGGACTTTGGCCAGCGGAAAGGAGGCTCGTGATGAAGCTGTCGCTGCTGGAACAGGAAACGGTTCTCCTTTATAACCAGGCCGAGTCTGCGGCAGAGGTCTATACCCATGACCCCAAGCTGATGAAGAAGCTGGAGAAGCTGGCGGAAAAATACCCGGAGCAGATCATCAAGAAGGACGACCACAACTTCATTGTCCCCAAACGCTGCGTATCGGTCCGGGAGCCGTACAGCGAAAAGCGGCGCAAAGCCGCCAGTGAACGGGCCAGGGCCGCAGGCTATAAGCCGCCGTTGAAATCCTCCTCCGGCCAATAAGCATGGGCGGGAATGTCTTTGAAACGGTAAAGCAGTCCATCACCACCAGAGAAGCGGCGGAACACTATGGAATCGAGGTAAAGCGGAACGGCATGGCCTGCTGTCCTTTCCACGATGACAGGACGCCCAGCCTGAAATTAGACCGCCGCTTTCACTGTTTTGGCTGCGGGGCGGACGGTGATGTGATCGACTTTGCCGCCAGACTGTATAACCTCTCCCCCAAAGAGGCTGCGGAAAAACTGGCCCAGGATTTTGGACTGCTCTATGACAGCCAGGCGCCCCCGAAGAAAACCTATGTCCGTCAAAAGTCAGAAGCGCAGAAGTTCCGGGAATCCAAGCAGCGGTGTTTCCGCGCGCTGGCAGACTACGCCCATCTGCTGCGGGGCTGGGAAACCGGCCTTGCGCCCCTGACCCCGGAGGATGAGCCGCACCCCCTTTTTGTGGAGGCGCTGCACCAAAAGGACTATGTGGAGTATCTTCTGGACTTTCTGATGGAGGATGGCATCGAGGAACAAAAAACATGGATTGCAGAACACCTAACAAAAATCATGGATTTGGAAAGGAGAAACAAGGAAATGGCAGAGAAACCTACCAACCGGGAGCGATTGCGGGAAATCACCGAGGGCATTGAGCAGAACATCAAGGAACTGTTTGAGAGCGAAAAGTATATGCGCTATCTGTCGGTGATGTCCCGGTTCCACCGCTACTCGGTCAATAATACCATGCTGATCTATATGCAGAAGCCGGACGCGACCCTTGTGGCTGGCTATAACAAGTGGAAGAACCAGTTTGAGCGCCATGTGAAGAAGGGCGAGCGCGGCATTACCATCATTGCGCCCACCCCCTATAAGAAGAAAATCGAGGAGCAGAAGCTGGACCCGGACACCCACGCGCCAATGCTGGACGCAAACGGCAGGGTGGTCATGGAGGAAAAAGAGGTGGAAATCCCGCTGTTCCGTCCGGTGAAGGTGTTTGATGTGAGCCAGACGGACGGAAAGCCCCTGCCCTCCCTGGCGGCAGATTTGTTCGGGAATGTCCAGCACTTTGAGGCGTTTATGGAGGCGCTGAAACGCTCCGCCCCGGTTCCCCTTGCGTTTGAGGAAATGGACGCGGATACGGACGGATATTTTTCTTCCATTGAGCAGCGCATCGCCATCCGCCAGGGCATGAGCGAGGTGCAGACGGTTTCCGCCGCTGTCCATGAGATCGCCCACAGCAAGCTGCACAACTTTGATGTGCCGGACAACCCGGACGCGCCCTTGTATCAGGAAGTGGAGCTGTTTGGACAGCCAGCCCTGTTCTCCAATGACCGGATTGCCCCAGACGATCTGCCGGACGGACTGTTTTGTTATGACCTGCGCGGTTCCGATGATGACCCCGGCGCGCCGGTTGCCGTAGAGGAACAGGTTATCGTCAACCACGCCGGTTCCGTCATAACCGCAAAGCCGCTGGAACTGCCGGAGCAAGGGTATCTCCCCCTGACCGATGAATCCGGCCTGGACTTTAACGGCGGCGAAAAGACCGCCCAGCGGTTTTTGCAGGACCATAAAAAGGACCGGCGCACCGAGGAAGTGGAGGCCGAGAGCATCTCTTACGCGGTCTGCCAATATTTTGGGATTCAGACCGGCGCAAACAGCTTTGGGTACATTGCGAACTGGAGCCAGGGCAAGGAGCTGAAGGAACTGCGGGCCAGCTTGGAAACCATCAACAAGACCGCCGGTACTCTGATTGCCGATATTGACCGCCATTTTCAGGAGGTCTGCAAGGAGCGCGGCATTGATCTGGAATCCGGGCCGGAGCAGGACGCCGGAAAAGAAACCATGCAGCCGGAAAACCCGCAGGCCGATACGGAGAATCAAGAGGTTTCCCCTGAACCGGAACCCTCCTGGAAAATCCCCGCCGAACTGCCGGAGCAGGACCCCTCCATGTTCCGCTATTACATTACCCAGGAATCGCTGGATGTGGGAACCTATCCTTTGATGGACGGGAAAACCATCACTGAACTTGCCGCGCCGGTAAAGGTGGAACAGGATTCCATCACTGCCTTTGGCTGTATCGACTACCCCCAGCCGCTGACCGCCGAGCAGGAACGGGAATACGCCCTTTTGCCCGCCAGCCAAAACCCGCGGGCGCTGGATTCCATCGGCCATGCCGCAGAAGCCGCCCCGCTGCCTGACGCGCCGGAGCAGACGCTGGATGAATACCCGATGCCGGACCCTTTGCTGCGGGAGGACGATCTGAAAAACTGCGGCTATCAGGACGGGGACTTGCTGCCCCTCTCCAAAGAGCGGGCGCTGGAACTGTTTGAGCAGGATTTGACGGTGTATGCGGTGGTGGACGGGGGCGGCGCGGAAATGCTCTTTGACCGGGAGGAATTTGAAACCCAGCTGCCCGGTACGGTGTTCGCCCTTTCCCGCGAGGAATGGGAGGAAAGCCCAGCCTTTGACGGGCTGGTGCAGGACCGGCTGAACCGCCAGCAGGAACGGGAGCAGGCGTTTCTCTCTCATGAGGGGGACTGCTTTGCCATCTATCAGGTAAAGGATGATGACAGCCTGCGGGAAATCCGTTTTGAGGGGCTGGACTGGCTCCAATCCATCGGGCGCGAGGTGGAGCGTGAGAATTACAACCTGATCTACACCGCGCCCCTTTCCGGCAAAGATACGCCGGAGGTTGTGGCGGAGCAGCTGTTCTACCGCTTCAACAACGAACACCCCAAGGACTATCACAGCCCCTCCATGAGCGTCAGCGACATCGTTGCCATCCGCAGGGACGGCGCGTTATCCTGTCATTACTGCGATAGCTTTGGCTTTCAGCAGATCACCGGTTTTCTTGACGCGAACCCGCTGAAAAATGCGGAAATGTCTATGGAGGACGATTACGGCATGATTGACGGGATCATCAACAACGGTCCCAAAGAGCCGACCGTAGCCCAGCTGGAACAGCAGGCCAGAAGCGGCCAGCCGATTTCCCTGATGGATTTGGCGGCGGCTGTCCACCGGGAGGACGGGGACAAGCGGAAATCGGTGGTGGAACAGCTCCACCAGCAGCCGAAGCAGGAAAGCAAAAAGACAGCGCCGAAAAAGAGCGCGGAAAGGGAGCTTTGATATGGGACACTTTACCTTTGAAGAAATGAATCTGATGTGTATTTACAACACCGGAACCCGCGCCGGACTGATGGAGAGCCTGACCGAGATGCGCGGCTATCTCTCGCCGGAGGAAACGGAGCTGATGGAACTGACCGACAGCGCCCTTCATAAGCTGCGCACCATGACGGACGCGGAGTTTGACAGTCTGGAACTGTACCCGGACTTTGACGAATAGGAACCAACAGACCGGAGGGGCTGGCGCTGTGCCGCCCCTTCCTTTTATCCAAAACCCGAAAGGAGGGCCGAAAACAATGGCAACCAAAGCGCAGATGTACGCACAGATGGCCGACCATGCGGCGGTGCAGCTCACTTCCAGCTGGAATGAGTGGATGCGGTTTCTGGACACAGCCTCCAGGCTTTACAAATACCCGTTCCATGACCAGCTGATGATCTACGCCCAGCGCCCGGACGCTACCGCCTGTGCGGAGTATGACCTGTGGAATGACAAGATGGGCCGCTATGTCCGGCGCGGCTCCAAGGGCATCGCCCTGGTGGACGATTCCGGGGACCGGACCCGGCTGCGGTATGTCTTTGACATCTCCGACACCGGAACCCGCCCGCACTCCCGCACCCCCTGGCTCTGGAAGATGGAGGAACGGCACATAGATTCCATCTCCGCCATGCTGGAAAACCGGTATGGGGTGGGCGGCGATGATTTAGGCGAGCAGATGACCGAGATCGCCCGCAGGCTGGCCGGGGAATACTGGGCGGACAACGGGCGTGACTTTCTTTACATCGTTGACGATTCCTTTTTGGAGGAGTACGATGAGCTTAACATCGAAGTCCAATTCAAAGCCGCCGCCACCGTCAGCATCGCCTATTCCCTGATGTCCCGCTGCGGGCTGGCCCCGGAGCAGTATTTCACCCACGAGGATTTCATGCCGGTTTTTGATTTCAACACACCGGCCACCGTTGGGGCGCTGGGAACGGCGGTCAGCCAGATCAACCAGCAGGTGCTGCGGCAGATCGGCGTAACCATTCTAAACGCGGAACGAGAGGCCAACAAAGAAAGGAGCCAGCAAAATGAACAACACCTTAACTTACATTCAGAACGGGGATTATCTGATTCCCAACCTGCAACTGACAGAACAGCCCGAAACGCCCCTGGGCAAGTACGGCAGGATGCGGAAAACCTACTTGAAGGATCACCGGCCCATCCTTTACAACCGTCTGCTGATGAGCGAGAAGCTGTACCCGCACCTGTTGGAGATCGACCGGACCGCGAACAGCCGATTGGAGCAGCTGATGCCAAAACTGGCGCAGGCGGCGGGCGTGACCGAGGAACTGAAAGCCCGCGACATGATGCAGTGGGTGGGCCTGATGAACAGCTGCAAGGCCCAGGCGGAGGAGATTCTGCTGGCGGAACTTATCAACAGCTGACCTTAAACCTGTTTCTTTCCGAAACGGAACAGATTCAGAATATTGATGAAGCAGAGAATGTGAAAGCGTCCTCTGCTTTTTCTTTTGCCCAAAAGGACATCGACCATGTGCTGCGGCTGGGCGGCAATACCGACCGTCTGCGGGAGCGCGTGACAGCTGAATTTGAAAAGCAGAAGCCTGTCCCGGAAATAGCCGCCGCCCTGCAATCCCTCTATCATGGCGGCAACGGTTTTACCACCGGTGCAGGCAATATCACAGTCTGGTATGGTGAGGACGGAATCCATCTCTCTCATGGAAAATCCGCCCGATATGATAAATCCGCACAGGTTATTTCCTGGGAGGGCGCGGCAGAGCGTATTGGCGAGCTGTTGGAATCCGGTCAATTTGCTTCCAATGTGGAGCTTGCCGAGGCGGAGGGTTATGAACGCTCCCTCCTTGCCAACAAGCTCTGGAACCTGTATCACGATTTGAGCGATGAAGCCAGAGAAGCCGGATATTTACCCAGTCTGTCAGAAATCAAGGGCAACGGGTTTCCAGAAGAATCCGCATGGCTCACTGAGCAGCTGCGGGACCCGGCTTTCCGCCAGCCCCTCACAGAAGAATACGCCGCCTTTTGGACTGCCTATACGCAAGACCGTAACTTGCTGCGTTTCCATTACCACAAGCCAAAGGAGATTTGGGAAAACCTGAAAGACCTGTCACTGCCCCGCAAAGCCTTTTCATCTGAAATGGCAGAGGTTCCTGCGGTTAAGCAGTTTATTACGGAGGATGAGATCGGCGCGGCCCTTTCTGGCGGCAGCGGTTTTGCCGGGGGCAAAGGGCGCATTTATGCCTTTTTCCAGCAGCCCCATACCGACAAGGAAAAAACCGCGTTTCTCCGGCAGGAATACGGAACCGGCGGACGCTCCCACGCACTGTCCGGTGCAACGCACAGTGGCGAAGATCACGATGGAAAGGGCCTGCGCTACCAGAAAAACGGCTGTGACGATGTACGCCTGACCTGGGATAAGGTCGTGAAGCTGGTTGCCGGCCTGATCCAAAAGGATCGTTATCTGACCGAAGCAGAACGGGAACAGTATGAGAAAATCCAGGCAGAAAAGGAACTGGCAGAGGCGGGCATTGTAGAATCACAGAGCCAGCCTGCTCCTGTCCATGAAACCGAAACAGAACCGCCCCAGCCTGCGCTGGAAGATGTGCTGGAACAGTACAAGCCGGTTGTGACCGCCGCCATCATGGAGGATACGGCATACCGCAACGCCTGCGGCCATACTGACCATGAAAACGCTGTGATTGAGGGCAACGCCGCTGTGCGCCGCGCGGTTCTTGGCTCCGGTAATATGCAGCTTCTCAAACAGTATTCGGATGTGCCGGAGTTCCGCCACCGCCTGCATCAAGAGGTGATTGCCGAAACCTATCCAAAGCTCCATGAGCTTCTGCGCCCTCTCTCCCAGGACGATATTGACGAAGCCCTCTGTGCATGGAACGGCGATATGGACAGCAAACGGGCCGTAGTCCGCTATATGAAGGAGCATGGGCGGGAAAAAGATACTGCCGCATGGCTGTCCAAGGAGTACGGCGGTCCTGAACATACAAACCTGTTCATTGTCCGCGCCGGAAGCCCTGAAACAATCGAGCTTCCCTGGCCCAAGGTACAGCGCCGGATTGCCCAGCTTATCAAAGAGGACCGCTTTTTTACAGAGGCAGAACGGGACAATCTGGACGATATAGACCCTATCGCAATCCGGGAAAATCTGGCCCAGCGCGGCATTGTAAACGGGCAGGTAGTGGAACCGGAGAAGCTGGACAATGACCCCTTTATTCAGCAGGTCATGGCTGATGTGGAACAGATTGCCGCCGATGAAGCAGAACCACGCTTTTCCGTTGTTATGACCAGCGATGCGTTTCCCGACCCGGAAGATGCGTTTGCTGTCTGGGATAATCAGACCAATGATTACTATACCGCCTCTGATGGAACGGTACGGACATTTTCAAGAGAAGAAGCTGCGGAGCAATTCCTGGCCGGGCTGGAACCACAAGAGATAAAGGCGGACCGGCAAGAGGAACCGGCACAGGAAACAGCCGCACCCGCTGCGGACGAACCGGGAACACTTCCCCGCGACCCGCTGGCATCGGCCTATGGCGTAGGGGATTTTGTTTTTCTGGAAGATACCGAGTACCGCATCACCGATTTGCAGCAGGGCTATGTCCAGCTGAATGACCCCGCGCTGGCCTACCCCATTTACCGGACGGAAAGCAAAGAACAGTTTGAACGCGCCATCCGGCAGGACCCGCGCAACAGTGCCATCACCGACTATCTCCCCGCCGATCTGGACCAGTTTTCCCCGGATTTACGGGAGGCTCTGACCGGGGATGGCGGTTTACTGGATGGGTTGGCAAAGGAGGATATAGCGGTACTGCTCCGAAGCGGCGCAGGCAATCCGGCTGTTGCCCAGCATCTTTCCCAGCGGTTTTCGGGTACAGTGGAAACCATGCAGCTGGAAACCGGGGATACGGCAGATTACAGAACAACCGACAAAGGCATGGAAGTAGAGATTTTGCGGGAGGATGAAACGGTTCTGGCGGCGCTGTATGAAAGCTGGGAACCGGTTGCCGCCGCACTCCGCGCCCTCTACCAGCAGGAACTGGACGGATTCTCCCACGAACCGGCACAGCTAAAGGAACAGCCAGCAGAGAAACAGCCGGATTTGGGGAATCCTCCCGCACCGGAACCAGCGCCGCGAATGACTACCACCCCTGTCACCCGTTATCCGGGCGAACAGAACCATCTGCCCTACGATATAGAGATTCATACGCTGCACTTTGATGAACCGGAACCCACCCCTCCCCAGCCGACAGCCGGGAACTTCCGTATCACCGACATTCACCTGGGCGAAGGAGGACCGAAAGCAAAGTTTCGGGCCAACATGGACGCTATCAATCTTCTGAAAGAATTGGAGTTTGAAAAACGGCAGGCCACGCCGGAAGAACAGGAAACCCTTTCCCGGTATGTGGGCTGGGGCGGTCTGTCAGACGCTTTTGACGAGAGCAAGCCCGCCTGGGCCAAGGAGTTTGCGGAACTCTACGCCACGCTGTCCCCGGAGGAATATGAAGCCGCCAAAGGAACCACCTTAAACGCCCATTACACCAGCCCTACCGTTATCCAGGCCATTTATGAAGCGGTGGGTAAAATGGGATTCCAGACCGGCAACATCCTGGAACCCTCCTGCGGCGTGGGCAATTTCTTCGGTATGCTGCCTGACAGCATGGCGGGCAGCCGCCTCTATGGTGTGGAACTGGATTCCATCACCGGGCGCATCGCAAAACAGCTCTATCCAAAAGCAGACATCACCATCGCGGGCTTTCAAACCACTGACCGGCGGGATTTTTATGATTTAGCCGTAGGAAACGTGCCGTTTGGCCAGTATTCCGTCAATGACCGGGCCTATAACAAGCTGAACTTCAACATCCACAACTACTTTTTCGCCAAATCGCTGGACCAGGTGCGTCCAGGCGGCGTCGTGGCCTTTGTCACCAGCCGCTACACGATGGATTCCAAGGATTCTACGGTGCGCCGGTATCTGGCGCAGCGGGCGGAGCTGTTAGGCGCGATCCGTCTGCCCAACAATGCGTTCAAGGCCAATGCCGGGACAGAGGTGGTATCCGACATCATTTTCCTGCAAAAACGTGACCGCCCGATTGACATTGCCCCGGACTGGACGCAGACCGGACAGACCGAAGATGATTTTACCATCAACCGCTATTTCCTGGACCACCCGGAAATGGTGCTGGGCAGGCAGGAGCCGGAAAGCACCGCTCATGGCATGGATTACACCGTAAATCCCATTGAGGGATTGGAACTTTCCGACCAGCTGCACGACGCCATAAAATATATTCGCGGAACCTACCAGGAGGCCGAACTGCCGGAGCTGGGCGAGGGGGAAGAAATTGATACTTCTATCCCCGCTGACCCTGATGTAAAAAACTATTCCTATACCGTTGTGGACGGTGCGGTGTACTATCGGGAAAACAGCCGCATGGTGCGCCCTGACTTAAACGCCACCGCCGAGGCCCGCGTAAAGGGGCTGGTGGAACTGCGGGACTGTGTGCAGAAGCTCATCGCACAGCAGATGGACAGCTTTGTTTCGGATACGGCAATCCGTGAAACCCAGGCCGAATTGAACCGGCTCTATGACGCATTTTCCGCAAAGTACGGGCTTATCAATGACCGGGGGAACCGGCTGGCCTTTGCCGATGATTCCAGCTATTATCTGCTCTGCGCGCTGGAAGTCATTGACGATGACGGACATCTGAAGCAAAAGGCGGATATGTTCACCAAGCGCACCATCAAGCCCCATCAGGCCGTTACTGCGGTGGACACCGCCAGTGAAGCCCTGGCTGTTTCCATCGCGGAAAAGGCCGAGGTGGATATGGCGTACATGGCCGAACTGAGCGGCAAAACCCAGGAGGAATTGGCGCAGGAGCTACGGGGCGTGATCTTCCGTCTGCCCGGACCACTGGCGGAGGGGGAATCGCCCCGTTATGTGACAGCGGATGAATACCTCTCCGGCAACGTGCGCCGGAAACTGCGGCAGGCACAGCGGGCGGTGGACAAAGACCCCGCCTTTTCTGTCAATGTGGAGGCACTGACCGCCGCCCAGCCCAAGGATTTGGACGCATCGGAAATCGAGGTGCGCCTGGGGGCCACCTGGATCGACAAAGAGTACATCCAGCAATTTATGTACGAAACCTTCCACACCCCGTACTATCTGCAAAGGCAGATCGAGGTCAAGTATGCCTCCTATACCGCCGAGTGGCAGATCACCAGCAAAAACGCCGTTGGGTACGGCGATGTAGCCGCCAACACCACCTACGGAACCGACCGGGCCAACGCCTACAAGATTCTGGAGGACAGCTTAAACCTGCGGGATGTCCGCATCTATGACACCGTTGAGGACGCCGAGGGCCGGGAGCGCCGGGTACTCAACGCCAAAGAAACCACCCTTGCCGCCCAGAAGCAGATGGCGATCCGGGAAGCCTTCCGGGACTGGATTTGGAAGGACCCACAGCGGCGGCAGACGCTGGTGCGCCAGTACAACGAGGAAATGAACAGCATCCGCCCCCGCGAGTATGACGGGCAGCATATCCGGTTTGCGGGCATGAACCCGGAAATCACCCTGCGGGAACACCAGAAAAACGCCATCGCCCATGTGCTGTACGGCGGGAATACCCTGCTGGCCCATGAGGTGGGCGCGGGCAAGACCTTTGAAATGGTAGCCGCCGCGATGGAATCCAAGCGGCTGGGCCTGTGCCAGAAATCCCTCTTTGTGGTGCCGAACCACCTGACCGAGCAGTGGGCCTCCGAGTTTTTACGGCTCTACCCTTCCGCGAATATCCTTGTCACCACCAAAAAGGATTTTGAAAGCCACAACCGCAAGAAATTCTGCGCCCGTATCGCCACCGGGGACTATGACGCGGTGATTATCGGACACTCCCAGTTTGAGCGTATTCCCATCAGCCGGGAACGGCAGGAGCGCCTGCTGCGGGAGCAGATCAATGAGATTACCGACGGGATTGCCGAGGTGGAGGCCAGCGGCGGGGAACGCTTTACCGTCAAGCAGCTGGAACGCACCAAAAAATCGTTGGAGGCAAGGCTGGAAAAATTGCAGGCCGAGGGCCGCAAGGACGATGTGGTTACCTTTGAGCAGCTGGGCGTGGACCGGCTGTTTGTGGACGAGAGCCACAATTATAAGAACCTCTTTTTATACACCAAAATGCGGAATGTGGCGGGACTTTCCACCACAGACGCGCAGAAATCCTCCGATATGTTTGCCAAATGCCGCTACATGGACGAGATCACCGGCAGCCGGGGCGTTGTGTTCGCCACCGGAACGCCGGTCAGCAACAGTATGACCGAACTTTACACCATCCAACGCTACCTCCAGTATGAGCGGCTCCAGGAATTGAACATGACCCATTTCGACTGCTGGGCCAGCCGCTTTGGGGAAACGGTGACAGCCCTGGAACTGGCCCCGGAGGGAACCGGCTACCGGGCGCGGACAAGATTTTCCAAGTTCTTTAACCTGCCGGAGCTGATGAACCTGTTCAAAGAGGTGGCGGACATCAAGACCGCCGACCAGCTGGACCTGCCCACCCCGGAGGTGGAATACCACAACATCGTGGCAAAGCCCACCGGACACCAGCAGGATATGGTGAAGGCCCTCTCCGAGCGCGCCGCCAAGGTCCATTCGGGGACCGTTGACCCATCAACCGACAATATGCTGAAAATCACCTCGGATGGCCGCAAGCTGGGGCTGGACCAGCGAATCATCAACCCCATGCTGCCGGACGAACCCGGCACAAAAGTCAACCAGTGCGTGGACAATATCCTGCAAATCTGGCGGGACGGACAGCCGGAAAAGCTGACCCAGCTGGTGTTTTGCGACATTTCCACACCCCAGGCGGCTGGCTCCAAAAAGGTGGCCAAGACGCTGGATAACCCGATGCTTCATGCGCTGGAACAAGCAATTCCAGAGCCGGAGAACCCGCTGGCCTTTACGGTCTATGAGGACATCCGGCAGAAACTCATCGCACAGGGTATGCCCGCCAGCCAGATCGCGTTTATCCATGAGGCCAATACCGAAGTCCGCAAAAAGGAGCTGTTCTCCAAAGTCCGCTCCGGCCAGGTGCGCGTCCTGTTAGGCTCCACCCAGAAGATGGGGGCCGGGACCAACGTGCAGGATTTGCTGGTGGCCCTTCACGATCTGGACTGCCCCTGGAGGCCCGGAGATCTGGCCCAGCGAAAAGGGCGGATCGAGCGCCAGGGCAACCAGAACCCGCTGGTCCATGTTTACCGCTATGTGACCGAAGGGACCTTCGACGCATACCTCTGGCAGACGGTGGAGAACAAGCAGAAATTCATCTCCCAGATCATGACCTCAAAATCCCCGGTCCGCAGCTGTGACGATGTGGACGAAACCGCCCTGTCCTTTGCGGAGATCAAGGCCCTATGCGCCGGGGACCCCCGCATCAAGGAGCGTATGGATTTGGATGTGGAGGTATCCCGCTTAAAGCTGATGAAGGCCGACCACCAGAGCAAGCAGTACCGGCTGGAAGATCAGCTGTTAAAGCACTTCCCGGAGGAGATCGAGAAACACAAAGGCTTTATCCAGGGCTTGGAAACGGATATGGAAACCCTGGCGGCGCACCCCCACCCGACAGACGGATTTACCGGCATGGAAGTCCGGGGCGATACGCTCACCGACAAAGAGAACGCCGGAGCCGCCCTTTTGGACGCCTGCAAGGAGGTTAAAGGCTCCGAGCCGGTGCAGGTCGGCAGCTACCGGGGATTTGCTATGTTTGTAACCTTTGACGCTTTCCAGAAGGAATATATGCTCCAACTGAAAGGCAGGATGACCCACCGTACCGCCCTGGGCGCGGACCCGCGCGGCAACCTGACCCGGATTGACAACGCGCTTTCCCAGATGCCCCAGCGGTTGGAAAGCGTCAAAGTCCAACTGGATAACCTTTACCAGCAGCAGGCCGCCGCGAAGGAGGAAGTGGGCAAAGCCTTCCCCTATGAGGAGGAATTGCGGGTCAAGAACGCCCGCCTGGTGGAGCTGGATATGGAGCTGAACATGGACAGCAAGGGGCAGTCCCGTCCAGAAGCGGCGATTTCCAAGCGCGCAAGGCCCTCGGTGCTGGAAGGGCTGAAACGCCCCATCCCGCCCCGCAGCATGGAAAAGAAACCCAGACAACAGGAACAGGAGGCAAGATAATATGAACAGCAACGAAAAGAATACGGCCCTTTATGAGAAGATGGCCGCTGAACAGGATACCTTCCGGGATTGGCTGAAAAGCCAGTCCCCGGAGGAGGTCTTAAACCATGCCTATGAGTACACCGTCCGGGAGGACATTGTGATGGCGATGGAGGAACTGGAACTCTCCGATGCACAGGCACAGGCGCTTCTGGATTCCCCCTCCCCGCTGGCTGATGTGTACCGGCATTTTGAAAAACTGGAAACCGGCTATATGGATGTGATCCGGGAAAGCATTGAGGAACGGGCGAATGAGATGCACAGGGCCAAAGAAGAACAGAGAGCCGCCCCGGTCTATCCCCACTCCGTCGCCTATGCGTCCGAGCATGGGGAAATGGCACAGTACCGCGCCTCCCTGCAAGTCAGTCTTGCCTGCAAAGAAGCCATTGAGCAGGCCATTAACGCCCACTATGGGGATAACCGTCTGAATACCGAGGCCGCTGTCAAAGAGGTGCTGGAACAGTTCGGGCCGGAGCGTATGCAGGTTATCCTTGCCAATACGGTGCTGAAAAAGGAGCATGACGGGCGTATCTCCCGCGATAACAAAGCCTGGGCGAAAACAATCCCCATGCCGGAGGATGGCGGCGATCCCCGCCACAGTTATGCCTTGGTGGTGGATAAGGTCAACCCCGGTCTGACCGACCTGTTTTTGAAGCAGGCGCGGAAAGTCCTTCAAGCCCCGGAGAAAGGCTCCGTCCTGGAAAAACTCAAACAGGAGCCGCCGGAACGCAGACCCGCCGCCCCTAAGAAACGGGAACCGGAACGATGAGCGCGGCAAAGCGGAAACGGGAGGTACAGGTGAATTTCCGGGTTTCCCCGGAGGAGCTGGCCCTGATTGAGCAGAAAATGTCCCAGCTTGGAACCGTCAACCGGGAAGCCTACCTGCGGAAAATGGCGCTGGACGGGTATGTGGTAAAGCTGGATTTGCCGGAGCTGAAGGAGCTGGTGTCCCTGATGCGCTATTCCAGCAACAACTTAAACCAGCTGACCCGTAAAGTGCATGAAACCGGGCGGGTTTATGACGCTGACCTGGAGGATATATCCCAGCGGCAGGAACAGCTTTGGGACGGTGTGCAGAAGATACTGGCCCAGCTTTCCAAGCTCTCCTGACCGGAGAGTTTACCCCATCTGCGGAGGGAGGAACGGCGTTCTTCGCCGCGCCTTCCTCCGCTTTTTCTTTTTGACGGTAAACTTGCCGGATGTGCCGGAATCATGGATAATAGCGGCAGAACAGGGTTTTACGAAAGGAGTGGACTGCTATGATGTCATTTGAACAGGTGATAGACATTTTTGGGGACTATCTGGCATTGGATACAGAAATGGAAGTCTGCAAAAGCCGGTATGGGTATATCCGGGTGGAGTTTCATGGGACAGGGGAATTACCCGGCTATTGCAGCGGCATGGTCTGCCATACCCCAAAGGAGCTTTTTGACCTTCTGCTTTCCGATTATGAAAGCTATCTGGAAATCCAGCGGACAAAAGGACGCAGAGATGTGACGGAGGAAGATAAAAACGAAATTGCCGCACTGTGTCAATCCCGTTTGGAGAAGTGGGAAAAAGGAAACGCCAGATAGCTTTGGGTGATTTACTTTTGGCATGAAACAGGATAATCCGATATAAAAATGTTGAATAAAAAGAAACAAGCGGTCTGCGTATGCAGGCCGTTTTGTTATGAAGGGAGGATTCCATCATGGCAACCACACGCATCATGCCGCTGCACACCGGTAAGGGCCGCACCGAAAGTCAGGCTGTCAGTGACATCATCGACTATGTATCTAACCCGCAAAAGACAGATAACGGCAGGCTTGTCACCGGCTTTGCGTGTGACAGCCGGGTAGCCGACGCCGAGTTTCTGTTGGCAAAACGGGAGTACATTTCTACCACCGGACGGGTACGCGGCGAGGACGATGTGCTGGCCTACCATGTCCGGCAGTCCTTTGTCCCCGGCGAGATTACCCCGGAAGAAGCCAACCGGCTGGGCGTGGAGTTTGCAAAGCGGTTCACCAAGAGCAGTCACGCCTTTGTGGTCTGTACCCATATCGACAAGTCCCATATCCATAACCACATCATCTGGAACGCGGTCAATCTGAACTGTGACCGGAAATTCCGAAACTTTTGGGGCAGTACCCGCGCAGTCCGGCGGCTCAACGATACCATCTGCGTTGAGAATGGCTATTCCATTGTAGAGGACCCAAAACCGCATGGAAAAAGCTACAACAAATGGCTGGGGGACCGGGCAAAGCCCTCCCACCGGGAACAGCTCCGCATGATGATTGACCAGGCGTTGGAACAGAAACCAGCTGACTTTGACGGGCTGTTAAAGCTGCTTGCAGAAATGGGCTGTGAGGTGTCGCGCCGGGGACAGGCAATCCGGCTCAAAGCCCCCGGCTGGAAGAATGTTGCCCGCATGGATGAAAAGCTGGGGCAAGGGTACAGCGAAGATGAAATCCGGGCGGTACTGGCTGGGGAAAAAGAGCATACCCCAGGAAAGAAAACGGCTGTTCAATCAGAGCCGCCCAAGGTTAATCTTCTGGTGGATATTCAGGAGAAATTGCAGGCCGGAAAAGGCGCTGGCTACGCGCGCTGGGCAAAGGTATTCAATCTGAAACAGATGGCGCAGACAATGAACTATCTCACCGAGCATGGCCTGCTGGAATATGCAGTCTTGGAAGAAAAAGCGGCGGCTGCTACCACCCGCCACAATGAGCTGTCGGCGCAGATCAAGGCGGCGGAAACCCGCATGGCGGAGATAGCCGTACTGCGGACCCACATCATCAATTATGTGAAAACCCGCGCGGTCTATGCGGCCTACCGCAAGGCGGGATATTCCAAGAAATTTTTAGCGGAACATGAAGCGGAGATTTTGCTCCACAAGGCGGCAAAGCAGGCATTTGACGATTTGGGTATCAAGAAGCTGCCCACCGTCAAGAGCTTGCAGGCCGAGTACGCAACATTGTTGGAAGAAAAGAAAAAAGACTATGCCGAGTACCGGCGATCCCGCGAGGAAATGCGGGAACTGCTGGCCGCAAAAGCCAATGTGGACCGGCTGATGGGATACGGGGAGGAACGCCAGAATGACCGGGAAAAGGAACAGGACCGCTGACGCGCCCGTTTTTTCGTATTTTCTCACCGCCGCAGGCAGGTGAAAAGCGTTCCGCAGGAACGCGCAGCCACAGAATGAAATTCTGTGTTCAAAAGGGGCTTGGGGAATCCCCAACAAGCAGCGCCAGGAGCCGGATGGCTATCCTGGGGCATTGCTTGCCACTTTCTTGGTGATACAAAAACAGCCAGCGAGAGAAACTTTCAAGTTTCACTCACTGGCCTATTCTTTTTCAAGTTTCTTAGAAATTTCCTTTAGTTCCTCCGCAAATCCACGAGTATGGCTCAACAAGGTTTCCCGCATCTCTGGCGGACAGTTTAGATATAGCAGCTTCATCTCATTTTGCCCAGCTTCATCTGGTGTCAGCTCCGGCCTGATAAGAGAGTCGAGAGAAAAGTGCAGAACTTTCGCTAATGTTTTCATAATCAGGTAGGATGGATTTCTTCTGCCTTTCTCAATATCGGCAATCTCTTTGATGGAAATATGCGATTCATCTGCCAGTTGCTGCTGTGTGAAATTTTTTTCTTTTCGTGCAGCTCGAAGCATATCCCCCAATATGGTTAATTCATCAATCGGCATTATCGTTCACCTCAATAATATTGTATCGTTCCGGATTCATTTAAGGAATAACCTTATATTGCCGACAAACAGGTATGATTATGCCGATTTTTGATAGTAAGTCAGCTTTATATACTTGTTGCAGGCAAAAGGATAAGGTATGATAAAGTGGTAAGTATCTTATGTGAGGAGAAAACGAAAAACTTTTTTGATTCTTAGGACATTTCTGCAACATTTCAGTTTTAAGATGAGTGATACAGACGAAAAAGAGAGGAAGTGAGTGCATGAGAAAGATACTGATTGTGGAGGACGACATTCTCCTGAACCGGACGCTGGGATACAATCTGGCGTCTGATGGATATGAAATCACAGCGGCCTATAACCACAAGGACGCTGTTTCCCATTTGAAGGAAACCGAGTTTGATGTTGCGCTCCTGGACATCAATCTGCCGGATGGCAGCGGTCTTGACCTTTGCGAAGAAATCCGGGAGCGAGGCCAGCACACCTACATCATTTTCATCACTGCCAACGACAAGGAAAGCGATATGCTCAAAGGTTATGAGGCAGGCGGTGCGGACTATGTGACGAAGCCCTTTTCGGTGACGGTGCTGTGCAGGAAGGTGGCGGCGGTTTTTGCCAATCTGGAACGGCGCACGCCCCGGCACGATCTGTTTGACGATGGCTTTCTGAAAATCGACTTTTCCGAGCAGCGTGCATCCCTTGCCGGAGAGCCGTTGGACTTCACTCCGAAGGAATACCGCACCCTGTTCCTGTTCGTGAAGAACCCCCGTATTATCCTGACCAAGCGGCAGATTTTAGAGAAGCTGTGGGACATTGACGGGGACTTTGTGGACGAGCATACCCTGACCACCATCATCAGCCGTATCCGCAAGAAGATCGAAACAGACGAGCATAAGTATATCAAGACAGCTTATGGCATGGGCTATCAGTGGATCGGCGGTGAGCAGGCATGAAACTGGAAAATTTATCTGTCAAAAAGTTTCTGCGGCTCATTACGGTTGGCCTGCTGACCACCTCTTTTCTGGTGCTGCTGGGCTTGTTTCTGGTTACGAAAAACCTGCGGCTGGTTTTGTACGGTGGGCTGCTGACCGCTGTGTTTCTGGTATGGGACGGGATCTTCCTGCACTACTTTCAAAAGAAGCTGACCCTGTTCACCGACAGCCTGTGCCGGACGCTGGATGACATGATGGACAGTGCCGCACGGCCAGAAATGGACTATGAAGCGGAAACACTGCTGGCGAGGATCAGCCACCGCTTGGAACGGCTCTACAACATCATGCAGAAAGACCGGAACACAGTCGCAAAAGAAAAGGCCGATCTGCAATCTCTGTTATCGGACATTTCCCACCAGACCAAGACCCCCATTGCCAACCTGAAAATGCTCAATGAAACCATGCTGACCCGCCCGATCTCGGAGGAACAGCGGCGGGAGTTTTTGCAGGCAACCGGCAGCCAGCTTGACAAGCTGGACTTTCTGATTCAGGCAATGGTGAAAACTTCCCGGCTGGAGGCCGGTGTGATTACGCTGGAGAAAAAGGACGCTTTAATCGGGGAAACTCTGGTGAATGCCATCAACGGGATTCTGGCACCGATGGAGAAAAAAGGTATTGAGCTGACCGTAGATTGCCCGGAGGGGCTGACCATTTCCCATGACAGCCGCTGGACTTCCGAGGCCCTGTTCAATCTGCTGGACAATGCGGTGAAGTACACGCCTGCTGGCGGCAGCGTCCATGTGTCCGTTCAGAATTGGGAAATGTACTGGAAAATTGATGTGACCGACACGGGCCGGGGCATCCCGGAGCAGGAGCAGGCCACTATCTTCAAGCGGTTCTACCGGGAAGAAGCGGTGCATGAGGTGGATGGTATCGGCATTGGATTATATCTGGCCCGTGAGATCATCACCATGCAGGGCGGGTACATTCTGGTGACTTCCGAGGTTGGGAAAGGTTCCACCTTTTCGGTGTTCCTGCCACAAGAGTAATCAAGCGGCGGCCTGTGCAGGCTGCCGCTTTTTTCAAAAAAACATCGTAGCATGGATTTTAGGACATTTCTGCAACATTTGGGAGGTAGGCTATTTTCAAACGATGAGAGGAGGAAGTTACATGACTATCACAAAGACACTGATTCTCAATGCGATTCTACTCTGCCTGCCGCCTATGATTGTCCTGGGTGTTTTCAAGTCCTTTTCTGTCCAGCATATCCGATGGGCAGCTGGAGTAGTGGCATTGATTGATGTTGCTGCCTTTCAGACACAGCTATTCTATTATGAGAGCGTCTGGCTTGTGCTGTTCTTTTTGGTGATTCAACTGGCAATTACCGGCTTGCTTTCAGTTTGGCTTTACAAAAAATACGGCCAAACATGAAATGTCCTAAAATTGAAGCAATTCGCCTCTAAATTAAAGGACGTTTAGGACATTTCTGCAACAATTCAGTCTTAGACTACTCTTATCAAAAATAGAAAGGCGGTATTCTTATGAGTATCTTAAAAACAACTGATCTGAAAAAATATTATGGCACTGAGCCGAACATTACCCGCGCACTGGATGGCGTGACCTTTTCCGTAGAGGAAGGAGAGTTTGTGGCTGTGGTCGGTACATCCGGCTCCGGCAAATCCACCTTGCTGCACATGATGGGCGGCCTGGACACCCCCACTTCCGGCAGTGTGGTGGTTCGGGATAAAGAACTGGCGAAGATGAACGATGAGCAACTTACCATCTTCCGCCGTCGCAACATCGGCTTTGTGTTCCAGAACTACAATCTGGTGCCGATCCTGAATGTGTATGAGAACATCGTCCTGCCCGTGGAACTGGATGGTGACACCGTGGATCAGAAATTTATGGATGAAGTCGTGAAGATGCTGGGCCTTCAGGACAAACTCCAGAATATGCCCAACAACCTTTCCGGCGGCCAGCAGCAGCGTGTGGCGATTGCCCGCGCCCTGGTATCCAAACCGGCTATTGTCCTGGCCGATGAACCCACTGGCAACCTGGACAGTAAGACCAGTGCCGATGTGCTGGGCCTACTCCAGCGCACCAGCCGGGAGTTCAACCAGACACTTGTGATGATTACCCATAACAACGAGATCGCCCAGCTTGCCGACCGTATCGTGCGCATTGAGGACGGAAAGATCAAGGCGTAAGGAGGCAGCGACATGACTTTACCATTTGAAAATGACACAACAAAAGTCGTAAGCCGGTTGGCAAAGCGCAGCTTACAGGGGGATAAACGGCGGAACTTCTTTGTCATTATAACGATTATTTTAACTACTGCACTGTTATCCGGGATGTTTTTCATCGGTTTAGCTTCCCAACGGAAGCTGGAAAGTGAGATTCGCGGTCAGTATCAGGCAGTGGTGATGGACACTACACAGGCAGAAATTACCCATCTGTCCACACAGCCAGAAATCGAGCAGTGGGGACTTTCTCAGGACTTTGGAACAGCCCGGTATCAAGATAGCAATTTGATAGTGGAGTATGCGGATGAAAGTTGGATGGTTCTGGGTAAGAAACCTTCTTATGTGGGAACATTTCCACAGGCAGAAAACGAGATTTTAGTAGAACGGGCGTTTCTGGATTATTTTGGACTTCCCCAGAAACCCGGTCAGATAATCCGAATGAATTTAGGGAATGGAGAGCAGGAGTATACGATCTCCGGTATTTTGCAGGCAGAAAACACATCCCGAATGTTTTCTGTTATTGTGTCCCGCGCTTTTCTGGAAGCGCAGGCTGATGGGGAACCTCTCTTTGAGTTTCGTTTCCGTTTTGAGGGAGCTAACCGAGCGGATCTGGATGCTCTGAAAGCGGACATCGCTGCCTTTTTAACAGAAAACGACATCCCGGAAGATCGGGTATTTTATAGTTCCAACTATTTTGATATGCAAGGGTTTCAAAACAAGAGCGTATATGTCTACATCCCCATTGCCGCTATTTTCCTGGCAGCCTGTGGTTTGGTAATTTACAGTATTTTCTTTATCTCTGTTCGGGGTAAACTTCGGGAATATGGACGGCTGAAGGTCATCGGAGCCACCCCAAGCCAAATCCGTCGAGTTATCCGTCGAGAAAGTTTTCAGCTTTCTGTTTGGAGTATTCCGTTTGGGCTTTTAATTGGCGCAGCAGTAGGATTCATTTCAAATATGACCTATTGGAGTTGGCTGGGAAATCTTCCTGCGGCGATTGGCGTGTTGATATTTACGATTCTTATTGTGATGATTTCTACCCACGCACCTATTCGCCTGGCTGCAAAGGTATCTCCTATTGAGGCCGTGCGTTCCAGCACATATCAAGCGGAAGCGCCTAAAAAGTCTATCCGTAAATCCGGTAAGCACATTTCTCCCGTGTTGCTGGCAATGATGAATTTTCAACGCAATCCGAAAAAGACTGTGTTGACTCTAATCTCTTTGAGTATGACTGGCGTGTTTTTGTTTGGTGCGGCTACTTTGCTCCGTTCTATCAATGTGAACAATATGGCGGCTAATAATATGAAGGATGGCTGCAATTATTCTATTGAAGTAGAATCTCCTACAATGGAAGAATTTCCCGAAACGCTCCGCCATAATCCGTTGACGCCGGAACTGCATCAGAAAATTCTGGAAGTAGATGGGGTAGAATCTATCACTTCACACACTGGTTTTACTGCTGTTGCGTCCTTGCCGAACGGCACTTCAACAAACAGTGGTATAGACTTCCATGTCTTTACCTCAGAGGAAAAGGAAAAATTGATTCCAGATGACTTGCTATTGGAGGGAACATCGGATTACGATACCTTGGTTCAAAATCATGGAATTATAGTAACAGATAGTAATAGTGAACCTATACTACCATTACTTTATGATTATAACCCGGAAATAGGAGACATAGTGGTTATCGAACCTTACGGTGGAGAACCAGTGCAATTTACAATTATGGGGATTGCCGATGGGCAAAAAGCAACTGATGCAGCTGGTTATAAACCGTTTGCCTTGCCGATTGATTTAGCAAGGCAGCTTTACCCGGATATAGAAAATATGGAAACAGTATGGAATGTTTTTACCAGTGAGGATACAGAGGCGCTGCGAGAGGAACTTTTTTCCTTATTAGAGGACCCACAGCTGAGTATCGTTTCCCGTTCTGATTATGCCCAGCAACTCGGAAGTTTTCTAAAAATGACTATGATGTTAGTCTATGGGCTTTTAATTTTCCTGTTTTTGTTTGCATTGGTAAATCTGATTAACACCTTGATGACGAATCTACTTTCCCGAAAGCAGGAGTTTGGGGTTTTGCAATCGGTCGGAATGTCGGGGAAGCAGCTTTCCAAAATGCTTACTATGGAATGTTTCTGCTATGTGGTGGCTACTTTGCTGATTACATTGGTTTTGGGTGGACTGATAGGTTCTTTGCTGGTGGTAGTTGTAAATAAGACCAAAATTTTAGGAACGCTGATTTATCAATTTCCTATCTGGGAACTGCTGATTTTTGCGGCGGCTCTGCTTTTTGTGCAAGTCCTTTACTCCATCTTTGCAGTACGATATATGCAGAAACAGTCCCTTGTGGAACGGATTAAGACGATGGAATAATGAAGCACACAATTCTCTGGAAAGGAGGTCGTATACTATGACTTTACCCTTTGAAAATAACACAACTCAGGTTGTAAAGCGACTAGCAAAGCGCAGCCTGTCCAGCGAAAAGCGGCGAAATGTCCTGCTGGTTATCACCATTGCGCTGGCGGCGTTTTTGATGTCCACTGTGGGAACGGCGATCTTTTCCACCGGAGCCATGCAGAGAAAGATGGCCGAGGATACTTATGAAATCGTCTATTCCTTGATTACGGAGGAAGATCTGCAAAACCTGCGCAAGCAGCCGGAAATCGAACGGGCCGGACTGCAATACGCTCTGGGGACGGACGTCAACAACGACACCGGCGGGCTGGTTTCGATGTCCTATGGGGACGAAGATACCCTTTATGCCGCACGGAAACAGTCGGAGATTTTGGAGGGAACCTACCCTCAAACAGTAGATGAAGCCGCAGTCAGTTCCTCTTATCTGGAAAAATTCTTCCCCGGCAGCGGTGTGGGCGACCAGATCACCGTACCGTTTGAGGGGAAAGAGTATCCGTTTACCGTCAGCGCCATTCTGTCCTCGCCGGATACCGGCGTGGAGGCATACAGCGTGATGGTGTCCCAATCTTTTCTGAAGGAACAGCCTGGCTATGACCCCGGCAAATACAATGCCTATGTCCATTTCAAGGAGGCCGACAGCTATAAAGCCGATGATCTGAAAGACCTGGGAGCAGAAATCCGGGATCGGCTGGGACTGCGCTCCGTGTCGTACAGTTCCATTTACTTTTCCATCGGCCGCACCATTCAGCCGGAAGAAATTCTCCAGTTGGGGGCGGTTGTCCTGGCGGTGGTACTGGGCGGCAGTATGGTCATCCGCAGCATTTTCCGCATTTCCATCCTGGAAAAAATCCAGAGTTACGGTCAGCTTCGGACACTGGGGGCAACTAAGCGGCAGATTCAGCGGCTGGTGCGCCGGGAGAGCCGGTTCCTGGCCCTGATTGGCATTCCCATTGGGATTCTGACCGGAATCGTCACAGGAACTTTGCTGGCTTCCAACTTGTTTGCCAGCGGCTTTTCCATGGAAACCGACCTGGCCGTTGCGCTGGTGACGGCGTTGGTCAGCTATGGCATGGTGAGCATTTCGGTTCGGAAACCAGTAAAAATCGCCGCCAACACTTCTCCGATAGAGGCTCTGCGCCTGACGGATTGCCAGAAAACCGTCGGGAAGTTCAGAAAGCCCCGTCGGTTTACTCCGCTGGCAATGGCGGTCCGGAACCTGGGACGCGACCGGAAACGAGTCATCAGTGTGCTGGTGTCCCTGACCTTCGGCGGGCTGCTCCTGGTGGTGTCGGCTTCGGTGTTTGGCTCCTACTCCCCGGAGCAGGACGCAAACGCAAAATTTCCCTATGGGCATTTCCGGCTTTATCTGGATGACCCGGAACTCAATTCTTATGAACAGATGAAAGATTCGCCCTTCACCGAGGATTTCAAACAGGAACTTTTGAGCATCAACGGCGTGGAGCAGGTGCAGACCCTGCGCCGTAGTGTGGGAGGCAGCGATTTCAAAGGGGAAACCTCCGAAGGCGGTGGAAGATGCGACATCCTGACCAAAGAGGGGCTGTCCTTGGAGGGGGATTGGGATTATGTGGCTCAGCACCTGACTTCCGGGCGGATGCCGGAGAACGACCGGGAAATTCTCATAGCAGACGCCTATGCCAATAATCCGGATTCCAACAACTTCATTCAATTAGGGGAAGAAATCGAGCTGGAAACGGAAGAAGATACCATGACCGTCACAATGGTAGGAACCTATGGCAAGCCCGGCTCAAGCAACGGAACCTATGCCCTGGACTCCGCCGCCGTTATGATTACAGAAGGGCTTGCCAGAGAAATGATTTCCAGCGTGGAGAACTTTGATTATACCTGGGTGATCTCCGCAGACCCTAACAAAGAGGATTCTGTGACAGCAGCATTGGAATCTGTCGCTACCAATGCGCCTTCCGGCATGGGGCTTTATACCTATGCCGAGGAACTGGACTTTTTGACCTTACAGCAGGCTGTGATTTTTGGCGGGCTTCAGGGGTTATCCTGGATGATTTTCCTCTTTGGCGTGGTCAATCTGGTCAACATGACCCTCTCGAACCAACTTTCCCGCCGCCGGGAACTCTGTATGATGCGCTCCGTGGGCATGACCAAACGGCAGCTTTATCAGGTGCTGACAGCGGAAGGGATGTTCTATGTTCTGTTCAGCGCCGTGATCGCACTGGTGGCAGGAACCCCCGTGGCGATTGGGATTTGCCGCTGGATGGGTGAAGCGATGATGGGACAGGTAATGCCTTATCAGTTCCCCGTTGGATCAATGCTGCTGTATATCGGCGTCCTGGTGGTGCTGGAACTGCTACTTTCCATCTGCACCATCCACAAGCAGGAGCAAAATTCTCTCATTGAGCAGATGCGGCTTGTGGAATAACAACCGCTGGCCGGGACAGAAAATTTCTGTTCCGGCCAATTTTTTTGTTTTCAGGACATTTCTGCAACATTTCCCCTTTAGGATTACGGTATAAGGGAGGATTTGTCGTATGAAACCTATCTTAATCATAGATTCCGATGCCGACCAGTTTTTGCTATTTGTAAATTTTTTTGAATCGTATTGCCTTTTCATTTGTTTTGTGTTATGGTGTTATGTATAATAGCATAACACTTAAAACAGCAAGAAGGTGAGATGGATTGAAACTAATTATTTCAAATGTATCAGGCATACCCATCTATGAGCAAATTAAGCAGCAGGTCAAGGCGGCGATCCTATCTGGAGAACTGAAAGAGGACGAAGCCTTACCTTCTCTCAGAACGCTGGCAAAAGATTTGAAAATCAGCGTTCTAACGGTTACACGGGCCTACACAGAATTAGAGCAAGAGGGATTCGTCAAAAATGTTCAGGGGCGCGGCTGCTTTGTCATGGGCCGTGGCTCTGAACTGATGAGAGAGCAGCTTATTTGTAAAGTGGAAAATGGGTTGACCGATGCAATCAAGGCGGCAAGAATCGCAGATCTTCCAAACGAAGAACTGCACCGTCTTTTAGATATTTTATTGGAGGCGAATAAAGATGACTAACTATTTAGAGGTGAAAAATCTGTCGAAATCCTTTGACAGTTTCCAGCTTCACAATATCAGCTTCACCTTGCCGAAAGGATATATTATGGGGCTGATCGGGCCAAACGGCTCCGGCAAGACAACCACCATCAAACTCATCCTGAATATGCTCAAGCGCAACGGCGGCGAAATCAAAATCATGGGGCTGGATAATATCGCTGACGAGCAGAAAGCAAAATCGGAACTTGGTGTTGTATTTGATACCAACTATTTCAGCGATGATTGGCAGGTAACACAGGTAGAAAAATCTATCTCCGTTTTCTATCCCAACTGGAAGTCGGAACGGTTTGCGGAGATGCTGCGGAAGTTTCACATCGCTCCCACCAAGAAAGTGAAAGAACTCTCAAAGGGGATGCAGATGAAGTTGATGCTGGCCTGTGCGTTCTCTTACGACGCAAAGCTGCTGATCCTGGACGAACCTACCAGTGGTCTCGATCCGGTTTCTAGAGATGAACTGCTGCAAATTCTCTCGGAGTATATTGAGGATGGAGAACACAGTGTTTTGTTCTCTACCCATATTACCGGAGATCTGGAACGCGCTGCGGACTATATTACTTATATCAGCTATGGAGAATTGTTTTTCAGCGGCAGCAAGGATGAATTTGTCGATATGTTCCGCATTGTCAAGGGAGGAACGGAAGAACTGTCTGCTGACCTGAAAGAAAAAGCGGTTGGTGTTCGCACATTCCCTACGGGCTTTGAGGCTCTGGTCAAGGCCGAAGATACGGGTGCTTTTTCCTCTTTGAGCATTGAACCGGCAACCATTGATGAAATTGTTGTATTCACGAGCAAGAAAGGTGACGATTATGAGTAACACATTGAAAGCAACAAAATTGGACTTTTCGCTGGTAAAGCCATATATCAAGGTGATTGGGTTTACCATGCTTCTTCCTATCGCTTTTGCGGCCATTAACCGTTCGATCCTGACAGGCGTTTCCTTTGCCATGTGCTTTATCGCTATGACCACAGGCTACACTTTCTCGGTAACGGAGAAAAACAGCATGGAGCGTTTGTATGGGATTTTACCAATCAAGAAAAGCGAAATGGTAACAGGACGGTATCTCTTTGTTCTTGCGCTGGGCGCGCTGGCTCTGGTGGTTTCTCTTATCACACAGCCGATTGTGCTGCGGGTAATGGGTGAAAGTGTTGGAGCATTTGATATGATTAGCGCAGCCATCGGTGGCCTGTTCCTGTTCGCCCTTTATACCGTATTTCAGATTCCGGGCTATTACAAATATGGAGCCATCAAAGGCCGTGTGTTCATGTATATTCCCGTGGCTGGATTTTTGGCGACCTTGTTTTTCCTGCCCAAGATGCCCGCAGACAATCCCATTGTGGCTACGGTTGTAAGTTCCCCGGTACTGCTGATCGGCCTTGTGCTTGTACTCGTCGCTGTCATGTACGCTGTGTCTATCTGGTTCTCTATTCGGATTATGGAAAACAAAGAAATGTGAGGTGAGCAATATGGATTTTACAATTTTAGCGGTAGTCCTTCTGATTGGCGTTGGTATTCCTGTCCGTAACAAGCTGATCCGTAAGTATCGGGAGGAAAAAAGAAAAAAGGATGATTCTGAAAAGAGGCGTTGAAGCTCTTTGAACGAGGGATAAAATGAAGCAAAAAATATTGATGATAGAAGATGACCCGTTGATACGAAATGAACTGGACACCCTGCTACAAAGTAACGGCTATGAAACAGCCGCGCCGGAGGATTTTGACAATGTAATTGACCAAATCAAGGCGGAACAGCCGCACTTGATTTTGCTGGACATCAAACTGCCGGGAACCAGCGGATTTTCCCTCTGCACTCAAATTCGCACCTTCTCCCAGGTGCCGATCATCTTTGTGACAAGCTGCAACACGGATATGGACGAACTCAACAGTATCATGCTGGGCGGCGACGCCTTTATTACGAAGCCATACCATACGGCCATCCTGCTGGCGAAGATTGCCTCCCTGCTCAAGCGGGCGTACCCGGTCCAGCAAAGCGAGCAAATGACCTGCGGGGGTGCGGTGCTGCGCTTGGAATCCAGCAGTCTGGACTATGACGGGCAGAGTGTGGAGCTGACCAAGAACGAACTGAAAATCCTCTATTACCTGTTCAAAAATGCGGGGAAAATTTGCGCCCGCGGAGATCTGGTAGAGTTTTTGTGGGACAACCAACTTTATGTGGATGACAACGCCTTGAGCGTCAACATCAACCGCATCCGGGAGAAATTGGCGGGCATTGGACTAACCGATTTTATTAAGACCAAGCACCGGCAAGGGTACATGATATGAATAGCAGACGATATTGGAAAAACAGAATCCCGTTTTTGCTAACCAACCTGATCTGCATGGTGGCCCTCATCGTGTTCCTGCTGGTGTGCGGTAACTCCATCTCGGTGGTGCTTCTGATTCTCGTGGTGTGGGCGGTGGTTCTGCTGTCGGGACTGTTCCTCACCTACTGGAAACGGAAACAGCAGATGCAAAAACTTTTAGATATGGCTGGATGGCTGTCGGAACGCTATCTTATTTCCGAAGTGATGGAGCTGCCGGAGCAGGCAGAGGATCAGGTGTACTACCAGCTTTTGAAAATGGCCGGGAAGTCTATGCTGGAGCAGATCGGGGAGGTTCGGCGGGAGCGCCTGGAATACAAGGAGTACATTGAGCAGTGGATTCACGAGATCAAGACGCCTATCACCGCCATGAAGCTGTTATGCGAAAATCACCGGACGGACTGGACAAAGGAACTTCTTCTGGAACTGGAAAAGACCAACCGCTTTACCGAACAGGCGCTCTACTATGCCCGCAGCGAACACACCGAGAAGGATT
>PPYF01304009.1_pt1 | contig 76299 bp, 81 predicted proteins | sample 1559871 | NCBI WGS metagenome assembly PPYF01 (sample SAMN08240021, study PRJNA423297) | Human gut metagenome, whole genome shotgun sequencing project.
ATAGTTAAGGTTTTGGTTAAATCGAATAAGGGTGGCTGTGAAGTTACCCTTATTTACTTTTATACCTATTATATGTTTCCTTTCTTTCACTTCTGAATAATATTTCCTACATTTGGAGTGCAAAAATAACAAACCACACCTTATCGTATGATTTTCAATAACTTTGATATTTTCCAATATATTCCTTGTAAAATTTTTGTAAAGATACGGGCAAACTTTCATTCCACAAAACGATAAACACAAAAACCGCCCCACCTATCACAGGCAGAGCGGCCACTACACTATTAACATTAAATCTAATATGAAACAAAAAGAAACTACTTTCGTCTTTTAACGAGCCAAGCAAACAAAGCGACTGCAACACATCCTAAAATCAATACCCACCACGCCCATGCGGGAACAAGCCGGGAATCTTTTTTGACATCCTCTTTTACCGTTTCGGATTCCTGAATCTTTATATCTTGTTTTTTGACTTGAATAGCATTAGATCCTGATTGAACCTTTGTGCTATCCGATTCATTTTTCTGCCTGCTCATATCTATCTCGGTTGTTTTAGTCGGATATTGCCTACCGATGCTATCCGGTTGAGACCATTCAGTAATGATAATTTTGGCGTTCAACATCTCTTCCGACATACGTAATTCCGTCCGCTCGAGCTTGTCCCGCCAGAAAAGGCTATCCGAAAGCTCAATTTCGGCCTGTCGGTATCGCTCTTCCTCTGTGGATCGCTTCGAAGTTCCACAAGAACAGAGAGCACAAAGTATTATGACGTGCCAGGCTTTCATGGCCGTACAATTATCGGTTTCAGAAACGTCTTATACTCTTCCCGGACATCGAAGCAAGGGCACGCTTTGATAAACTCAAACGGCTCGACTATGCCGTTATCGTTTAGGTCCGGCGAAGTATCTCGGTGGCCGAGCAGTTCGACGATGTCATACACTTGACAGATATCGTTTATCAGATCGTCCATTGCTGCCTTCTGTGCTGGGGTCCGGGTGTCGGATGGCTTGCCAGAAGCGTCCAGCCCGCCGACATAGCAGATCCCGACACTGTGATCATTGTAGCCGATGCAGTGTGCCCCGGAGGTTGTGAGTGGCCGGCCGGTTTCGACGGTCCCGTCGAGATCAATCACGTAGTTATAACCAATCCCATTAAACCCGCGTGCCCGGTGCATCCGATCGATATCCTTTGCTTTGACATCCTGCCCGGCGCGTGTGGCCGAGCAGTGAATAATTATTGAATCAATCTTTTTCATTCTTTTACCTCCTTATTAATATCCGTTTTGCGGTTCACGATCACCGCACTTTTTCTTTTCACACCTTTTTAAAGCAAGTTCCAGCTTTACATCCGAATAGCTTTCTTTCAGCGTAAAAAGCTCATCTTGTACCTGCCGGAGTCTACCTGTCTGCTCAACGAATCGCTCCTCCTTATCGGATAGCTGTTTTTGCAGGAACTCATTGTACTCTCTTAAAGCCTTGAACTCTTCTGCATCTGCATGAGCATCTTCGATACGTGCATTTGTTTTTCTATTCGTATAGAAGTTGATTCCCCACTTTATTGCTTCGAACCCACCCAACGTCCCGATGATTGTCAGTATATCGGTTAATTCTACATTCACTTCACACCTCCTTCGTTTTAATTGTTACCTTTGCTACTTTATGATACTTTTAGATTTAAAGTGTTACCGCCTCCGGTCTGTGATAGCTCGGAGGCGGATTTTTAAAAGCAATTTAAAAGCTTTTTAAAAGCAATTTAAACGCAAGCCAACACGCAATAAACTAATTAGTAATACTTTAGAAAACCAAAGCTACTCGCATACATCCTTTCTGTACAGGGTTTCTTGTACTCATTTTCCAGATCATAGGCCTCTTGTTCGAACGCAATCATCCTGTAAGCCTTATCCGCATCTCTGTACATGATTAACCGGATCAGGTACTCGATACCATACCACACATAATAGAGGAACACGGGGATAGCGACAAGCGCCAGCATCCACCAGTCGTAGATGTCGAACGCGAAGCAGGTGAACATAATCCCTACCGCGAGAGCCAGTCCGGCGGTGAATAGGGTTTGATACTGCTCCACGTGAACAGCCTCATGATACTTCGTCCGACTGGAGAGTTCGGAATGTTCTGTAAACACTGCCCCGAAAAGCATAACTGTTGCGAAGTCGGCCAGGAATGTGACGAGCTTCGCGATCTTTGAGTTGTAATAAATCTTTGCCATATAAGTTTGTTTTGTGCCGGTTGCCCGGCGGGTTAATTAATGCCTAATAATTCCATCATCTTGGCGACCTTCTCTTCCAGTGCCCGGTAGTCGGATAGTGTGACCTTTTGAGGCTGATCCGGTTCGTCAGTCAGTTCTTCATCGGGTAGCTGCTCTACAGGTTCGTCGGGTGAGAGTTCCGTAACTTCATCGAGTATTACTTCGTCCTCGACAGGGGCGTCGATCTCTTCAAAGTGTTCAGGGAGTTCCAGCAAGGGGACTTCCAACTTTTCACCATTCAGGTAATAAGTATAGCCGAGATATATTTCTTTCCCGAACATTACCTGATCCGATATACGGCGGAAGACTTTACCTTCTTCCGCTGTAATGTGTCTGCTGTTCAATTCATCTATTTTCATGCTGTTTCCTCCTCTAATACTTCATCCGGGAAGTCGGTTGCAAAATCACTCATAGGTTTAATACGGGCTGCTAATGCAGACCAATTAGTTGCCGTTTTATAGGCGTCGACGGATTCGTCGGGGACATAGATAGGGCAATTGTTTGTATTTACAAAAGTAGTAGTGTCTATAGTTGGAGGTTCAACTTTTGAGGCAATCATGTATTGAAGACTTGTGCATCTACAATAAGCATATTGACTAATTCTATTAGCTTTTGCGAGTAAACGAATATGCTGCAATTTGGAACAATTATAAAAGGCATCATTAGAAGCTTCAATACCGGAATTCTCAAAAGTTTCTCCTTTAATAGAGGTTAAAGAAGAATCATCATTTAACAAATAAGATATATTTGTGAGCTTAGTATAATTTGAAAAAGGTGTTAGATCAACAGATTCGAGCAAACTACAATATGACAATAAGTTTGATAACGATGTCACATCTGTCATCCCCGCGAGGGGAGACAAATCTATTGATTTTAAACTCTCACATTTACTAAACATAGCACCAAGTTTTGTTGCTTTTGTATTTCTTCTTAAAGATGAGATATCTGCAAAAATGAGTTTTTTGCAGGCATTAAATAGCTCATTAAACGAAGTCCTATTTTCATCATTTTTAAACACATCACCTACATATTTGACCACTGCATAGTTATTAAACAACAAGCCGTTTACTCCACTATTACCTATACTCCAATAAGCGATTAAAGATGAAGAATCTGCAATAGCAGAAATAATATCTGCACAATTACTAATTTCAATTTGATATACTTTGCCAGGATCTGCGTAAATGTGTGAATAGGTTTTATTGCCTGTTTCTGATGCAATATCAGAGGTTCCATCGCCCCAGTTAATAGCATAATCAGCTGTTGTTGAATTTACAGTCATTGTGGATGTTTGACCTGTCACAAGCATCTGAATATTTTCATTTTCTTCTGGCTTTAAATCTAAAACATTAATATATAACATTGCCGAATATTCTGTATTAGCAGTTGATATCGAAAAGGTTTTGGTAACTTCGATATAATTGGGGGCAGACACCGTATATGCATACGTTCCACGATTCAACATTATTTGACATACGCCATTCTCGTCAGTTGTAAATTGTCTACCATCACATTTAACCGTTGCTCCTTGTATTCGCTCTCCAAACTCACTTACCACAGTTAACGTATATAATAAGGACGTACGCACCGTAATTGTTTGAGCCGATGTTCCAACTGTTACGACACCTTTTGTATCTAAATAATCGGGATGAGACAACGTGTACTCATAAGTGCCTTTACCCAAGAGTAATATGCATTCGCCATATACGTTTGTTTCTGCAGATTTTCCATTACAGGTAACGGTCAGTCCTTGTACAAGTTCATTAGCGCCATTATATACAATAAATTTAACTTCCACAGCGGCATAGACTTCTACTGTATGTGTTATGTCATTGGTAATGGCCGCAAAGGAGAAGGTATTACCGGCATATCCAGCAGCTTCTACAGTTCCCTCCACAGCTTCCCCACCTCTTTTTAAAGTGGCATAGCCATCTGCATCTGTGACGTAAACATCATTACCAATTATTACGCGCGCATTTTCAATATATAGATTCTGATTATAAACCTTGACGCGGATTTTCCGGAGAGGAATGTATGTTACACTATACGATTGCGAGCGCGTACCGGCAACAAGGTATGTATCTGAATAGTCTTCGTGATTGTCACATTTGAACGTGAAGTCGATAACCGAATCATCATCCGCCGTCACCTTATAAGTGTATTCATTTACTTTTACAGCCTCAAAATTGCACTCAAACGTAGAGTTTGTGATAGTCTTATTTTGCGTTGATGAGAACGTAAACGTCGTCACCGTCGGAGCCTTCAGATTCGTGTAAGTAACAGTAAGTTCCGGGAATGCCGCCCGGATCGCAGCGAGCTTATCTTCCACAGCCGTCACCGCATGGAACTTACCCGTCACGACAGCCGTCGCAACATTATTCCCTTTTTCATCTACCCCGCCCAACCTGATTAACTTGTACAGGATGTCAAGGTTAGCCCCTGTAGCGTTCAGATCGATCAACCTCACACGACTTAGTGCCGGGTTCTTGGCCGACAAACAGCGGTCCACGATCGGGAAGATGTTCACACCCGGCGTGCTTTCGCTGATGATAGTAGAGAGCTTTTCGACACCTGCAAGATCAAAGAAGGCGTCAAGAAGTTTAGGTTGGTTCTTCAGTGAAAGATTTGTCACTGTACCCGGCAAATATAGCTTGTACAAGATACCAGCAGCTGCCAACACGACAGCTGTGATACTTGTTCCTTGTGCAAAAACTTCCTCTATATTTTCACATTGGGACAACTCAACGGGTTGCACCAGATTTGGGCAGTTCTGGATATCGAGAGTACGAAGCATTTTGTTTGCTCCTACGGAAAGCACGGTCAAGTTGTCATTGTGATAGCCTTCCACAGCTGATCCGATATGCAACTCGGATAGGCGCACGGCTTTACTCATATCGATAGTACCGGCATACTTCCCGGCCAGGTCACCCAGGCTCTTAACGCGGCTTGCGCCATATATGATTGTCTCGGTATCGTTGAATTGAATCTCTGGAGCCTCAATAGTAACAGGGACATCTTTCTTGCAACGCTTGCCGATAATGTATGATCCAAACTTTACCCTTACATACTGGTCCGCAAACGGAACGATAGTAAAGTTAGCGTCCGGTTCTACGCCGGCATAACTCTGCGGTGTATAGAGACGCATTGTTGCGTAGTCGGTCAGGAAGTCACCCGCGTTATACTTCGAGTCCATATACAGGAACCGGTTATAGAGCCACCATTTCCGATGCTCTGCACGTGATCCCTGGCAGGCGTATAAGTATGATCCGTTACCGTCCTCTATAAGAGGATCAACATACTTAAACCGACCGTCAGCATTGTAAATAGCCTCACACCACTTATCTGACTGTTCACCATTCAGGACGGACAAGACAGACATATAAGATAAATGTGTACGCATTTCTCGGTACATTTCAGCCAGCTCGTCTGCGAAAGCCACTTCTACATTATTCCATAGAACGGACTGCTCGCCGTTGAAGACGTCAAGAGTGCCCTCCTTATCGTGATACTCAATACCGTATCCAAACGCAATTAGGCCCTCGTTGTTAATACCTGCAATCGTATCATTGTCATAGAAGATAAACCGCCATTTCCCGTCAGCCGCATACCGGGTAAGGAACATGTTCTTTGCCCGCTGGTCGACCATGCCGAACAATTCCGTGATCAGGTAGTAAGATAGCAGGTTACGCATATCGAAGTGTTCCGCTGCTTCTGCCTTGAATTTAGCAGAGTTGTCTTTGGTGGACACTACCCATTCCATGACAGCTTGTAGGTTTGTCGTGTCAGTATTACCGTCCGGATATCTCCCTTCAAAGTCGTTTTGCCAGTCATCGGTCGAGAAGTCTGCCGACTTGAACAAGGAACGGTCAGAAGTATTGTTCAGGAACTCCCAGCTTTCATCACCTTCGGAAAAGCCGAAAGTTGCCTCTGTGGACTTATCATTATTGAAATTGTACTTTCCGACAAACGTCAGCTCGCTATCTGCCGTTTCACGGTGAAATACACAGATCGGATAACCGTCTACCGTCGTCCGGACACGCGGATCGGCCTGTTGCGGAGGCGTTAGAATACCCATATCCTTCAATAATTTGTCAATGATCCTTGCCATACCCGTATTATGCGTACCGGAGCTTTCTGCGAAATCCGCTTTCAGACAGAAACAATTAACCGGGATGCTATCAGAACGTAAAGCATAATTATCCGACATATCACCGCTTCCGGTGTAAGTTATCTGCGCTTTGAATTTATACTTGAAATTCTTACGCGGATAGTACTGTGAGGATGTGCCCTGTACATCGTTCTGGATATTCTCACATGAGAAATCACGTGCCGCGTTCTGTAAATCGGTATAGTAGACCTTATTCGTTTTCTTATCACCTTTAAAAGTCGGCAAAGAACCTTCCAGGATCATGCACGGGATACGTTCTAATACCTTCTGATAAGAGATATTTCCATATTCGTCATAGACTTGATTGCGCTCAAAGACCTCTACTTTTCTGTCGTAGTCGTCGATATCGGCAATGAAGTTATCCAACATCTGGTATTCAGTTAAGTTGTTATCATAGATGCGGATATTATAAAGATCGACGGTACAGTCGTTGCTACCGATCACAATACCGGCAGGAACCGCCTGCTGGAAATTGTCCTCTGCGGGATATTGAGCGACACCGGACAGGATACCGTTGATGTAAATGTAGATCAGGCGATGATCAGTTTTCTTTTCGACCACAAAGGAAACACGCACACGTTCTTCCTCTTTGAAGCGGGTACTGACAGTTGTCTGTTCAGATTTGAACAACGCCTCCTGTGCCGTAACCCGTAAGCCGATACCACCAATCAAGCAATCGATCACTACCGCATCATAATCGATTACATCCAACGTCTCAAACTCAAACTCAATCGTTTTACCAGTTGCCCGGAAATCGTTAGCGAAGATGTGATAAGGAATAGTGACACGGGCATCTCCGGACACACGTAAGGCGGTACTGCCATTTTCTGTGATCCAGCCATTCGTTTTGAAATTGAAGTCGGTCAGCGCGGCTGTATAGTCTTTATACTTCCATTCTTCCTTGTTATTGTCATTGTTTGACCGATTCGCAGACGTAAGGAATAAGGAAAGGTCTGCCGTCTCAGCTTCGACTACAACACCGGCCTCTGTAACGTCCAGGTTAAACGTCTTCGACACGCTTCCGGATGCGATCTTCAGGACCAGCGCACCCGGCTTTGTGATCCGGTAGCTCCATGTCTGCAAGGTTCGGTCAACGGTCTGTTCCGACAGGATTACTCCGTCAACAGATAAGGTGACGGCGGAAGTAGAAGCCGCCGGGTTGTAAACGACAAACGGGATAGACAGACGATCGTACTGTTGTGCCGTAGCTTGATTAAACGACGATGCAACGATGACCGTATTATTTCCTTCTGCGACACATATCAGGTCATGGGCCAGCTCATTACTGCGGACCTCCACGCCATTGACGGTAGCCGTCATGTAGACAACAAGACGGTGTGCGCCGTGAGATTGTGCCGGGATCACCTGTGAGAGCTGGCGGTTGGAGTCGGTCGTGTCCTTCGTCGCGATCTCTTTGCCGTCAAGGATAAAGTGTACTGTCTTAGCGATAGCCCCGACGGGCGTGTACCGGTAAGTGATATCCCCGGTGTTGACCAGAGTATCGTCGTAGCTATCTGCCAACGAGAGGCTGATAACCTCGACCGTATAAGCGACAGAACGAGACTGCCCCGTGCTGTCTTTTACCGTGACCTTTACAGTGTTCGTGCCGACGACCAGCCACTTGGTTATGTCAAAATAAACATCCCCCTGAACGATTGCTCCGGTAGCTACCTTCTGCGAGTTGATTGTGTAGGTCGCCGTACCGTCACCTGTCTCCGAGCCGTCATCGGCATAGACAGACGTAAAGTTATAGCCGATCCGGACAGATGCGCCGGACACGGTAGACAGCAGGATATCGGTAATCGCTTTCACCTTGCAAGTGATGCCGGCCGAACCTCCACCGCCAGAACCGGAACCGACAGGGAAAGGATCACCAATTTCTAAGCCCTTAGAAGTTAGATGCCCAAATCCATCTTCTGTATAGGCATTATCTGCTTTGCCGTCTTCCAAATCTGTTATTCGTTTTTCAAATTTGGCAATCTTACTCGCCTGCTGTTGAGCAAACTCACCTTGCTCTTTCGCAAAGTTTGCTTGTTCCTCGGCAACCTTCGCTTTCGCATCAGCATTCAGAGCGGCAGTGTTAGCCTTTCCTGTCGCGGTTTCGGCGTCCGTCTTGATCTGTGCAAACTCTTCCTTACGCTTGATCTCGTCGTTCTGACGGCCCTGTTCCGCTGCCTGCCACTGCGTGTAGCTGTTTTCGCGCTTTTCTTCTTCCTCTTCGACGGTGGCTTCTAACTGGTGCATGTTGGTGATCTCCGTCTGGGCATCGGCCGCGGCCTCTGTCGCTGGCTGTCGTAACCAAGCCAGATAATCATCAACAATCTTACCGGCGTTTCCTTCCTGCTGTGTCCACACCTCGAATGCGCTATACCCCCGATCGCCTTTCAGACTATTCTTCTGGTCCGGCGTCAGTTTATCCCATGTCAGCCGCAGATCGGCAAGCTGCTCATCTGTAAACATGTCGTATGTGAAAGCAGCTCCGCGCAAAGCTTCTTTATCTGCATCTGTCAAATCGCTGAACTTTAGTTTCAACTCTTCCACCTGTTCCGGGGAGAGGTCATTGAAAGTAAAGGCCAAATCCGACATAGGGATAAGTAGAAGGTAGGCCGTATCATCCTGGTCCTCGTATTTCATTTCCAGCCCCGCGGATGTTTTGCGAAATTTAGGCGTACGCCCGGTTGCCAGGACACCAGTGTTGATATTGTCTACCCACCAATAGTCATTAACAATTGTCGGTTTCACGTCCTGAACCACTTGCTTTTTGAAATTAGCAACGGTAATAGATGCATCTGTTCCGCCGAGGGATGTTTTCGACCCAAGCAGCAGGTCGTCATCCGATAGGGACGGGAATTTAGCAAAGTCCTTTATATCTTTTATTCCTGCCATTACTCTGCGGTTTTTAATTGGTTAAATATCTGCCAAAAAATATCCCAATACTCTGAAACACCTTCCTGTTCAAGTATCTGGCACCGAAATGTGTTAGCGCTATATTCGATGTCGACATGCAGAGGAATCTCCTGATCTTCGTTGGCCGTCGTGCCGTCTGCAAGCGGGACAGCCTTTGTTTCGCTTTTCAAGAAGGAGACATGCAAGATATCCATCTTCCCTGATTCTACATCTATTTGCTGTTCGTAGTAAGCGATGATGCCTCCAACTTGCGTGCGTCCGTTCCTTACCTCGCGCTTAACTTCTAAATTTAATGCTTCCATATATTTGTTTTTTTATTGTTTATTATCCCCAACCTATATACCCTGTATTCTCATCGACATAGATAGTTTTCCAGTTAGGATTGGATATTACACCTTTACTTACAAGCCAATCACGCGGAGCGAGTTTAGCGTTAATGACGGTTCTCTCCATTTCGTTACTATCTCCGAGATAGCGAGATTCAACCCTAAAATTGCTGCCGTAACCATTGACATGCGTGCAGTTCAACCAGATTTTAGGACTGTTACTGCTGCTTGATTTCCCTACTCTAATTGTTGCTGCTCCTTCCAAAGAGTTTGAATTAAAGTCTATTCGCAAAGGAGAAAATGTTGAAGTAGCCACACCGGTAATGAGTCGATTAGATTTTAGATATAACATTGAGTTCCTATCTTCCTGAAGCACAGATAATCCAAACCCTGCAAATTCTCCGTTTGAATTACTTATTTGAATAGCAGTATCATAATTACTCCTTATTCTAAAATTACTACTATACCCTAATTGATCTGTAAAATTTGAGTTCAATTCATTGCTGGTCAAATTAAACCCGCCAATAGTACCTTTGCTGAAAAACACAGAGCCGTCTTCATACATTCGAGAAGGTGCATTGTGCCTATTAGCGAAGGTTGCCCCTAAAGCTATGCGTGGATCGGTATTCGCATTGCCATCTATGATAACATTCCTGTTTTGACTCTCAATACGGTTATCACTAAACCACCATCCGGCAATATTAGCCTCTTCAGTAAAGAGTAAGCCAGTTGCTATATTTTCAAACTGCCCTTGAAATTTCTTCCAATAAGCGGTGTCGTTACCGGGATACTGCCCTATAAATGTTCCCGCCGTCGTTTTCGTCATAAAATACTGGCGGGAGCTGCCCGATCCGGTATAAACGACTTCCACATGTTCCGGACTTCCCGTATATTGCTTAGAGCCGCTATACTCTTTTCGGAAAATTACAGCCGGACCAGTGGAACCCGGTGAACCTGTATCGCCAGTTATCCTGATCGGAGTAGACCAACTACTATACAACGTACCATTACCATTAAATATAGCCTTACTCATCCACAGCGGAGCATCGCCGGAAGGAGGATCAAGCGCCCAACCGGACGGTGGGACCCACGTTCCGGAGGGCGTGGCCGGCTGGCTGGCGGAACGGCGATAAACTTGATAAGTCGTCCTACCGTCTTCCCCATCGGTTCCAGGACGGCCGTTACTGCCGTCAAAGCTGTATTTAGCCCATAATGCCGGGGTAGAGAAATCCCCCCACACGTTGCGAAACTTATTACGTTTGCTTACCCACTCATAAGGCAAAGCCGAGGTTGGGCCGACGGGGTCGTCCGTCCAGCCAGCCGGGACGTAATCATCCTCTTGTTTCGTACCGGGTGTTACAGGAGTAGAAGCCGAAGCAGTACGGGTATAGATGTATTCGTAATCCGTGCCGTCTTCGCCATCCCTCACCCGGACAATCGTAAACAGCAAGTCATATACGGCCATTCCCTCACAATTGACATGCAGATTTATCGTAGCCGCATCCTCTGTCACCTCCTGCACTGCAACGAGGCCGTCTGTAATGACGTAGGTGCATCCCTTCCCTTCTGATGTAACCGTATATTTTCCTTCACCGGTCACAGTACTGTATCGAAGCGCGTTTGCCCCCTTAGTCGCCTGGATTATCGTCGACACGCTAAACTCCGAGGCAATCACGATGTCCGATCCGATAACGACGGTATCATCGCCGGTCACAACATCCACTTGATTATATATACCGTCAGCAACGTTATATACTGCACTATAAGTAGAAAGTACGACCGAATAAGCGTCATCCCCTTTAAAGCTACTATCCAGGCCGGGAACATTCCAAACGTTTCCGCCAAAATAGACGTTGTTCAAGTAAACAGATCCGCGCTTAAGCGTCTGCCCATTGATAACAAGGTTTGACAGGTCACCAAATTGCATTGAGACATGCTTGCCGGGGTTGATCTCCCACGTATCAACATCAACCAGGTATCTTTTGTATGTGCGTGTCGAGTAGGCCGACGCCTGTCGATTCTTGTCAACGGGATTACCGTAAACAGCAAATTTCATAGCCTTGCACGGATGGACGGTAGAACCCGGCTTTAATTCGTATTTGAAATGTGCATTATCTATGATCTCGACTGGTGTAAAATAGGATGTGGAAAATCCTACCGTCACATCGAAGCCGGCACTATCCTTTCCCGGCTGTGTTGCATTGTCGGTAAGGTTATGGAAAATACCACGGCAGAAGTCGCTAAGATGCATCCCGGACAACTCCCCCTCTTCCAGTTTAAGCGTTACGATTCGGTTAACTTCATCCACAGACTCGATAAGGCCAAACGCGATAGCGTTCCATGTCTCCCCGCTTATCACGTCGATACGGTTAAACCGCAACTCCGGAACTTCAAGAAACTCCCGGAGAGTTAGCCCCATAAGTTCGGCATAACCTTTTTCATCGATTATTCCGCCCGATCCAAGAAAACCTCCGACATAATTACCGAACGTCGCGCCGCCGTTCAATCCTAAAAGATAATCGGTCTGATCCGGCTTATCCTTACGAAGATATTTGCCGTCGAAGATAATCCCCATATCATCGCTTTCCACGCCTGTAACATGGCCGAAAGTGTCAACAAGCACGTTCTTTACAACAAACGTACCTTCATTAGCCGTGCTTTCTCCTTCAGATGTATTACCATGAGATATTTTATATATCAAACTACCAGCAGACTGCTTATAAACTGATATGCCCTCCCCTTCTATAATTTCAAAGTTGCCCTCACCATCAGATGATCCGCCGGTGGACGGGACACTACCAGCTGAAGGATATCCTCCCCCGCCGACAGCGTCCAACGTCCGTCCGGTTCGTGGTAATGCCGTTTTTCTTACATTCTTATGTTGTACACCAATTCCCATAGATATGCGTTATATCTATATACCACAAAAGTGTACCACACTAATTAGTCATAGGGAATATTGCTTAGTTTTGCTGTATCATCCGAATATCCTACCGCCGATATCTTAGCCTTTCCTGCATTGAAATCAAGTGTGCAACCCGTGACAAGATACTGCCCCCGCAAAATAGGATTGCAGGTCACGTATGACAAGGCCGGATTATCCGTAATTTTGATCACTGACGAAAATTGTTCGTTTTTCTGACTGTAATTCGAATGGATAGTACACATCAGCAGCCTTTCTAAAATATCGGTTTGTCCTGCACGGGTAAAAGATGTCTGATATTGATACGAATTTCCCTCCCGACATAGTATATTAGCTTTACCTATTGGCTCATGGGCTTCATTCGCAGAAATGCACTTCAGTATAACATCATCAAAATCAGCCTTAACCTTCTTATTGACATAGCTTTTAAACTCAAAATCATCTGTAGAAAGGCTATTTCCGTCAACATCTTCAAAGATCAAACTAACTTTATCAATCAATAGATCCTTTACCGACTTAAAAATCTTTGGGATCGTCTCGTTACTGTTTATCTCGGCGCGATCAATGACGAGTTTTATATATCCGCTTTTTGGGGGTAACTGTATCTTTAATCCGGCCTGGTGGTCTTTCTCTTTATCAATTACTGTTTCCGGAGCAGATGACCCAGTCCAATAAACAGTTGAATTAGTAAGCCACTTATCTAAAACACGCGTATCTCTCCAATTACCATTATCCATGAAAACAAGTAGCGTTTCCTCTACAGGCTTACCTTCCTGAGTGTCTTTCCAGCGCACACCGTTATAATACATGATATCCTTATTATCGTCAGAAAGTAACACCCGGCAATACATCACCATCCTTCGCGCGGTGTCAGGCTCGGTCACAATTTCATCATTATCAAATGGATTCTTTTTGGTATTAATGTAGGCATTAACTTTCAAGCGTATAAATGCTGTATCCGCCGGAACCAGTAGCGCCGCTGGGTTCTTAAACTGCATCTTGTTGTTTTCCGTGCCCGCCCCTGTATATTCCAGCCTGGCGCCCATTAGCGTGTTATTAGTCTCTTTGCTCTTCATTAACATAAATACCCCAAAATCCCAACCCTCGCAATTGGAATACAGGCTTGTCGTATAAGAATCATTTTCCAGTTCACCGTTCTTATTCTGTAAATTAGATTCACTTACCGAGGCATTGATAACATTTACATCCCCATACAATGAACTTGTGATTGCCACATTATTCACCATCTCTTCAAAACCGTAATCCCCTTCAGTTGACATAAATCCAATTTCTAACAGATTGCCAAGATTAAAGTCTACCGCCTCATAAGCCTCATAAGAAAAGGTGCCAAAGTCGTACCGTTTCATCGGTTGCCCCTGCTTTACGGTATTATAATCATAGATATAAACATTCGAATCCTTCTGTACCATCATCAGCCCAAATGGTTGTAAGATCGACTCGACCACCGCCCGGCAGGTCATTGGTTCATTATCCTCATCATAGAAATTTTGAGACATCATATATAAAACGTGTAGCGGCGTTTCCGCGTCCGACATCGTGATACCTTCCGGGATTGTGGTACAACCAATGTAGAGTTTCTTAAACGGCAGATTAAGTTTCGCAAAACAACGTTTCAGATGCGCAATCAAAGGGACTATATCAGCATACTTAACGTCTTCCATATCCTGATATTTCAACCGTTCCCAAATATTAAAATCCGCTGCGGAAAATTGCACATCATACGGTGGATATGCAGACAAACGTTCTGTGTACAGCTCACTATCCAGCCATCCAATCCAATAAATTTGCCCGTCTCGGTAAAATCTGACTTGATATCCCTGCATGTCATCCGTATGAAGATCCGTAAACTGGAAAGCCCGTTCACTGATAAGCTCCAACGTGGCTTGTGCTCCCCGGACAGGGCTTAACTTCTTTACCGGCTCATATTTTAGAACAAAAGGGGCTGATGTACCTGTAACCTCCTTAGATGTGCCCGCATCAGGCGATAAGATTTCAAATCGGTATGATATGTTACCCCGGCCTTTAAATTCATGAAAATATCGAACATTCATAAACCTCTCCTTCTTACTTTATCTGCGTTTGACAATAACACTCTCATTTGGTCGCCCGATATCCGGACTTCACCGACTACATTCACATTGCTTCGGCCGTTTCCGCCCTCGTTAATCATCTTGAAAAGATTACCTTGCTGCGCCTGGTTTAGAATCATTTCGCCAGCGTTAACCATTATGGGAATACGGTCACCGCTCACAAGAGACCCCGGAATTATACCAGATCTGGCTATACCACCCGTTGCAAATTTAGGGATAGAGGCCATAGCGGAAATAACAGCAGCGCCGGCAGACAAAGCCATTATCCAGCCGACAATCGGAATGCTCGATACAGAAGCAATCGCACCCGTTACCCCAGCTTCAGCATTCGCATTAGCCTCGCTCTTACGAGCTATGACTAATGAGTTTATCGCAGGAATGGCCGCGCCAACCGCAGATAAAAGATTCGTGCTATAACTCAACCATGCCGCGGATCCTTCTTTTGTCAGATTTGTGACTGACCCCATCACAGAGCCTATCGCCTGTAATGATTCGGCATAATCATTATTGTTCGTAACATCCGTATTTGTTACGAGCGGTTTGATCAGGCTCTTATCGGCTTGCAGTTTTTTTAGCTGCGCCGCGATCGCATTACGCTGTTTGTCGTTGGTCGCATATTTGTAAGCATTTTCTGCGGCCGCAATCTTATTTTCCAAATCGATTAGGGATCCGGATAAATCATTGATCTCAGCCTCGATTTGCTCTTCATTAGCATGTAAATAGATTTGGAAATCAAATTTCTTATTCGCTAACATAGTTTGCACCTTCGGATACAAGGCGTCATCAACTTGTTGCTGCAGGTTATTCTCCGAAAACTGGATGAGAGATAAATATTCAATTCTCTTCTTATCCTTATTTCCACCACCTACCCCACCGGTTCCACTTTGAGAGGCTCTGTTTGATGATTTCACCATACTGGAATAGGCCCGTTCCGCAACAAAAGCCTCCTGCCCTATGTTCATTAAATTCTGAAGCCACTCATCACTTTCTTTTACTAAAGTAGAATTGTATAATATGGCATCTTGGTATTGAGCCAATAACGGTTTTAATGCCTCTTTGAGCTTATCTTGATCAACGACCGTCTCTGTTCGAAAACCACCAATTCCAGAATAAACCGTCTGCGTTTTTGAGTTCTGCTTTCTCAAAGCTTCAGCACGTTTTTCAAAATCGCTGTATAAAGCATCCAATCTTTCTTTTTCGGCATCCCCCATCGCTGAAACATCCAGCCTAAACGCCTTTTCAATATCCATTTGGGAAACATCAAGATCCGCCAAGCCTGTCGACTTTTTTACCAATGCCAGCATAGCATCTTCCGCCCTTCGACCTAATTGCTCTGTAATTTCTTTCTGGTCCGCTAAGATCCGGTTAGCTTCTGCACGGGCAATGTTCTTCTGTTCTTCAGTCGAGTTCTTATCTCTTAGTATGGCAATTTGATCCTGCAATCCAGCTTGATTTTTCATATTGAAATATCCGTAACTCATACGGGTATTTCCGAGCTGATCTAAAGCCGTATAAGCCTCACGTGCCAAAGCGATTGAATTAGATAACCCTTGCAAGAATGGGGACCAATCACCGTTAGAAATCGAATAGAACAAATTATCAACCACTCCTCCTAACCCGGCAAGCGTTCGATTATATTCATCACTTAGAGTTTGGCTTGAATTAATAACACGGTTAAAGGCTTCCCCGGCAGTCATGGCTACACCAATCCCGCCGGCAAACGCCAACACGCCGGACTTTAAGGCCCCTATACCCTTTTCAAATGTCTGAACTTGCGTTTCGCTCTGCTTTAATCGTCTGTCAAAGTCGTCATTTTTAAGCAGTAGTCTGGTTATTAAATCCGCTGGCATCGTTTTTATCTTTTATATATTGATTTACCATTTCCTTCAAATCGTTAATTTCCTTCTCTGTAGGCAGTTCCGATGATTCTTTTTTATCATCCCAGGGAAAGGGAAGGATCTTTTCCGGAGAAAGTTCTTTTGCACTACACGTTTGGGCTTGCGTGTAAACTATTTGGCGGGTTTGCTCCCAACTGTCACGATTCTTTAGATACAAACCTTCCAGAGCAATATCCATCTCATATGGTTCCATCTCGTCAAGAACATAACCGGGAGCAAGCCCGCCAACAAACACAAGCAATTGAAATACCTCAGCCGCCGCTACTCTTTTTTTTTATCCGTTTCGGACGGAGCGTCTAAGACTTCCAACCGGCGACGGCTGTATTCATCAATCCAAAGCAACAAATCGGTGTACAATTCTTCATGCTCATTCAACAAATCGAAAAACTCATCGAAGGTCATCCGAAATGTCTCGCGGTTGAACGCGCATAGGATAGAATAGAAAAACACAATGTTCTCAAAAGTGCCCATATTTTCGTCCATCGGCTTCCCTGTAATACGTTCATATATTACGCGGGTTCGGAGATTGAAACCTAAATTGTAATAGATCCCCTGTATCTGTATGCAATCCTTCATCCCGCGTTTGCCTTTCTTTTCGTGAGTGGTCCTTTGCCCTTGAACGTAATAGAACAAGTGGCGTTCCCATTATGTGGAGCTTTTGCTGAAAGGCTTGTGATAAGTACTTTCCCCTCATATCCACCATCTCCGATAGTCCACCCAGGCGCGGGCTTTTCTGTGACGTTAACTTCCTTCTTGATTGCAAATGCGATATCGAGAGGCTCACCGGCCAAAAAAGCATCTACCAGGGATTCATAATCTTCCATCACAAGCATATTTTCCGCTTGGATGTCCCATTTGATTTGCCCGAGTTCAGTATCACCAAATTCGCCACTATCCTTATTGGACGTGTCGATTTCTTCTCTGCTCAAATTCAACGTATGATCCGTTGCAGCCCCATAGGCTTTATAAGTGCTCGGATCTTTCTTGAAGAGCATCAAATTACGTCCTTTAATCGCTGTCATATCCTTTAATTTTCAAATTCTATGTTAAATATCAAATTCTGAATAAATGCGTCATCCTGAAACTCTTCGTCGAATCCAGTGAGACGTATTTCTGAAATTTCGATTCCCTCTATAGAGGTTTGTCCAATCTGCAAAACGCTTTGTACCAAATCAGCCAATTCGATAGTTTCCTCATATCGATCCGAAATGATTGAAACAACGACGGTTGTATCATCTTGTTCACTTACATAATCCTTTGAGCCATCCGGAGAAACACCAGTTCGGCAATAAAGAATAAACGGGTATTCAGTTCCGGCAACTCCTATAATCGGATAGATCCGCCCGTGTATGCTTTCATTCAGTTCCTTGGAGGACAGAAGCTTTGACTTAATTACTATCCCTGCGTGTAATGCGTTCATGCCTTTGCTATTCTAATTATTGCTTTACTCATCCTTTGATCCATTTCAGAAAATATCTTTTCCCGCGTAACATCCTGCGCCGTTTTGAAGTGATGTCCCGCCTGAATATTTCCGCGTCTACCGGGTTTACCAGTCCGATTAAGGTATTTGCGATTTCCTTTACGATATGAACCCGTAATCTTGTGCCCCCTCGTATATCGTTCCTTCGTTCCGAGTTCAAAGAATTTTGCCCGGAAATCCCCCATTATGTGGACTTTGGCAGTCATATCTCTTTTATTGACAACGACTGTAACCAAACGTTTCACTTTCGTTCTATCCTGCCCCTTTTTCTGATATGAAATTTTAAAGCCGTTAAGCGCTACCCTGGAATGGAACTGTACCTCTGTTTCCTTCTTTAAAATATTAGCAGAAGATCGCAATGTACTAACCATAACCTTTTTCATTTCCGGACCGGTCAATTTATTCACCATCTGGTGAAATCGGCTTGCGTCGAATGTAACCTGCGAACTACTCATTGATAACCTCCGCCGTTATGGTTAAACTTTGCTTCGACTTCTCAGGATTTATATCATGAATCCGGTATTTGACACCGGCATGGATGATAATCATATCTGCCGTAACCTTATGGTAGTACCGGATAACAAACCGGACAGAGTAATCATTTATGATCTCACCGGCGGAAACCCTACGGCTTCCGGACAAATGCAAAACTGATGCCTTCGTTGTAATGAAGTCTTTATATTCCGTCACCTTTCCAGAATACTTAGTTTCGACTGCAACCGGCTTCTGTATCTTAATTGTCTCTGTTAATAAACCCGCTCTCATATCCCATAATTTACATAAGGTCCTAAAAGATACCTGTAACTTAGCGGTACTTCATAGCTCTGCGCGAAAGCTACCGGTTCCCGGTTTGCGTACAAGCTCCCTATCATCAAAAGGATTGCATGTTTCACCGGAAGAGGCACAGAGCCATCAGGAAAAGCGATCGCGAGGGAATCATATTTGATGTGATCCGCAACAACAACCTCCGCCGCATCTATAAGGGAGTTGATATACAGGTCGTCCCCCTTATAGTCCTCATCTACCTGCAGATGTCTCTTAGCCTCTTCGAGTGTAACGTACATAGCAATCTTATTTTAAAGATCCAACAGCAAAAGACTCGTCGCGTTTCTTCACAACATCGAAGAATCCATTGATCACCAATTTAACAAGACCGTCTTCGGCCATTGTGATAGTATCGACTGTAATATCCAATGCACCCCACTGACCGATAACAAGATCAGCCCAGTTACCGAATACTATACCGTATTCATCGGCTCCAGTCTGCAATCCGGAAGCCATACCCGCTGTACTCAACAGCTTGTAATCATTAACGAAACCTTTTTCATACAAGAAGCCCTCAGCAACATTGGCGGCCTTCAACGTACTCTTTAAAATGCCTTTTCCCTTCGTATGCGTCACATATGCCAAATTGCCTTCCAAGGCATTATCTGTGTCGACAGCAGTCTCCATTTCGACGAGATTCGCTAAAGTTGCAATTCCACTGGCTTCATACTCTGGTGTACCTGTAAAGAAGCCATCCGGCATCGTGTCGACATGCGCATGTTTACCAAAGATTGTGGATTGCAATTTGGTCGCAATCGCATTCACGATGTCTGTGCGCAGCATTGTTTCAGCGCCTGCTCCATCCTGGATAAGGAACTGTTTGGAAAGATACAATGCCGTTGCTATACGCTTCGGGGACATTGTAATTTTAGAGAATGTTCCTTTACCATCTTTAGCTTTCGATACTTCACCTTCCCAGCTTGCTGTTGATCCTGAATATTTCGGGATAGTAATATTCCCTTTTAATCCCGTCAAGAATTGAGCGCCAGCATCAACCAAGACCAAACGATCACGGAGGGGGGATAAAATATCAAGCGTTTCCGTGGGAACGACTTCCTGACCCTGGCCGGAAATAGTAGCCTGAATATAAGTAGGATCATCAGCGCGCAACTCGAGAGGGATACACAAAGCTCCTGTAGATTCTACACCCGCGTTTTGCATAGCGCGGCAACCAATCTCATTGAGAGCCTCCGAATTTTCACTATAACCTCGACCGGCAACCAACTCCCGGACCGCTCCTAAGATTGAGTAACCTCCACCTCTTTTCTCTGTTTTAACCGGCTTCTGGCGGTTACGCGCCTCCGCCAACTTGATTTCAAACTCAACCTCTGCTACTTCAGAAGCAATTTCGCCGAGGCGCTTTTCCTCGTTCTCGTTCGCTTTGCGCTGTTCTTTCTTCAAGGTTTCAAAAATACCCTGTCTTTCTTCATTCAACAAGCCAAGTTTATCTTTCAACTCAACTGTAGTAACTTCCTTCTTTGCCATAATCAAAATCTATTTTTAAGATTATTAAAATATTCGTTAAACTCTCTTTGTTCCGCTTCTTTATTCTCCTTTGCAACCCTTTCAATCTCGCGCTGCTCCGACTCCTTTTTATCGTTTAAAGACCGCAGGGCCACCGTTGTATCCTCATAGGCCGGATAATACACCGGGCTAACATCATACAGCCGTTCAAATTTCAAAATTGTTCGAACATAGGAACCGTCATCCTTTCTCTCCCAATTATCATCCTCGACTGTAAATGCAAATGAGGACTCTGAGATATCACCCCGCTTCAAGGATTCGATCAACTCATCGCCAAGTGCAGTGTTAGGAGCATCGAAGGAATACCGTAATCCTTTCGCATCAATTTCCAACTTTAAAGACCCTTCGCCCATCCGGTAACGGGCCAAAACCCCGCGCCGCTCATCGTGATTCATCAGACAGAGAACATCGCTTTTCTCGAGTACACCGTCTAATGCCGTCGGCGCAATCCTTTCAATCAAATCACCGCCCCACATCGGACGGCTGTCTGTGTTAAACAGTAATGCATACCCCTCTACGCGCCTGGATTCTTCATCAACCGTCGCCCTGTATGATACGCCTCTTATTTCTTTTTCCTTCTTCATACTATTGTGCCTTTATACATATACCACAAAAGTGTACCACACCTTTAAGATTTTTCCTTTTCTGTAGTCTTCATCATTATCGCATTGTCCAATGTCTGCATGTTGACAGGGATAAATGCCTTGTCTCCGTTAGCTATTTTAGGGAGGTCTACGGACTTTCTGATCTCGTTTGGGGTAATACCACCAACGCCATGTAAAGTCTTCAGATAATTCGCCTGCGCCGACTTATCCGCACGCAATAATCCGGTTGTATCAAACTTCACTTCGATATAGGTTCTCTCTGATGGCCGGAAGACCTTTCGCTTAAACTCCAATTCGATATTCTCCAATAAGGGTGCAAGGGTATCCGTTAGGAACGCGAGCTGTGTAGCCTCAACTGTAGAATAGCTGGATTTGGAGAGGTCAAAGGCTTTAACCGGGGAAACTCCGAAAAAACGGCAGATATCAACAACATTAAATTCACGTGTCTCCAGCATCTGCGCATCGGCCGGATTGATAGAAACAGCCTGATACTCCATATTCCCATCCAGGACTCCGATACCACCATTAGTGACAATGCCCGCCCACTCCTTTTTTAAATCGCTTTTTTGTCCAGGCTTTAACCTTCCATCTTTTACGCTTAACAGCCCACGAACGTTTCCGCCGTTACCGAAAAACTCCGAAGCGTATTGCTCCGAATTATGAGAAATATCAACCGTATTCCTTGCATGTGTCAATGTGCTGACCCCTCTTATCCCGTCATAGCTAAAATTCAAGACGTGAATCATGTTAGCCGGTTCCACGAGATATCGAAAACCGGTTACCTGATATCGACGGCGTAACATCCCGTCGATATCGATGTAAACGATCTGCACATAGCTCGCTGGGATGTATTGTACTGATGCCGCGTTACCGAACTCGTCACGGTCGATGTAAGCGTAGCCATTTCCTTCAAGCAGCACGGAACTGACCAACGTCTTTAAAAAGATAAACCGTGTCATATCCGGATTCGGGTATTCCCGTAGCAGTGAATAGGCCGGATGTTTTCTATATGCAGACTTATAGCCCTCAGCGTCAATCCGGAAAACGTCGATAGGAAGTTGTGCAACGCTCTCGCTAATCACGTTTACACACCGATAAACGGCAGCTAATTTCATCGCGCTTTTTCTTCCCGCGCCGAAACGCTGGATATTCATAAAGGATTCAACCGGTTCCTTATCCGTTTTCGACTTTCTGATTTCTAATCCAAATATTTTCATTTTCATTCCTCCACGTAATGCGGTGAAAGCAGATAAACCCCGTAGGCTTCTATCATAGCGACTACACCGTCTATTTTTTTATCGTTGAATTGTTTGCTTGGTTTCGTATTACCGTTATAATCCACCTTCATCACGACATTTCTAAAACAGAATCGCGTAATCGGATTATTGTCAATCACTACCTGAGCACTTAATATAGACCGCTCCATCTCCTTCGTCGGGCGGTTGAAATTTCCTATTGACTGGCTAACCGGCTCCATCGGTAGCCCCCGGTTCTCTGCATTAATCACAAATTGCGTAGCATTCCAAGCATCATAGCCGATTTTCATAATGAATAGCTTACTATCCATTTTCAAGATGTCCTCCAAAATGCAATCATAGTCGATCACGTTTCCCGGCGTAACTTTCAAATGACCCAGCCGCGCCCACTCGCCGTATTGCTCTTTGTTTTTCTTTGTCTTTAGTGCCTCCTGTGGAAGATAGTAGTCCGTCTTAAAGTACATCTTACCCTCATACGGGATCATGTAAGAAACCGCGGAAAGGTCAGATGTGGCCGATAAGTCAATACCAACATAGCACTCGGTTTCAGGTCCGAACATGGACAGGTCTACATCCCGGGAAACCGCCAGAATATTGTCGTCCGGAATCCACGTTTCCGCGCTATCGCACCACTCATTTATATTTTTTGTCCTTACACCAACTTCCTCCGACGGGGAATTAGTTGCTTTCTTCACCTGATTACGGATATATGACAGCTTCACCGTTACATCAAGATTCGGATTACTCTTAGCCCAGGCGCTTTCATCCTTCCAGTCGTCGGCCTCATCAAGGGCGTAGATCGCGGCAAAGATGCTATCATCCTCTTTCAAGCCTTCCAGGATCTCAACACACATAGTCCTCATCTGGTAGCAGGGACTCATCTTGTCGAATCCCGCTGTTGTGATAATCACCTGCATCGGATCGTCGCGCATCCCCTGCCCGGACTGTAAGACGTCTTTCAGACCGCTGCTTTTCGCCGCATGGTATTCGTCAAGAAGAAACATGGAAGGGTTCGGGCCGTCCAGCTTTGTAGAATCCGCCGCCAGCACCTTTAACCAGCTTTTCGTTGCATCGAACTTGACCATATCCCGGAAAATGTCAAGGTATTCGCCTTTGGGATCAAGCCCCTTCGCAAAATTTGAGCAGAGCGGCCAGGAAGATAGTTTAACCTGGTCCTTGCTATTTGCCGCCAGATACACCTCAGCCCCAGATTCGCCGTCGGCGATAAGATGATACAGGCATAAAGCGGCGGCAAGAGCTGATTTTCCCTGCTTTCTTGCCATCTCGATATACACAGACTTTACAACCCGCTCACCCGTTTCCGTGTAGTAGAACCCGTAGATACAAGCTACAATAAAAGCCTGCCAGGGCTGCAAATCGAAGGATTTACCGGCATGGCGACCGGTGTAATGTTTCAGCTTTGATATGAAACGGATCACGTAATCCACTCGGTCCTCCCGGAAAACGATATCGTCCCGTTCCTGGAATTGATAAAACCTTTCAACTGCAAGCGTAATCAGCCGACCGCATACTATGCGACCGGCAACAACATCACCTGCATATTGAAAGTAAGGTTTCATGGCTTCGCTCCCTCCCCGAAAAATTTGCCTAATGGCGAACTTGTTTTATCATCCGACTTTGTAACCTGCATCGATTCCCGGCTCTTTAAAGTCAACCCGTATTCAGTGATAATCCTCATAGCCTGCGCCAGAGCATCCTTTGAAATGTTAACGGCCGGATGCTTGATAGGATCCCCCCGATAATTGCTGATTGTTGCGCCCTCTTCTGACACCTGCCGGGAAGCCTGTATAAACTGACTATAGGATATAGCAAGCATGTGAATAGCCCCTATATCCACCTTTTTCAAATTATTATTCCGGTTGAGGTCCTTAACTACCTCCGCGATGTAGTCCTTTGCCTCGTCTTCCAGCCATTCGGGAGGCGTGTATTTTAATCCTTTTGCCATATGCTGCTTTTTCCTATATACCACAAAAGTGTACCACACTTTACTAATAGCATTTTAACAAATTGGCAAAATTTCAAAAGTGCCGTGCGTGTGACGTTAAGTGGGTGGTGGTTTCAGCGACTTCGGCTCTAAAAAAAGTACCCCTACCCCTCTTATTCTTTTTAATTTTATTAACCAATTATTCTCTGTAAAAGTTTGCGTAACGCAAACAAATATATTATCTTTGTAACAGTTAAAGCAAGGGGCTTTAAAATCTTTGACATCATGAAACAGTTAATCGACAGAGTTTGGGAACACTCACTAATCAATCCCGACGGTTTCACTTTAAACATTGAAACAATGAAGCCCGTCAAGTACGGAATATCAGTCGCTTACAAAGAGACACAGGATAGTTTCGGAAAAGAGAGTTTAAACGGAGTTATTAACCACGCTTTAGAACATGGCAAGACGGTTGGCGGATGGCTGGACACCGAAAGCAATCGTTACTATTTCGACAGCGTAAAGATCTTTAAGAATGCAGAGATTGACAAAGCAAAAGAGTTTGCAAAGGAGAATGATCAACTCGCAATCTTTGATCTAACAAATTTGAGAGAAATAAGAATTTAGTAAGGGGTTCGCCCCTTGCTTTTTCTTTCAATCTAAAATACTTACAAGTATGAACAGCATTACTAATTACAAAAGGGCGGGGATCAGTTTGGAAGTACTGGACAATGACACGGTCAAGGTTTCACAAACAAAACTAATAAACGGATATATCCTCAATCAGAAACAACTTATCGAAAGAGGTAAGGATGTATATCCGGATAAGAAAATTATCCCAGTTGTTTTTTCTCTGAACGTTGAGGATATAACACTTGAATGGATTGAGTCTAAAATGGCTGAGTTCGGTATAAAGAGAAACGACCTAATCAAGCAACTGGCGATTGATCGTTCTTCTTTAAGCCTTATTATGTCGGGGAAAAGAGAGCTGTCCAAACCTATACGGGCAACGTTCTTTTACTACTTCCTCACCTACGAGCTGAACCGGGATTTCCGAGATTATACAAATGCTGTATAACAATGAAAATCATTAAGAGAGTACAATAAATCTAAATGATTAATTGTACTCTCTTAATATATAAATATTTTAAATCGCATATTTAAGATTAATTTCAGATTGCATAGCAGATATAAACTTATCAATTAATATTTTCATATTCTGTTCATCATTTTTAAACTTACCCTTTTCAATAATCGACTTCTCTACATCCATAGTAAAAGAATTGAACTGATTTTTTAGATTTTCAAATTCCTGCGATCTTATTGAAGAGTACATAGCCCCATATTTATCAGAAAGTCCCAATATAAAGTAATTCAATGATAGCAATTTAATATAATCATCATATATAAATTTATGATACAAATCCAAATTCATCAAATACACCTTATATTCAATCGTATCCTTTTCCTTGTGAGATAAATTGTCATATTTTATTCGTGCTTCTTTAACTTCAAGATCATATCTACGCTTCGCGCATAGCCAGTCACTAAAAGAATGTAGATTTTCAACTATTCGATAATAATGCTCTCTTTTTACGTCCAATATTTTAGCTTTGTGATTCTCTTGTGAATTTTGTTTATTTAACATAATTGTTATATACACTAATAAAAAAGTCGAACACAACGAAGACACAGGAGAAAGTATTCCGCCAAAATAACTGCCAAAACTTCCCCAAGCCGAAATATTATCAGAAATCGGAAATGAATAAAAATGATATATGTAAAATAACGTTGGTATTGCTACACTTAAGCAAATCAATGCCACTATGACATACACGACTTTCATTTTATTCAATCTTCATATTGAACGCCATCGTCCACCGCTCTCTGTATTCTTTTTCTCCAAAGCTTCTGTTCTTCGGCACTTAAAAAATAAGATAAATTATCAAGAGCTCTTAAATCATAAAACTTTATATATGCCAACTTTAAATCTGATTCAATTGTTACTGGACTACTCCTTAAATTTTTCAGACCAAATCGAATAGCTTCTCCATTTGTACCATAACAAGGATCTAATTTCCCACACGTTAAAAAAAGACCTTTTTCAATTAGATTTGAGGAGTTAACAAACTCTCCTATTATACCGGGTTTTAAGACTATCCTTTCGTTAATTTCAATTACAACATAATCATTTGCTTTCAATGTGTAACATCCACCATGTTTTAACTCAACAATTTTTGTTAGTTCATTATCAGAATCATACTCTCGTATTAACTTTATTTTAAGAGGATAATGAACTGTTTGTAATTTATTACGATCAAATGGTGATATATTAATACATCCTGCTTGACATAATTCTAAAATTTGCTTGTTATTTATCACATTTCCATACATAGCTGTACAATTTAAAGGTTACACATAATATTTACATTCACAAATGTATACATTATTATCCATAATAAGAAAAAATCTCATACATTTTTGTTATGAATTTTCTGATGACATTCATCACATAGGCTCATCAGGTTATTAAAGTCGAATGCAAGGAATCTTCTTTGTACAGGGTCATTTGTGGTCATAAAGGAAACGATATGGTGTATATCGTCGGCTGGCTTCACAATGTCTTTTTTCAGACAATTCTCGCAAAGAGGGTCCCGCTGCAATTTCAATTGTCTAAGTTCACGCCAGCGGGCCGTGTTATAAATACTCATACGCTCTTTTCGTTTACCCTCATTCGGCCGCTGGCGCTTTGGCTTGTATATCGTCGGCATCTGTTGTGTTTATTAATCTGCTATCACGTACTATCTCCATCTCAATGCTACGGTATCGCTTCTCAAAAAAAGCCAGGATCTCATCGTCGGTAGTCAATTTGGTTGTTTCCTTGTCCTGGATAGTCTTGACGATCGCGTTATGGAATATATCCTCATAGGACATAGCCAACATATTCCCGTGTTTTCCCTTACACAGTTTGTCCCGTAAGGAAAGATAATAACGCGCTAACAATTCGGCAACGCGGTTATTTACAGTCTTCCCTACAAAATTGGTTCTCTTTTTAGGTATCTGCTTTTGTGATTTTGATATTTCCGTCTTCATCTACGACACGATTAATTAAGTTTGTAACTGCTGCCCGAATCACTGTTGACTTATCAACGTTCATCGCCTGAGCTATTTCATTTAGCTTCAAGTTCAAATACTCATTTACTCTTACGCGAACTACACTACTTTTCATGGCTCAAATGAAACAACTATTACTGACTCGGAAAGATTTTTTTAGTTAATTCCCGCCTTTATATTTGTTAATTCTTGCTTTTACTGCCTGCATCAACGCCTCCTGCTTATCTGCCTTGCCGGATATGGCTTTCATCACGTCATCATCCATTGTACCTTTAGCCAACATGTGGTAAATCTGCACAGGTTTCGTTTGTCCCTGCCTGTGTAATCTGGCACACGCCTGTTGATACAACTCCAGGGACCAGGTGAGGCCATACCACACGATGATGTTTCCCCCCTTTTGTAGATTTAACCCGTGGCCAGCCCCCGCGGGATGCGCAAGTAAAACCTGTATCTTTCCGGCATTCCAGTCGTCGATATCTTTGCTATTCGCCAGCTCACGAGGTTTACAGGTTTTTAGTTTACGCTTAATACGGCCGATGTCATGCCGGAAGGAATAAAAAATTAAAACCGGTTCACCGTTGGCCGCTTCAACAATCTCTTCAAGGGCTTCGAGTTTGGTGTCGTGTATTTCGTGCACATTTCTCTCCGCGTCGTATATGGCCCCGTTGCTGAACTGTAGCAGCTTGTTTGATAAAGCCGCAGCATTTACTGCTGATATGGCACTTTCTTCCTCCTGGTCCACTAACCGCAAAATTTCGTCTTTTTCAAATTCTATGTATTTTGCCTGTACAGCTTCTGGCAAAGTTATTTCTACCGTGTGATCCATGCGTGGGGGCAACTCCAAATAATCCTCGGCCTTCATGGAAACACAGATATCGGATATCTTTTGGTATATCGCTTTTTCCGACCCGTCAAGTATCTTGTAGTCAAATACGACTTGTCCGTTGCTCCTGCCCGGACGGAAGTATTTTTCGCGGTACCTGGTAATTGTTTTTTCCAGTCGCTCCCCTTGATCCAACAGATAAATCTGACTCCAGAGATCACACAAACCATTACTCGTCGGTGTAGCTGTAAGCCCTACTACGCGGGAAAACTGTGGACGTACTAAACGCAACGATTTAAAACGCTGTGCTTTTGGGCTTTTAAAGCTGGACAATTCATCAATCACTAACATGTCGAACGGAAGGGATCCGCGGTATTGAGCTACGAGCCAACAAACATTTTCCCTGTTAATGACATAGATATCGGCATCAACTCTTAACGCCGCCTTTCGTTGAGGCTCTGTACCGAGAATTGTGGATATCCTCAGATGCTTAAGATGCTCCCATTTCTGCGCTTCGGGTGGCCAGGTTGCTGAGGCCACCCTTAAGGGGGCTATAACCAGAACCTTATTTATCTCCAAGTCTTCATACATCAACCGATTTATAGCTGTCAATGTTGTAACAGTTTTTCCAAGTCCGCACTCTTGAAAAAGTGCACAATACGGGTGATCCAGTATGTAATCAACCGAGTATTTTTGATAGTTGTGTAAATTGCTTTCATTCATAATTCTTCGATGGATCTGTTTCTTCGTTTTTATGCCATAAAGCGTGTGCTGTCTGCGATTTAAACACCATTAGATTCAATGGATCATTATTTCTTTTATTTCCGTCTATATGGTGTACGACCTCTCCTTTTTTCAAAGGTCTCCCTAATAATTGTTCAGCCATAATCCGATGAGTATGCCTTCCGTATGTTTTAGTGTATGATTTCCTTTCACCTTTACCCAAATGAGCCTTACGTAATTTTGTTCTAACTTCCAGAGTCATCCGATCAGGATTAAAAAGTTCATTCATGCGGGTCATTTTTGTACTCAAATAACCTTTAGCGCACTGTCTACTACAAAAAACATGCTCTTTGATATTGCACGGGTAACGGTATAGTGCTTTTCCACATTTTTCACAATAAACTATCTTTTTCATTTTCTATTTTCGTTAAAAAGTTTTTTAATGTTTCTTCCGAATCGATCACCTCCGAAACAAAGCCCAGAGATATCAATTCGGACTGTCGTAAAAGCTGTTTTGCCGTCGGCTTCTTACCGGTTGTTTTCAATTCAGCCCAGTATATCCGGCCGGCCGGCATCAGGATTAACCGATCAGGATATCCCGTTTCGTACGGAGAGGAAAACTTCAGGGCTTTACCTCCCATCTTCCTGATCGCCTCACGGAGTTTTTTTTCTATCAATTTTTCGTTCATCGTAATATTTTTTGAATGCATTTGTAATTGATACTACGTACCCCCACTCGGTTGGATCCTATGTCTAATACGTGTACTATCTCCCCGTTAATGATCGGATCGAATGCTAATACATCGGTTATGTACCAACCAGCATCGGTTAAACGTATATTTGCCGCTTTTGCTAATTCTCGACGAAATGCCCGATACGCGATAGGATAGTGCGATTTTTCAAATATGCTAACCACAGTATCGATCAATCGCCAATCCAAATCGGTAAAATCTTCAATTTTGCGATGGCCACGACGGCTTATCGATTTTCTGAAATTTATTAATTCATTTTTCATATATCTCTGATATTTTTAAAGTCGTAAAGCCGGAACTATGGAACCGGAACCGACTGTTTCTAAGAACCCTTTATATAGTACCTATTTTACCTCCTTATTTACCCTACCTACTATATGTAAATCATATATTTATCCTAAATAGATATTTTTTAGTTCCTATAGTTCCATTATATATAATAAAAAGAAAATCAATAAATTAAGAGGAACTAAAAACGGAACTAACGCTTAGAAGATAGTTTCGGTAGTTCCGCCTCCGTTTAAACGGAACCAGCCTTTTTGTTTTCCGTAAGTTCCAAATCTGACAGATCCTTCTATTTTTTTCCACCCCGGAAGATCGTCCATTATCCGGGATATACGAAAGCTTACTCTCCGGTCCGCCACCGCTCCTATACCCAAATTAGGGCATTCGTTTAGTATCTCCGCCACGCAAACCCTATCCCGAACAATTGTACCCGGGGCATAGGTTTCGTCGTCTGATCGGAAATAATTCTTTCTTTGCTCCTGCCCTAACGACGTCCAATTTGCCGGCAGTTTCCAATCCAGATACACCTCAATAATTCCCTGCCATTCATCGACCTCCTTGTACTGTTCTTGAACAGATTCCATCGCTTTGGTTAGTTCTTCCGACAATTTTAGCGATATTCGTTTCCTGTAATGGGTAACAGCTTCCGCCCATATTTGTCCGACTATCTCCGGTGTGAGTTCTTCCCACAGATTGTATTTTGCGGGATTTACGGCTACCTGAATAGGCCAATAACGCCTTTCTCCGGAAGCGTCCCGCAGGAATTGACTTTCGTTCGTCGTAGCAAAAAAGACGTTCTGTCTCGGCCGGTGCACGTCGTTTTTTCCGTATGGCGCGTGGAAATCATCTGCCGTTTTTGACAGGAAGTTTTTAATCGCTTCGACCTCGGCTTTTCGGAATCCGACGAGTTCCCCAATCTCTATAATAAATTTCCCCCGTAAATGCTTTGCCGCATCCTCCGGCTTATCCGGTGAGGGCATAGAGCTACTAAACCAGGACCTTTTAACTGCCATCTTTTCAAGTATAGTAGATTTACCACATCCTTGCGTACCGACGAGAACCACAATCTGGTCAAATTTAGTACCTGGTTCGTACGCACGATATACGGCGGCCGTAAAGATCAGCCTTGTAAGCCGCCGGTTAAGGTCCGTATCTTCAGCACCCAGATAGTCGATGAATAAAGTATCGAGTCTTGGAGTACCGTCCCATATCTGCCCATCCAGATAGTCTTTAACCGGGTGAAAAGCGTTGTCCCGACAAATCGTTTCGAGGCCGTCAGCGATCTTCTGCCGGGATTCGATATGCCAAGGTTCCTTCGAAAAATAAATTCGAAGACGTGCCTCGTCATCATCCCTAATAAAGGGCTCTTTGTCCGATAACCCCCTCCATGGTGGCATTTTTAGAAGCGCCTTTCTATCATCGAATAAGTTGTAGGCGAAACAGCCTTTTAACTTCGGATCATTTTTCAGTATCAACTCAATGTTATTAGGTGTTGGCGGATAATTGCCCTTTGTGTCGGTGTCCATTTCTTCCAGCCAACTATCGTCCCCATCTTCCGTTATAATACCCGCAAAATCCTCTCCCGCGCTTTGCAATTTCTCGGCTGCCAGCGTCCGGCGGGTTTCTTTATCCCGGGAACAAAAATCCTCCATCGCAAGAAATGAGGGATACCGATCTATACGCGTACCGTTTTTGACAACATTCTCGTCGCGATCACCGAATTTATGTATGCGCACCAGATCGAACGCATTACACAGCATTCCGCCGGTAGGGTCCGTCCCATGGTGGCTGTATGCGAATTTATCATCATAAACGATCAGCCCGGCAGCAGTGCTCCCACCCTTGTAAGTGTACCGGTTATCCACGTCACACGCTTCATAAACATCAGAGAGAAATGTTTCAATAGCATCGTGAATACCGTATGTCCGGCAGAACGCTCCGACAATACCTGTTTTATCCAAAGGGTCCGCCTGCTTTTTCATCTCGCGCCGGATAGTCTCGCCCTGGCGATCCGATACCGGCCACTCAGCGGCGTCCCGCCAATTATGGTAGGTCGCCAGCATCTCATCAGCAGATAGCCAAGGCCCGTCCTGATACTGAAAATAATAATCAGCATCCTTCGGAGATGACGGCCAGTACATAAGGCGTTCCGGCTCGTAGGTAGAATCATCAAACTGCTTAATGCCGAGTGTCCCAGCTATTCGCCGGGCAATCGGTATATATTCATCCGGCGTAACCGGACGATCCAGGGGCAGGATAAGGCGCAGACGGGGCTTTTCCGGCGAATGTTTATGCGTAGAATACACGGCTGCGGCATTGTCATAATACAGGGTAAAATTATCCCAGAAACAGACATCCGCAAAGTCGATATCTAACGTTACAAGGCTACGCGAGGCGACAGAATCACTTTTCCGGCGTCCGCTTGTAAGCGTTCCCCCGACAAATCCGCCGATATCCTTGATCTCCGCTTGTCGGCTTTTATCGGCTTTCATGTACTCGGCCAGCGTTTCTGCAGTCCAGTGTGTCCGGCTCAGTTTCTCTAAAAACAGGGACCAAAGGATGTCCCTGTTTTTCCAATGTAATTCCTTCCGGCTTTTGCCGATCGAAATTGAAATTTCATTATCGTACTTTAATTGCATAATATTCTTTTACATCACATTCTACACTGTTATCGCCTTCATCATCATCTCCCGGAGTACGGGCGGAGGTGTATAGTTTGCATTTGTACCTGTCCGGGCACTGATGGCCGTGGCATTTTATTTTTTGATGTTTCATTTCTTTCGTGAAGTGAGTCATATTGGACACGTTCGTCTATAAGAGGGATAATATTCTATTATGCATCTTAATGCATTTTCTGAGATCTTGATTTCCATTAACAATTTCGACAATCCGCTTGTTTAAAGCTAAATTTAGATAAACTCGTCTTAACCGTGCCTTTCTCGCATTAGGAGATTCTTTTTCTATAACATCTAATAATTTTAGTTCTCTCTCGCCTAAATTCAATCCTTCAGACGGAGAAGGAGAGGCAAGGGGCATTATTTCAAGTCCACTTTCAGGAATATAGCGCAGAGGCTCTTTTGTATCCGGATTTTGGATCTCGGCACGTGCCTCTATTCCTGTAGGGAAACCATTTACCGGTTCACCTGGAAAATCGTGATATCCTGGAATTTGGGCATCATATATAACTAAATTCTTTGCAGCCTCTTCTTTTAGTTTATCTTCATATTCTCTCCACTGGGTTCCGTTATTGGCTTTCTTATTTGTAGGTATTAAATTCGCCTTGCATCTTCCAGATCCTCCCAAGAATTGATTAAGAATATGAAACCTAACCCAGTTGGTTTTTCGTGCATGATCAGACAACCAATTCCAACCTATAGGATTTACTTTAGGGATTCCTCCATCAAATTTTGTATCCGGACTATATATTTCTGCATGAATCTTTGAGGCTCTTCCTTTTCCATCCGGTGTCTCATTAAACTTAAATATAGATCGGGCTTGAACTACTCGGCAAGGTTGCCTCTGAATTATATTTTTTAAAATAGTTTGTTGATTACCCCGATTATCTACAAACTCGACTTGTTGATTGATCTTTTGGTTGGGATAAATCTTTGACTGTGGGTTGACTTTGCCTTGATATATGTGCATAGCTATTGTTGTATATTGATTTCTGACAAACTTAACGAATAAATCAATTATTGCAAAATTCGTACATATTCTTTTCCATCGCCTACCACTCCTATATGTTTACCTTCCGAAATAATGATTGAGGAATAATTACCGTTAATGAATCGGCGTGCCATGGTTTTCGTGCCTTCTATTACCGCATTGGTCAGCAGGAAACGGTCATTGAACATTATCTTTTTCATACTCATTTGTATTTAGAATTTCTTATATTTGTCATCATCATTAAAATTATACAGTTATGGAATTGAAACTACATGAAGCTATTGAAATCATTTTGAAAGAATCTGATCGTCCTATGACAAGTCGTGAAATTGCTGATGAAGTCAATAAGCGTGGATTATATCACCGTAAAGTTGATTCTGATCCAGTTCCCCCAAGCCAAATAAGTGCCCGTATTAATAATTATCCCCTTTTGTTTGAAAAAGAAGGAGCACTCATTAAATTAGTGAGATATTAATTATTTCGTATCCATTCCTCTGATTCCAATATTTCCGCAATTCGCGTAAATATTGTCAATATCATAGATGCTTGGTAGACAGAATCGACATTGTGAGGAGTAAGAGCAACCTCTTCCGGTAAGCATCCGGGGCAACGTGTATCAATATCCAGTCCGCAGGCATTACCCGGTACAGTTATATGCTCCGGACCCCACTCTCCCCAAGTTACCCGAAGATAACAGGGAAGCATGTGCTTCTCTACTGTGTCCCTTCGATGCCCTTTTAGAATGTAATTGCCGGTGTTTTGTATCAGATTATCGACTTTTTCTTGATTTATCTCTGATTTAGCAACAGCTTCTTTCCATTTAGGCGTCAGTATAATATTGAATCCAGCTCCGCCCATTTCACCGTTGGGACACCATCCTTGTAGTCTATACATAGCTCACTTATTGTCGAACCGGTAACAATCGAACTGACAACCAAACCCGCAATAAGCGCACCCGGTATTTTCCTCTCCTTTATCGTACACGTTACAATACTTCAAGCCATATTGCTTTGTAAAATCCCAAATATTATTCTTTGTCCAAATGGACATTGCTTTACAAACCTTATGCTTAACATCAATGCAACCAGTCTGCAAGTAAGCCCCTTGCCTTGTACGGCTATTTTCAGCCATCGTTCCAATAAATACACCATTCTTACTAAGTTCCTTCATCGGGGACTTTTTCAAATAATCGCAGCATTTGTGTGTTATATCGAAAGGGACATCGAGTAAATGACGATACTTTTTAGGTATGATAAATTGCTTACTGCATGTCCCGTCCCGCTTAACCCCTGTAAGATAAAGGGTTCTTGTCGCTTCATTCTTATCGGTAGGATGCCGACAGTCATGTATCATTCTTGCAACCTTTTTACTGATCAGCGGAAAGCCATATTCTGCCACTATTTTAGCGAATGTCGTATTAGGATGCACAATTTCTACGTTATCAGTTTCACGCACAAACTTTATGATCTCACTAAATTCGTTTGTGGTATTGGCAAATATCGCCTTTCTATCTTTGTCAATCATCCTGACAAGATACATCATCACAGTGCTGTCAATACCACCTGAATAAGCAATAACGCTTTCCGGATATTTTGAAAGGAAGGCATCAATGATATACAAACTGTGATCTATTTTCTGTGATAGGCTCCACGACTGCCGATATACCAACTCTTCGTATGATAATGCGCTCATAATTTTTTAAACTAAAGTTGATTCCGTCTAATAAAATTCGCTATTTCTTTTGATTTTAGAGGTTTCCTTTTACTTCCTGTATCAACTCCACAACAACGTATAAGACGTAATTTTGGGGCGAGGATAGTAAAGGAAAATGACCGTTCAGAGTTCTGTATAACTTCCGGTGTTTCTGTTCCGATCGAAAAGGTACTATCAGATAATGTTCCTACCGAAAAAAGTGTTTCACCATCACCCATAAACAGGTTTTTAATACCTACGCATAACAACTTGTCGTTCATAATCTTATTTTTCTTTTTTAGGTATAAATTGAATAGGGCCGTCAGTTACAAACGTTGCATTTTCGGCTTTACCGTAATACATAGCACCTTTATACGATCGGATAAAAGCGAGTAATTGTTCGTTTACCATAATCGTGTTAGATGTGATCGGCGAAAGCAAATGAATTTTATCCATCTGCCGGCATCGGCTAAGGGCAACATACACCTGCCCGGATGTAAATGCCCGTCCGGCGTCGATAATGGCACCCTCAAATGTTAGTCCCTGGCTCTTATGGATCGTTATCGCCCAGGCAAGGCGCAAGGGTAATTGCATACAACTTCCTGTTTCATCGCTTCGCATCATACCTGCATCTTTATCATAGCGATATTTATTATTAGTCCATTTATGCTGAGAGACCTCAACTTCCAGCCCCTCGTCGGTCTTAATAATAGCTTTGTCCGGATAAACTTTTAGAACATCTCCGCGGGTACCGTTACAGTACCGTTTAGCGGTATTATCATTAACGAGGAACATAACTCGGGCACCGGGTTTCAGGGATAGGCGGTTATCGCAGGGGATGGCACTCAACGGGAAATCACCATCGATCCGGCTCTTATAAATCACGCCGTCACCATCTAAAGCGAACAAACGGTTAGCATTGATCGCCTCAGCATCGGCTTTATGCGTGCAGAGCTGTATTTCTTTTCCTGTCGGATCTTCATAATCCGGATCATAAAGGGAAAAGAGTTTATCCATATCGGCCTCCGTTGTTTTATACTCTCGAATACGATTTAGCAGTTTGGTAAACACCGGATCTTTTTGGCGGAAAACCTTATTAAGTTCAACTACCCGGAAACCGGTCACCCCGAACACTTTTGCATCAAAGAAATAGGGAGAGTCATACAAATCCTTGATAGCGTCCCAATCTTCACCTTTTGCAACGGGCGGAAGTTGGAAGAGGTCGCCAAACATCACAATCTGGACACCCCCAAAAGGTTTATTTCTCCCCCGGTAATGGCATAATACGTCATTTACGGCGTCCAGCATATCACAGCGGACCATGCTTACCTCATCGATAATGAGCAAATCCAAATGCCAGAGGACTGATATCTTATCCGGTCCTAATTTGTACTTATCCATAGCGTCCCGGGTTACCCCGTTCTCTATACGGGGACGATATGGATGAAAAGGAAGACAAAACATGCTGTGCATCGTCACCCCTCCGGCATTTACCGCTGCGATCCCGGTAGGCGCCACAACCGCGCAGCGCTTTCCAGTATATTCGACTAAGTACTTCAGGAAAGTAGTTTTACCCGTTCCCGCCTTTCCCGTGATATACACGTTATCGCTTGTTCCTTCGATGATCCTAAATGCATCCTGCATTTCAGGAGTCAGAATTTCATTTTTCATATATCAATCCTTTTTATAATAGTTAGTTACGTATCCATCACCTTTAAGGGGTAAGCCCTCCGCCCAAATAATCGGCTTTTTAAAGACCTCACAGACCTCGGCTAACGTCCTGGTACCGTCGTCCGGAACCTCCAGTATCACCTCATCGTGTACGTGGAAGACGATCGGATAACCCATCTTCTCCAGTCGTATCATTGTCACGGCCAGGCAATCCCGGGCAATACCTTGTACAATATTCTCAACCAATTTGCCGCCATAGGTTTCCAAATCCTCCCATTTCTTCGTTGTCTGGTTCTGGCCTTCGTATATGATTGTCTTTGATTTTCTACCGAATTTTTCTCTCGATTCGATACGGGCGCGTGGGTAGAATAACTTTCGACCTGACGGCAGTTCAATTGTTAAAGCACCAAGTTCTGTCCGGAATTTCACTCCTTTTCGTATTGATGCGTCCCGGCCGGATATTGCTTGCATGGCGGCCGCCTGTACTTCATCCCAAAGCCCCACGATAGCAGGATTCGCACTCCGCCAATGAGTGACAATTTCTTTCATCTCATCTTCTGACAGTCCCATTTTCTCACCGCCCATCGTCTTCATTGCACCGACACCGCCTTGATAACCTAAAGCCAGCTCCGCGATTTTGCCTTTTTGTCGGCGCGGATCAGTTTTCGTAATCGACTCAACGGGGACATGAAACATCATGCTGGCTGAAGCCTCGTATATCTTGCCATGTGTGCGGAATACTTCTAAGCGCCAAGCCTCACCTGCCAACCAAGCAATCACACGCGCTTCGATTGCCGAAAAGTCGGATACAATAAATGTGTGTCCAGGTTTTGCAATGAAAGCTGTACGTATAAGCTGGGAAAGAGTGTCCGGGACATTCCCGTAACACAACTCCAACATGTCAAGGTCTCCTCTGAACACAAGAGAGCGTGCAAAGTCCAAATCCTCAATATGGTTTTGTGGCAGATTTTGTACCTGTACGAGCCTACCGGCCCACCTGCCCGTTCGCGAAGCTCCGTAAAATTGCAGTAATCCACGTACCCTGTCATCCTCGCATACCGCTTTACTCATCGCCTCATATTTCTTTACAGAAGTCTTTCCAAGCTCTTGCCGGATAGACAGAAGTCGTTGGACGTGTTCGGCATCAGCAGACTTTATAATGTCTGGTATATCCTTCTTATTGAGCGATTTTACCTCGTTTCCTGTTTCCTGCTCCAGCCATCCCTTTAATTGCGCGACACTGTTAGGATTATCCAGCCCGGTAAGTTCAGCCGCTTCCGCCGTTAAACGGCCACTGTAGATAAGGCTCATCCTGATCGCATTATTAACCATCTGCATGTCAAGCATCACACCTCGGTCATTGATTCGCTGATCAATGTCGTATAGTTCTTTCTCTGCCGGGAGGATCCTAAACGCCGCTGTTTTCTGCCGGATGGCATTCTCTACCTCAACATCACGTTTACAATATTTTTTGAATACATCCCATTTATCCGGGGCGTGCTCCGGCAAATTGCGGATCCGTATTCCGTTAGTCTTGGTCGGCTTACAGGGTACCGAGAAATAACGGATCAACGCCTTTCCCTCGTCCATCTTCTGATCCTCCAAATTAAGGACCTTCCCGACAGCCGCAAGGGATAAAGGTAGCCCCAGCATAGCACTACGGACCATCGTGCACTCCCACTGATCGGAAGTAAGGTAAAGACCAAAATACTTCGACAGGCAAATACGTTCAAATGTCGCATTGAAAGCCGTTTTTAAAATCTTTGGATCAGATAAGGCTTTGTATATGTGATCGGGAAGCTTTTCTCCGGAAGCAAGATCGATAATCTCTACAGGTCCGTAATCGCAAGAATAAGCGAAAAGTAGGATTGCAAAATCCTCTGCTTCGGCGTATTTATACACACCACAGCCGGAAATATCATTACTACTATACGTCTCTATATCAATAGACAAAATCTTAAAAGCTGTCACCGTTTCCCGGCGTTCTTTCGACGCTTCGTTTATCATGTCATTCCACATACGCGCAAAGTTTTTGTGAAACGATATCCCGTATTCCGTGAAAGGGATCCAGCCTGTCCCCCCCCCATCAAAAAACGATTTCCGGGTTCCGAAGACATCAAAGCAATAGGAGCTTAATGCAACCTGCCGGAGTTCTTCGTATCGATCTTCGGAGATGTCTTTCAAGATAATCCGCGCCTCTTCCTCAACCGTATCGAAGATAAATTCTGATAGGATCTCAATCCCCCGAACATATCCCGCGATAATGCGTTCGTCTTGTGGCGGAAAATACCGTATGATAAAGTCTAATGGAATTGTTTTAAACTGTTTCATGACTATGAATTTTAATTAGTGGGCGGTAAGGGAATCGAACCCTAACTATGCGGAGTACTCGGTACACATAGCAAACCGATCCGCCCGGTTGCCGGGGCTTTCACCCGGCTGTTGTTTGAATTTTCGAGTTGGATTTTAATACCCTGATAACGCTTTACCAGGTGCGGGTCTGGTTAATCAAAAATGCTTGCGCTTGATTCAGCATCATCTCCTACGGGGAATGGGGCATCTGACATGTCCACATCCGCAAAGTCAGCGTCAGCCGAAGAGCGGCCGCCCAATGATTCACCGTCTTTACCCTTCATTACGTTATTAAGGCCGGCGGCAACACCGACGTTTCCTTTAGCGTTGAATGGGTAAAAGTTTACTGATACCCAACCGTAGCAACCAGAATAGAACTCATCTTGATCGGTAATCGGCTGCCGAGCCTTATCAACCACCCCGGGGCGGGTTTTACATGATGCATTCACAAAAAAGGCATTCTGATAGGCTTCATCATCCATCCGGTCCGTATCACCGTCCCGAAGCGGATTTTTCCAATTCGCGGGTTTTTTACCGTTAAACTTCGCTGTTATGCCCGCTTCGTAAGCAGCCTTAATTGCTACTTTAATAGCCTCAATAGTCTTCTTGTCAGACTTCGGGATAATGCAGGAAACACTAAATTTTTTCTCCCCATCATCACCGATGGATGATGCTTCCCAAACATGCACATATGAGAATCTGCACGGAAAGACAACTTTCGTTGATACATTTTCATTTGCCATAATCGTCAAATCGTTTTAATCGTTAATATTAATGTTTGCAAAATCATTTACTGCTGAATTATACTCCGGACGCAGATCGCTGTCCGGCACAAGGGTCGGCTTGCCTTCCGGTTTAATCACATAAGGGCCACAGAGAGCATTAAATGTCGGTTTCGAAACAAGTTTCTCCATTGCCGTTATTGTCTTTAGCTTTCGATCATATATCAAGTTCTCACCGAACCCGTTTTCGACCAATACGGAAGCGATCTTTGCCTCGTCAGAATACTTTCTATTGCTTCTACCTTCTACAAGTTTGAAGCCCGGGAATCGCTTGCCATCAAGCGCAGACTGCAGGGCGTATTCCTCTACGGATGAGATCCAGGACTTGAATTGATCAGCGCGTAAGAGAATGTCAGCGATATCCGCCTCGGCCAACAACTCCGCCTGTAGGAAATCATACTTTGCAAGCGAGAGGTTATATTCCGCCAAGGCCTTACATTGCGCTTTTGCTTTACAGAATTTGCAATGCTTCCCGGCGATAAACTCGCCATCACCTTTAAAGGCCATTGCCGCACGAGGTTTAAGTTCTTTCTCACCCCAAAGAAGCAGATCCGATATCGGCATCTCCCAATCTGAGATATTATCCAATCGCGGCTGAAAGATCGTCATTCGTACCGCACGGATATCGTACATGAAACCAAACATATCCAGAGCACCGAGGGCATACAACATCATCTGTTTGTTTTCTTCGGCTGACACCCGTACGCCTTTACCATATTTGAGGTCTATGACCTCCATCGTACCGTCGGCAATAATAACAGCATCCCCCGTTCCAAAACCTTCCGGGGCATAGGCCGTCAGGTCAATTTTCTCCTCCACTCTCAGAGCGGCAAATCGATCCGCTTTTTTTGCTGCCTGGAATTTCTCCCAGACAAAAGCCGCATAATTTTCGGCATGTGCCTGAAGCTCGTTCGTATAATACTTGCTGTCGGCCAACTCCACGAGTTTTTTAGTGTATGCACGCATTTTCAAATCTTTTAAGAAGTGGCGCAGGATCGTTTCTCCAAACTCATGGGCTAATGTACCCTCTTCTGCAAATTCGCTGGTACTCTCAGGAAATTGCGCTTCCAGCCGTGCCGATGGCGTACATGACAGCCAGCGGCTTGCTGCGGACGGAGATAATATAGCGTGACTCATAGGGCTGAAATTTGTTGGATAAACTCTCCGTATTTTTCTTCCGATAACTTGCCGATGCTCGCGGCTCCCAAAGAGAGCAGGATATCCCGCATCTTCTTTGTTACTGCTCTTTTCTCGTCATCACTTGACATTCTTTCTTGTACGTCGGCCATCACTTTACGCACTTGTATGAGGGTGTATTTTGTCCCTAAAGATTCACCCGTTTCTGCTGGCGTTTCTTCTGAGGGCACCGCTGCTTCCACTTTTTCAACGGGAGCAGCTACCGTTTGCGCGAGAGCGGACTTGACCGGCGCTTCAGCCCTTGTTTCGATATGACCTGTCAGTGTTCCGGCCTCTGTAAATACGGGTTTCGTAAAATTCCGTACAGGACTGGCAGATAAAACATCTGCAATACGGTTAATCGCGGCAAGCAATGCCGGGCTTGCATCTAATAAAATGGTTCCTTTAAAATCCATATCCTTAATTATTTATAGTAAAATATTCCGTTTTGTTAAATTCGAACGATTGTCCATTTCTTTCAAACGTTGATGCTTTAAATAGAGATCAAGCAATGTTTTCGTCATGTCAACAAGGCAATAAACTTGATTTGATAATTCGAAAACCCCTTTCTTTGTAAAGCAATATTCTTCTTCGTCTGAGATCCCTAAAAAGCTGTCGACGTAGGTATAAATAGAATCGATAGACGTCTTTATCACATCCTCGCCCATACCGTCAAACAGAGACTTTACAGACTCGACAACCGCCGCTTTTATCTCTGCGATGTCTTTGTTTATGTAAGCTGCCTGAGAGTACAGATCGGGATATATCTCGCCTATTACAGCCGCGGGTTTACCCCCCCCCTTAAAACTATCCGGATTTACCTCTGAGTTATTACTCGGCTGCTGTTTCTTCGCAATCTTTTTCAGATATTCCTCAAAAGGAACATGCATTGCTGTTCTTGAATAATTTTCCATATCTTTGTTGTGCTTCTATGGGTGCTTTGCGTGCCGGGTATGGCCGTCAAACTATTCCGGCGCACTTAGCATCCCTGTTTATTTATCCATTTCTACAAATTTCACTGACTTTTTATCTGCCCGATTACGTCCAAAACAGAAAGCGCTAAACAAGCATTCGGACGCGCCTTGGTCGTGATCAAAATAGCATCCTACGCAACCGTTTGATGTTAGCGATATCCGCAAGGTAATCTCGCCTATTTTCACGGTATCACCTACAGGAACCTGATTCAACTTTAATCCCATATGGCCTCCAATGAATCATAATACTCCCGGTTCGTTTTATATTCACGAACGATATCGCTGTTACTACACTCCTGTCCGAGTTTTTGCACGATCTCGTAATATGCCTCATCGGGCATGGAGTCAATCACCTCCTGGTTGTAATCTTCTGCTCCCGCTATTCCGTATGCGATGAAAAGCGAGAAAAAGAGGATTCCGATAATTAGTTTTTCACTTAGCTTATTCATACTCATACATTTTTAGGATTGGAAGACGGGGTCGTTTCTTTCGATGACATCGTTATCAACAAATTCAATATCGGCTTCCTCAGTCCAATATTCTTCTGGACTTTTACAGTCTTTACTTTTAGCCGTGAGGCATACTCTCGCCGGAGCATACAAGTATTCACACCGAGCGGTTACTACACCTTCAAAACCACTTACTTTTGATTTAGCTTCTTTCCCTAATGCTTTTTCCATGATTCAATTCTTTTTTGTTTTCTATTGTTATTACATTCACCACTTTTTATTTTGTTCTTATTCTGCGTGTACCTTTCAATACATTCCCTTCTTCGATTGCTTTTTCTATTTCAATGATCCGGTAATAGACTACCCCTTTAGCTTTCTTTATCAGGGTTCCATTTTCATCATACGCTTCACGAAGATCAAACTTGTACTGTTGAAGATATCCCCTACGAACCAAAGCTGTAATGACAGATTTACCATATCGGATATGCGCTTCGTTCTGCGTAAGAAGTACTTTTGGATCAGATGCGATTCTTTCCCTTTCCTCCCTGGAGGCTTTAATTGCAGCTCGTGTTATCGCTTCATAATCCACTACTACTGGTATTCCCGCGGACTTCTCTGCGATAGACAATGCTTGTTGTAGTAATGGGGTTATTGGATTGCCTGTTTCCATGATTCAATTCTATTTATGTATGTCCAACAGATTCAATAATTCATCGAATTTGCCATCGTAATAATTAGGCTGGGTCTCACGTGGGTTCTTTGGCGATATCTGGTTATTGCCATATATGAGTCCATCACCTATCAGCACCGGCCATGTAACGGTCTCCCCTTTGCTCCGAGAATAACGGGACTCCCGTTTCATCATCCCGGCATCCACCATTTTCTGATTAAACTTCACGGCTGACAGCTTGATCCCTCTTTGCCTCAGTCGGTCGGTAGCGGAATGGATTGTATCTTTAGCAGGAACGTAAGCCGGTGTTGGTAATCCTAACGGGAAAACCACAGCCGCCGCCAATTCCAAGCGAGATACGTCATTCAAGTTCAAGAAAGAAGCAAGCCAATTAGCTGCATATATTTTGTCCTGGACAGATGCCTGCACCGGCGCAAGTCTTAATTGTTTCTCGCATTCAATAAAATACCGTCGAGCCTGTTTGCCTTTTTCATTCCCTTCCACCATTGACAACTCCTTGGCCGCGTCGATGGTCAAGGCATATTCAATTTGCGGTCTGCCACCGTTAGGGTTTTCCATATATTTGTGGAAAACCACATAATCCACATTTTCAGCCAAATCGTACTTGTCTATACGATTCTTAATCCATGTAGAGAAATCCTGTTTGCTTTCCAAAAACACGTGTAAGTCACGCGCATTAACGGCTCTCTGTCCGTTTCGATCGGTAATAGGGATAAGTTCTTCCATTTTAAACCTCCTTATAAAATTAAAGCCCCACTCTTTCACAGATACCTAAAGTGGCTGCTTGTATCTGTTACTCGAATAGAGCTTTTTTAATTTCTTGCCTCAGACAGCAGCCACGCGATCTGATAGTTTGTGTCGAAAAACATCGACTTTTAATTGCGGGATAAAATGGAAGTCACTACTTTTGCCATTGAAGGTATGTGCATTGCGGCGTTTAGTCGTGACAGCCATTTTTATACCCGTTATTGTTGTATCACGATGCAAAGATAGCGACTATATTTCGTCACTTCAAATAATTTAGACGATATTTAGTCACTATTTTGCTATTTAGAATAATTCTAAATTATATGGAAAGCTATTCAACTGTACAAGAGCGAATTAAACTAATTGCCGAAAAGTTTTTTAAAGGCAATATAACGGCAATGGCAAAGTCTACGTTCATAAGTCGTACGACAATAAACAGTATTATAGGGGAAAAAGAGGTTTCCCCAGGATATGAAGTTATACGAAAGATCGTCGATAATTCGTCACTAAATATTAATCCAGAATGGCTTTTAACCGGAAAAGGTGAAATGCTTAATCGCCCGACAGGACAAGCAAATGCGACAATTGTAGAAAATCCTCAATATATGAAGGTGCCGGTAGTCCACATACACGCCAAATGTGGGTATCTGGCTGGATACGGAGATTTAGAATACATTAAACAACTTCCTACGATGCCGGTCATCGTAGACAAAACTTATTTAGGCAAATATATGATTTTTGAAGCTGCAGGAGATAGCATGGATGACGATAGCCGCCGTTCTATCTGTGATGGCGATAAAGTACTCGGTAGAGAGGTTATGCGAGATTTATGGCGATCCAAGCTGCATATTAACGATTGGTATTTTATCATTGTACACAAAACTGACGGTATCTCTATCAAAAAGATAATTGATCACGACGTAGAGAAAGGCATTATTACTTGCCATTCCCTCAACCCTCTATTTAAAGACTACAAAATCCATTTAGATGACGTGGCCGAACTATATAACGTCATTAAAATTGTCGAACGAAGTGCAAGACTATAATATTTAAAACAACAGATCATGAAAAAATTAATCACGTCTGTCTTTCTTTTTACACTGTCCATTTTTAGTGCTAAATCACAAATGCTAACAGATGGAGAACACAGAATTGGTTTATATGCCTCTATCCATAATGGAAAAGTTATAGGCAGTGCTAAACCGGCAAGTTCTAAAAGTTACATCTATGTAAAAAACGAAAATAACGTAATCGCTATTTTCCTTGATGGCATTTTAATCGAAAGTATCACTTACGATAAGCAAAATGTAAAAAAAGATGGCGGGTCCTATACATTTCAAGCTAAAAGTATAAATGATCTAATTGATCGAAACTGCGCTATCGACACGAATGTAGAAGAGACCCCAGGATTTGCCAATTTTGCGTTAGGCAGAGGGAATGGTTCATATGATGTATATTCGATCGAAAAATAATTTATGAAAAAGGCATTAGTATATCTATCTGCAATCATCTTTGTATCCTGTTCTGCGATATTCATGACATAATGTAATATGGCTCCTTACGTAAAGTCAGTAGGATATATAGATTACGCGATGTATGACAACGGTTTTTCATTACAGAATCGAACTCTGTATATTTAAAAACATATAACCAACAGCAATATAAAGCTATCACACTCAATTTTTAAACAACTTAATAAGTCATATATTAAATACCACTATGGCAAATTCATCAGATCCTAAAAACAAAGAAATATTAATCATTATTGGTAATGGATTCGACTTAGATTTAGGATTAAAAACGAGTTATCCCCATTTTATAAACAGTAATTATTTTGATCGTGGAACGTATCTTAATCAATACCTAATTAGAAAATATCAAATAAATAATTGGATAGATTTAGAAAATGAGTTGAAAACATACACTCATTCTCTTTTAGATCAAGTAAAGAGCGGCTCCAGTAGAAAACTTCACAACTCTATGGATGAATACAAAAAATTTATACAAGATAAGACAAAGTCCATATCGACTAAGGATCATCAAATTCTATGCAATAATTTAGTTTCATATCTAAAAGAAGCATCAAACAAGGGTATAGATATTAACAGTTATGCATATCAACTTAATTCTATTATCAAAAGATTAAATATGACAGATCTTGCAAATAAAAATATGTGGCACGAATTTGTAAAAACGACTACAATCTTAGTTGGTTATTTAGAAGATTTAAAAGACAATGAAAGAGCAAGTCAATTAAACCGAGCACTCACAGACATTGACAATGAATGTGCGTTTTATGATATTTTAGATGATAAAGACAGGACTGAATTTCGGCAGAATATAATTAAATTAAGTAGACTATTAAATGATCCTTCCGATCTGCTTACAAGATTTAGTCGTCAAATTCATCCATCCATCTATGACCAAAATAAAGACTACGAGAGGAACTCCCATCAAAACGCGAAGAGTCTATAGATTCTTCATGACCCGGCTTTATTGATATAAATATAGCCAATACAATAAGAATAGGACACAAAGAGATCACTATTATAATAAAGCAACTAAATATGAAAGTCATACAAATATTTTAACAGGTATAAGAATATCACAAATATACGGAATATATTCCGTACAACAATTATATATAGAATATATCATGGACATAAAAGACAGATTAAAGGAAATAAGAGATTATGCAAAAATGGGGCAAACCAACTTTGAGAAGCATACGGGTATCTCCAGTGGGTATTTTAATAAAGTTAAGAGCTCTATAGGTTCAGACACAATATTAAAAATTATCAATAAGTTTCCAGAGATAAATGTAGATTGGCTTATCACCGGCAAAGGTGAAATGCTAAAAAAAACAGAAGCAGAAAAACCCTCTATCAATTACGTACATAAAGGATCACCTTATTATAATGTAGACTTTATAGGAGGATTTGACCTTGTACTGAATGATCAGACTCTAAATCCTGACTATTATATTGATTTTGCTCCTTTTAATAAAGACGGAGTTGTATGGTGCAACCTTACAGGGCACTCTATGGAGCCGGAATTGAGCAATGGAGATTACATTGCAATGAAAGAAATGACCGATCCAATCGAATATTTGCCCTATGGCGAAGTCTATGGCTTTATTACAAACAGCTATCGGACCGTTAAACGCATGGGAAAATCAGATAAAGACGGTTTTATTCGCCTAATCCCAACAAACAAGAGTCCTGAATATAGCGATCAAGATATCCCTATTAGCATGATCCGCAAAGTTTATGCCGTATTAGGCAGTATGCATAGATTATTTTAAACCTTCAAATATAAAACATCATGGAAACAAACTACACGGCTTTATTTATTATCTTGATCGTTGCGATAGTAATATTTCTTATCTGTCGAGAAATAATATGCTGGTATTGGAAGATCAACAAGAGTATTGCGAATCAAGAACGCATAATCGAATTACTTGATACTTTAGTAAAACAAGGCCAGGTAAACATAAAATCAAATCAAAAAACAGAATAACAAAAAAATCCCCGCATGGCTCAAATGCGGGGATTTGTGTAATTAAAAACAAAGTGCTTTAAAGAACAGCACTTATTGAGCCTAATTTCTTTGAGAGGTCAGAAAGGGCCAGTTTAAGCGTCGATAACTCTTCATCAGTAAATGAGGACTCCTTACCGTTGACGATATCTCCGTTCAATTTATGAGCCAGCCAACTGCGTGTTTTACCGAAATAATTTTGAGCGATATAAGACATAGACACTATTTTAGTGACCTCCCCCATCTTTTCCGACACGGTCAGTTCATCAAGCCGGTTAGCCGTTTCTTTTATCAAACGTTCCAACGCTTCTCCATATGCTTCAGGATCGCTATTTTGTAGCTCAAACATGGCATTTTTAACAGCCTCCTTTTCTTCTTTTGTCTTTGCCATCCTTTTGCGGGTAGCCAGTTCTTTTATCTTATCGTACATATTCGTTTGATTTAGCCGGGGCTTACCGCCCCGGCTGGTGATTACTTCTTTTTTAATTTATCCTCAAGTTCTTTTATCTCCTTATCCGCTATCCTTTTTTGATACCCGGTATCGAATTTTTTGTAGTACTCAAGGTAAAATAGCAGGTCCTCTTCTGCTTCTTTCTGTTCTTTACTTTTCCGCTTCATCACCTCCTTTGTTTTTAATTACAATGCAAATATAATCAACATTTGTTTATTACACAAGCAAAAGCCTATTTATTTTCAACAAATGTTTATTATTTAACACTATCAACAAATACATAATCCAGAACCTTCCTAATAACCTTGTCCACCCGGTTAAAATCAGGCTTAACATAAGTATCTGTCATTTTAAAACCAGATGCATGCGTCAGACATAAGGCAATATCGGCCATATCTACGCCGCAGCTATTACGGGCAATCGTGGCAAAGCTATGGCGCGCTGCATAGAACGTGATAGGTTCAATTTTCAGATCTTTACATAGCGACTTCATTCCAGAAGCTACAATTTGCCGGAAGCTGCATATATCAGTAAAAAGAGTATAAAGATTAAACACCCGTCCGCCAGTTGTATCTCTATACCGCTCAAAGGTATCTCGAATTTCAGGAGAAATTGGAACAGATATAAAGGCCTTATCTTTTTTCTTCCCCTTCGTCTTAGTTCTAAAATATTCAATCCGCCCCGCATTAAAAGACTCACAAGTAAACAAGTCGATTAAATTTATACCGGCCAGACAGAAAGAAAGCATAAATATATCCTTTGCTATAGCTCTGGAAAAATGCCTTTTTTGATTAGGTACATACTCTGATATTTTTCTGATGATATCCACATCAGTAGCTTTCTGTTTAAACGACACATCCTGCTTGGTTTTATAGACTTTGAAAGGATCACCGGGTATAACGATATCTCCAATTTCATAATTATTGTACTGCAACAGCATTCTACCATAAACACTTTTCAATTTTTCCATGTAGGTTTGCACTGATGAGTTTGCCATCGGCTTTCTTTTATATTCTTTATCCCCTATTTTAACCACACGTTCAGATTTCATCCAGCCCTCAAAACGTAATAAAAAAGCAGATGTGATTTTTCTCACCGGAAGATAGTCAGCTCCCAGAAAAGAACATAAATTATTTATCATACAATTCGTTATTGATTTGGATCCATTATCTTTTAATCCGCCCACATACAATCGGGCAAACTCGATAAAGTTCAGATTCTTATCAGTATTCATTTTCTTATCGATAAAATCTGCTACTGCCTTTGCATCATCGCAGTTATCTATCACGTCGTCGTGAGTGTTCAAAATTTTCCTTATCTCCTTTACCCGACTATTAAGAGCATCCACTATATTCCCATCCGTAATAGCACCCATTGATTCGCCTTTTTTAAATCTTACCAACGATGTGTATATCTGGGTTGGCAAATATACCGTAGTACCATTGTGATATACTTTGATCTTTGGATTATATGTTCCGTCCGTTTTTTTGTGGTGTTTAAAAACAACCCATGCTAATGTCGCCATACTGATTTATTTTTATAGTTTTGTCCCTACTATATGTTTTACAAGGGATTCATCTACATATATTTTGTAACAATATTGTAAAAACAAAGGTCTGAAATAAACAACATCGATTATTTCAGAAGCATATTAAAAAACGACAAAGCATTGAGATTCAGAAAAAAGTAGTAATTTTGTATAACTTCATTTGCATAAACACGGTGTTTGTGCATTTGGAGTGCAAAAATAATCAAAGTTTATGGATAACGCAGGTGATTGGCTATATATTGTGTTCCTGATAATTGCAGGGATCAGCGGCTTGTTCAGTTCCAAGAATAAGAAAAAACGCCCGAAACAGGTGTTGGGGCAACCGGAAAGGGAAATCATTCCTGAGGATGAAGAGGCTCCGCAAAAGGGTTTCTGGGACATCTTGCAGGAGATGCAGGAACCGCAACCGAAGCAAAAGCCCGCCATCAAGCCAAAGAAACAGAAAAAACAGCAGGCTGTGCAACCGACTCCGTTCCTGACTGGAGAAAATACGACGGCCAGACAGACGGCTGACGGAAACCGGACCATCCTTCCTCCGACAGAAGAAGATATTCCGCAGACGGATATAGAGTTCAACAACGCCGCTGAACTGCGAAAAGCTGTTATTTACACTGAAATACTCAACCGCAAGTATTAATCTATGTTCTTTTTTAATACCTTTGCGCCCGACTGTTAGCTGAATAGAGAATTACTAATATAACAACAAATAATATCATGGCTTTAAAATTTATTACAGCAGAAGAAGCTGCTTCATTCGTACATCACGACGATAATGTAGGCTTTAGTGGATTTACTCCTGCCGGATGCCCGAAAGTTGTGCCGGGTGCGATTGCTAAAAAGGCAATGGCTGAACATGAAAAAGGCAATCCTTTCCAGATCGGTATGTTTACAGGCGCCTCGACAGGCGACAAGTTGGATGGTGAACTGGCTCGCGCAAACGCTATCAAGTTCCGTACTCCGTATCAATCGAACAAAGACCTGCGTGCCTTGCTGAACGCTCACGGCGCTCAGTATTTCGATATGCACCTGTCCGAACTGGCACAGGATTTACGTTACGGCTTCCTGGGCAAAATCGACGTGGCTATCGTTGAAGCAGCCGACGTTACGGAAGACGGCGAAATCGTCCCGACCAGCGGTGTCGGTATCCTGCCGACGATCTGCCGCATGGCTGACCGCATCATTGTTGAATTGAACTGCCGCCACCCGAAAGAAATCCGCGGTATGCATGATATTTATGAACCGGCCGATCCTCCCTATCGCCGCGAAATACCGGTTTACACTCCGTCGGACCGTATCGGTAGCGAGTGCGTGAAGGTTGATCCGGCCAAGATCGTGGGTGTAGTCAAGACTGACGAACCGAACGAAGGAGGTAAGTTCTCTCCGCTGGACGACGTGACGATGGCTATCGGCCAGAACGTTGCGAACTTCCTCGTAGGCGAGATCAAAGCAGGCCGCCTGCCGAAAGAATTCGTTCCGTTGCAGAGTGGCGTAGGAAACGTTGCCAACGCAGTATTAGGCTGCATGGGTGAAAACAAGGACATCCCGGCATTTAACGTCTACACGGAAGTAATCCAGGATGCTGTCATTTCACTGATGAAACAGGGACGCGTCAAGTTTGCCAGCGGTTGCTCACTGTCTGTCAGCAACGAAGTGATCCGTGAGATCTATGCGAACTTAGACTTCTTCAAAGATAAGATACTTCTCCGCCCGCAGGAAATTTCCAACAATCCGGAAGTGGCCCGCCGTCTGGGTCTGGTGGCAATCAATACGGCTCTGGAAGCTGATATCTTCGGTAACATCAACTCGACTCACGTTTCGGGTACAAGAATGATGAATGGTATCGGTGGTTCAGGCGACTTTACCCGTTCTGCCATGCTGTCTATCTTCACAACTCCGTCTACGGCGAAAGAAGGCAAGATCAGTGCATTCGTTCCGATGGTTTCACACCTGGATCACAGCGAGCACTCGGTTAAGATCATCATCACGGAATATGGCGTTGCCGACCTGCGCGGCAAGTCTCCGATCCAGCGTGCACGTTGCATCATCGAAAACTGCGTTCACCCGGACTACAAACCGTTGTTGACCGAATATCTGGAAATGGGTATCAAGGGACATACTCCCCAGAACCTGAAGTGCTGCTTCGCATTCCACGAAGAGTTAGCTGCCAGCGGCGACATGCACAATGTTGACTGGAGCAAATACAACAAGTAAGAAATAAAAACGGGACTTGTCCCATAAAAAACGGCTCCCGTCCGAAAAAATATAGGACGGGAGCCGTTTTGCGTTTGCACGGGAGGCAATGGCCAAGAGAACAGATTCCGGCATTTCTGCTAAATCAATCCTTTCAAATCCAAATATCCGTATTGTATTTCATCATTAAAACAGAAGATCAAACGGTTATTGTCTTTGTCATAACACAATCCCTCGATATCGTAGCCGATTTCAAGTGTCTGAAGATATTTTCCTCGAAGGTCAAATACAAAAAGAGTCGTCGTAACAGCTTCTTTTGAATCATGCGAATTACCTAAAGAGGTTACAGCAAGAATTTTATCACCGGCAATGACAACATCATTGAAGAAATCACGCCGAATTGACACTTCATTATTCCAATCCGGACCATACACATTATATTTCAAGTTGCCGTCGAGATCAAGAATCGTCATCAAATCGTTATGGGAAAAACACTCCACAATCACATTTTGCTCCAATGATACGGCAAAACTTGCCCGCACACGTTTGATCTCCGGATTGATATAATTCAAGGGCGTAGTTGCGCCTGTCACCATGTTCCATTTAGCGATGGTGACATCGAAAGGACGACCCGGCTGCGGCCACATAAATGTACCATAGGAAAGTGTATCGTTGACATAGATGTAGCGCATCGGGATGTAATCACCCAAATCCGCCTTAACTGTATGCGTGTAATTTTGGGGATCAGCCAGGAGACGATCCAGACTGTAGGTAAAGAGCTTATTCTTTCCATGATCCGTCAAATAAAATTCCCGTTTCTTTTCGTTGATGCCAACGGAGCCGAAGTTCGTTATTTCATCCGGTCCCGGCCCCTTCAAGGCGGTACTGCAAATGTGGTGGAAGTCGTTTTTATCAAAGATATAAACAACCGTATCTTTCGCCCAGTAGTCTCCTATAATCAGATATTGGTCAAGTATGGAAGGCCCTGAATAGCGGCTAATCAAAACATCGCCCATATCGATTTCTTTGATCCGATCGCGCACATTGATTTTATTGTCCCGTTTAGTCTGATAAATTTCCGTTCCGTCTTTTTGGGAAGAGCAGGCGCACAAGGCGAGAAGAAAAAGTATGAAAGGATAGATGGTTTTCATATTAGAAGTATGATTATAAGCGTGTATGAGATGAAGGGTGTGCCAAAAGTTTTAACACACCCTTATCTCTATTTATCAAGGTTGTTTGCCGATATAAGCCAGGATACCGCCGTCCACATACAGCACGTGGCCGTTTACGAAGTCGGAAGCATCGGATGCCAGGAATACGGCCGGTCCCATCAGATCTTCAGGAGTTCCCCAACGGGCTGCCGGAGTCTTGGCTACGATAAAGGCATCGAACGGATGGCGTGAGCCGTCCGGCTGTTTTTCACGCAAAGGAGCGGTCTGCGGAGTTGCGATATAACCCGGGCCGATACCATTACACTGGATATTGTATTCGCCATATTCGGAAGCGATATTACGGGTCAGCATCTTCAGACCGCCTTTGGCAGCAGCATAAGCAGACACCGTTTCACGTCCCAACTCGCTCATCATGGAACAGATATTGATAATCTTTCCGTGTCCTTTCTTGATCATGGAAGGGATAACGGCTTTCGATACGATAAACGGAGCATTCAAGTCTACGTCGATTACCTGGCGGAATTCGGCAGCAGACATTTCCGTCATCGGAATACGTTTGATGATACCGGCATTGTTAACCAGAATATCGATCACACCCACTTCCTTTTCAATCTGTGCAACCAAAGCGTTTACCTGTTCCTCATTCGTTACGTCGCAAACATAACCGTGAGCCTCGATGCCTTCCGCTTTATAAGCAGCAAGACCTTTATCTACCAATTCCTGTTTGATATCGTTGAACACGATAGTCGCACCGGCTTGTGCAAAAGCCGTAGCCAAAGCAAAACCGATACCGTAAGATGCACCCGTTACAAGCGCAACCTTACCTTCCAATGAAAAATTCACCATAATATATAATGTATTAATGTCCTAAATTCCTTATTTTAAGTCTGTGATCAAAGAGAAGTCCTGATCGCCATAATCCAGGTTTTCACCGCCCATACCCCAGATAAACGTATAGTTGTGGGTAGCAGCAGCACTGTGGATAGACCATTCGGGAGATAAAACTGCCTGATCGCCCTTCATCCAGATATGACGGGTTTCGTCTACTTCGCCCATAAAGTGGCAGATGGCCTGGTCTTCGGGAATATCGAAATAGAAATAGGCTTCCATACGGCGGCTGTGTACGTGTGCCGGCATCGTATTCCAGACACTACCCGGTTTCAGTTCCGTCATACCCATCTGCAACTGGCAGGTTGGCAACACTTGGTTCACAATCATCTTGTTGATGTTACGGTCGTTAGACATTTCCAGCGATCCCATAGCAGCTACAACGGCATCCGCCTTGGTTATGATCTTATCCGGATAATTACGGTGTGCCGGTGTCGAGTTGAAGTAGAACTTCGCCGGATTCTCTGCGATCGGGCTTATAAACTTCACTTCGCGGTCGCCTGAGCCCAGATAAAGAGCCTCCTTAAAACCGATTTCATATATCTTGTCATCTACCATTACGGCACCGGGGCCATGTCCCACATTAAAGATACCCATTTCACGGCGGGTCAGGAAATAAGGCGCCTTCAACGGTTCGATCGCTTCCAGTTCGATGATCTCACCCATCGGCTGAACGCCACCGACAATCATACGGTCGTACATCGAGTACACCATGTTCACTTCATTCTCGACAATCAGATTTTCAATCAGAAAGTCACGACGGATACGCTTCGTATCATAATGCTTTGCATCTTCCGGATGTGCAGCATAACGCAATTCATAATTAGTCTTCATCTTCTTATTGTTTGTATTTAATTATATCTCTTAATTGTTAATTCTTAATTATTAATTACTTAATCGCATGGTCAGCCTGCACCTTCTCGCCATTCCAGGCCTTCACATTTGTCCACTCGGTATAAGGCCCCGACCAGAACTCATCTGTTGCCGGCAACCCCAGAGGCACAAGACCGAAAGAACAAAGATATACACTCCCCGTATTAATATAAGACTCGGAGATATCGATTTGTTCACCGGTAAAACCTACGCGCAACCAGCCGTTCTTATCGAAGTTAGCAGGGAAACTCATCTGGCGGCGGATAACAGCCGTCAAAGCGCAACGTACCTGCGCCGGTTTGACCAGCTCCGGCAGGATATGCATCAATGCCGCCTGTCCCAAAGCATGAAACGCGCCGAAACGGTAACAGATGGAGCGGCCGACTACCGGGTAAGCTCCTTCCGGAGAGATGAAACGTTCCAGTATCTCGGCATAGCGGGAATGACGTTTCAACTGCGTCGGCAGGAAATCCGCCCCTTCCACGTTGTGTTTCTTCATCACGACCAGCACATCCGTCAACATCGGATGAATCACAAAACTATTGTAGTAATCCATGTGGAAATCCGCTCCGTCACCATACATGGCATCGCCTTTGTACCAGTCGTCGCGGAATCTTTTCACGCCATACAGCATCCGTTCCATATCGCATTCTCCTGTAAATTCCAGTAAGGCAGCTTCGACAGTCGATGCAAAGAGCAGCCAGTTGCTTTCATACGGTTTGATATTACGGCTCCGTTTCAATTCGGTAATCATCCATTCCTTAGCTTGCGGATCGAGATTTCCCCAAAGCTGCTTCGGAGCACGCAAAAGACCCTGTGCCAGAAAAGCCGCATCGACCAAAGGTTGGGAAGGTTCGCCGAAAACCAGGTAATCGGGAGACTGCGGGTTCACGGCATTCTTCAAACCTTTCACTGTCAGGTCGATATATTTGGCGCGAAGTTTCCCTTCCGGCGTATTGTCCGGTCCCAGTTCCAACCAAGGCGCTATGCCGCAAACCAAACGGCCGACAGCTTCCAGATGCGAAAAACGATGTCTGTTTCCCAACGACTCGTAAGGCATGTTTTTCTTCAGCGTGTTATTACTCAGATTGACAAGTACGGGATCAGCAATACGCGTCAGGGTTTCCACCCAAAGAGCACGGTCTTCTTCCCCTGTCGTTTGCTGGGCTTTACCTGTAAACGGCAGGCAGATCGTACAAAGAATTAGTACGGCGATTTTTAAAGAATGTCTCATGGTTTACTATTTAGATTAATTTCTTCAGCCTCATCAATGCCTCTACATAGTAGTAGTCGGCATAGCTAAGCGGAACGTCCACCTCACTGTTTCCAGGCAAGTGTCCGGTCGAATGCTTGAGTACAAAGTTACAGTTTGTTCCTCTCTCTGCCAAATATTCGGGAGAAGATAAAGAACGCACTTGCTGTTCGGCGAAATCCAGGTAACTTTTTGCTTCCTCCGATTTATCTAACTGGCTCAATTCGATCAAGGCGGAGGCCATAATCGCGGCAGAAGAGGCGTCGCGCGGAGCATCCGGGATATTCGGCGCATCGAAATCCCAATACGGGACTTTATCGGCCGGCATATTCGGATGGTTCATCAGGAAATGTGCAATATGCTTGGCTTGTGCCAGATAGGCGGGATCGCCGGTTTCACGCGCCATCATCGTATAACCATAGATGGCCCAAGCCTGTCCGCGTGCCCATGCCGATTCGTCGGCATAACCCTGGTGTGTCATCTTTATATGCGGGTTACCGGTGATTGTATCGTAGGAAACAACGTGATAGCAACTGTAATCATCACGGAAATGGTTGGCCATCGTTGTATTGGCATGCGTCACGGCGATATCATGGAAACGGTTATCTCCCGTCGTCTTGCTCGCCCAAGTCAGCAATTCCAGATTCATCATATTGTCGATGATAACCGGATACTGCCACTTCCCGTTATTCGTAAAATCCCAGGAACGGATCGCTTTGATCGTCGGGTTGAAACGGGTACTGAGCGAACCGGCTCCGGTCACCAGGACATTCTTGTAGTCCGGACTTTGGGTCAGCCGATAGCCGTTGCCATAGCTGCAATAAAGCATAAAGCCCACATCGTGGTTATCCGTCACGTGCTGCACGTCTTCCAAACGTCCGGTAAACAATTCTGCGTACTTTTTCAATTCGGGAGTCGGGTTACTTTCATACAAATACCAAAGTTCACCGGGAAAGAAGCCGCTGCACCACCAATAGCAATCGCTGGTTTCCAGCTTGCCGTCCTTAATCGTTTTAGGCAGGCGCCCTTCCTGTTGTTCCAACTCTTTGGCCATCAGCAATGCCTGTTCGGTCGAAGCCTTCAAGCCACGGTCAATCACTTTCGCAAGAGGTTCCTCCTGCGGGGTATTACTACAAGACGACAACAAGAGTGTGGTCGCTAACACAGTTAAACTAAAAAGTTTGTTCATAAATAAAAGATTAGAAAGATTTTGGACAAATATACAGGAATCTCTCCTAAGAAACAGCAAAATCCGGGAATAAAATCAGGAACGACTCCGAATTTCATCGGAGTCAATTGAATAAAAGCATGCAGAGATGTTTGAAACATAAATGTAATGCAATCGTAACATCTCATTCAACCCCATGTAACAGCTTCTTAATCTCTGTTTCGTTCCTTTGCATCAGAATAAAAAGGTAAACAAAGTGAAAAAGTTTTTCGAAAAGATTGTAGAAGGGGGATTGCTTATTAGCGGGAGCGTCAGCAGTTTTACGATTTTACTAATCGTGTTCTTCCTGTTCAAAGAGGCCGGCGGCCTTTTTAATACTCCGGCCACTGAAGAAGGTTATGTACTTGCCGTAAATGAAAAGAACGATGTCACCAAATTATCGCCGGAGAAGATCATGGATATTTTCGATGGCAATATCAGCAACTGGAAAGAGATAAACGGGATGGATCAGGAAATTCTGGTATTCCGTTTCTCCGATCTGACCAATTACTACTCCGAAGAAGAGTTAGGCGACGAATTCCAGTATGTGCCCGAGAAAATCAGCGAATTGGTAGCCAAAGAGCCCGGCATCATCGCATTCTTCCCCAAACAATACCTGTTAGAGAAAGGCTTCCAAGGCAGGGTTCTCCCAGAAGAGAAAATTACACCGGGGGAATTTTTCGGCGGGACAAAATGGTATCCGACCTCCACTCCCGCCCCGATATTCGGGTTGGTCCCGCTGTTGTTAGGGACATTGCTCGTCAGTATCGGTGCAATCATCCTGTCGCTTCCTTTCGGTGTGGCCGTAGCGATCTACATGGCGGAGATTGCAAGCAAACGGACACGCGATTTGCTGAAACCCATCATCGAATTGCTTGCCGGCATCCCGTCTGTTGTCTACGGATTCTTCGGGTTGGTGGTGATTGTACCATTGATACAGAAAGGGCTTCATCTGCCTGTCGGTGAAACGGCTTTCGCCGGTAGTGTAGTCTTGGCCATCATGGCTCTCCCCACCATCATTACAGTTGCAGAAGATGCCATGCGGACAACACCGCGCGCCATGAAAGAGGCAAGTCTTGCGCTGGGAGCAACCCAATGGCAAACCATCTACAAAGTGATAATCCCGTACTCGATTTCCGGTATCACATCGGCTATCGTATTGGGTATCGGACGTGCGATAGGCGAAACAATGGCGGTCCTGATGGTTACCGGAAACGCGGCAGTCATCCCGACTTCCTTCTTTGAACCCGTACGTACCATTCCGGCAACGATCGCTGCCGAACTTGGGGAGGCACCTGCCGGCGGCGCACATTACGAAGCGTTGTTCCTGCTGGGTGCGGTCCTTTTCCTCATAACCTTGATATTGAGTATCTCGGTTGAATATATCTCATCCAAAAGAAAAATCTGATTAATAATATGGCACCTGTACAAAAAGTAGGAAATATAGACGCTAAGAAACGTTCCTCGCAAAAGTTGGCTTTCGGTTTCTTTACCTTCCTGAGCTATTTAGTTGTTGCAATCCTGTTTGTAATCCTGGGCTTCATCATCATCAAAGGAGGCAGCGTGATCAGCTGGGACTTCCTGACAAAAGCGCCTGAAGACGGCATGACAAAAGGAGGTATTTATCCGGCTATTGTCGGGACGTTCTACCTGATCCTCGGAAGCAGTATCATCAGTTTTCCGATCGGGATCATGAGCGGTATCTATATGAATGAATATGCGACAAACGGCAAATTAGTGCGTTTCATCCGTATCATGACAAATAACCTGAGCGGTGTGCCTTCGGTCGTGTTCGGGCTGTTCGGTATGTCGCTGTTTGTGAATACACTGGGATGGGGCGACTCTATCATAGCCGGTTCGTTTACACTGGCGCTGATGTCGTTACCGCTGATTATCCGTACAACGGAGGAGGCCTTGAAGAGTATCGATGATTCCTTCCGCCACGGAAGCTTAGCCTTAGGTGCAACGAAGCTGCAAACAATCCGCCACGTGGTACTCCCGATGGCATTCCCGAATATCATCACCGGTTTGATCCTGTCCGTCGGACGCGTTTCGGGGGAAACGGCACCGATCCTGTTCACTGTCGCGGCTTATTTCCTTCCCCAGTTACCGGGAAGCATTTTCGACCAGTGTATGGCATTGCCCTACCACCTGTATGTAATCTCGACCAGCGGTACGGATATCGAGGCTTCCCGGGGCATGGCCTATGGAACGGCATTGGTTCTGATCGCAATCGTGCTGGTTGTCAACCTGCTGGCCAATGCATTGCGTAACTACTTTGCTAAAAAGGTAAAGATGAATTAAATAAATTATTAGTATGATAAAGATTGATGCTCAAAACGTAGATTTCTATTATGGCGACTTCCATGCATTGAAAAACATATCGATGCAGATAGAAGCCAATACCTCGGTTGCCTTTATCGGGCCGTCGGGTTGTGGAAAATCTACATTCCTCCGTTTATTCAACCGCATGAACGATCTGATTCCCGACACACGCCTGGAAGGAAAAATCTTCATCGACGGACGGAATATCTATGAAAAAGGAGAAAAGGTAGACACGCTCCGTAAAAATGTCGGGATGGTCTTCCAGAAAGCAAATCCGTTCCCAAAGACAATCTTTGAAAACGTCGCTTACGGGCTCCGCGTAAATGGTATTAATGACAATGAATATATAGAAGAGACAGTAATCAAAAGCCTGAAACAGGTGGTTCTCTGGGATGAAGTAAAAGATAAGCTGAAAGATTCGGCTTTCGCCCTTTCCGGTGGCCAGCAACAGCGGCTTTGTATTGCGCGTGCACTCGCAATCTCCCCCTCTATTCTGCTGATGGACGAACCGACCTCGGCCCTCGATCCGATCTCGACAAGCAAGATTGAAGACCTGGTGCATGAATTAAAGAAAGAATATACCATTGTGATCGTCACACACAATATGCAGCAGGCTGCCCGTGTGAGTGATAAAACGGGATATTTCTATTTAGGAGAACTGATCGAATACGGAGATACGCGTAAGATTTTTACCAACCCGGAAAAGGAGTCGACACAGAACTATATCACGGGAAGGTTCGGATAATTAATAAACTAAGAATTAAAAATTAATAGATCGATGAAAGTCATTGAAAAAGAAATAACGACGTTGAAGAATACAATCAACGAAATGTGGGCGCTTGTCCACCAGCAGATATACAATGCCGGTGAAGCCATGCTGACAGGCGACAAGGAACTCGCTTATAAAGTAATCAACCGCGAACGCCGCGTGAATGCATTCGAGCTGAAGATAGACAGTGACTGCGAGGATATCATCGCCCTGTATGCACCGGTAGCGGTCGATCTTCGTTTCGTGCTGGCCATGTATAAGATCAATACGAACCTCGAACGGTTAGGAGACTTCGCCGAAAGTATCGCCCGCTTCTCCGTCAACCTGCCGGAGGGGGAACCGCTTGACCCGGAATTGGTGAAAGACACCCGTGTAGAAGAGATGTTACAAGAACTTCTCTCGATGTTTTCTCTCGCCCAGGAAGCCTTCGAAAAAGAAAGCTCGGAAATTGCGTCTCGCATTTTCATGAAAGATAATCTTATCGACGAGATCAACCATAATTCGACACACCTGATTGCCAACTATATCGAAGCTCATCCGAGCTGTGCGTTGGCTGGTCTTTACATGGCCGGTGTAATCCGCAAGATGGAGCGTTTCGGCGACCACTGTACGAATATTGCAGAAGAGCTGATCTTTTATCTGGATGCAAAGGTGATGAAACACATGGGCAAAACAGAAGAGAAATAGTTATCTTTGCAGCCAGAATCAAACACAATCGTAATCGACAATGAAACGACTAACGGCATTCTGGCTGTCAGCCTTCTGTTTATGTACTACATCCTTACAGGCGCAATCGATCATCCCGGAACGGGATTCGTCTGCCATTTCCCTGTTTGAATATGCAACCAAGATTCCCCGGCGGAATAATGTATTCAATCTGAATTTGGAAATGCACGCCTCTTTCAACACATTCTTCACCGGCAACAAGCTGGATGAAGCCGCCTTTCGTTTTAACCATATCAAGCTCGAAGCCGCCGGCGAAGTAAACGACCGGCTCTTCTACTGGTACCGGCAAAACCTCAACCAGGGGAATGAAGGCATGGAGCTGGAAAACCTGCCGGAATCAATCGAGTATGCCTTGATCGGCTACCGCCTCAACGACAAATTCACTGTCATCCTCGGGAAGCAGGATGCCGCCTGGGGCGGGTTTGAATATGACCTCAATCCGTTCGAGATATACGAATACAGCGACATGAATGAATATATGGATTGCTATTTCACAGGAGCAACACTGGCGTACCAGCTGACACCCTCACAGGAATTGCGTGTACAAGTGACGGACAACCGTATCGGCAGCATGGAAGATGCTTACGGCGTGCTACCTGCCGGAATCGAAAAACCACGTGCCCCTCTTTTCTATACACTTAACTGGAACAGCAGTTATCTGGACGAAGTAGTAAACCTCCGTTATTCAGCTACCGCTGGCGAACAGGCAAAAGGGAAATGGATGTATATGGCTTGGGCTGGACACAATGTCTGCTCCGGTCCGTTCGACAGTTATCTGGATGTGATGTACACACGCGGTCCGCTCGACCCGCTGGGTATCCTGACCGAATTGGTTCCGGCTGCCGACGAGGATGAAGAAGGCCCCGTTTGCCTCCGCAACGTCCAGTATCTTTCGTTTGTCGCAGAAATGAATTACCGTTTCCACCCGAGATGGAATGTCTTTGCCAAAGGCATGTATGAAACCGGCTCCATCTACAAAGGCGGAAACAGCGAAGACGCGCCCCCTTCCGGCAAATACCGTACCGCATGGGGCTATCAGGCCGGTATCGAGTTCTATCCGATGGCCGACGAAAACCTACACATCTTCCTGACAGGAACAGGCCGTTCCTACAGCCTGACGGAAAAAGCGAAAGCGCTGGGTGCTTCCATTGAAAACACAGGGAAAATTTCAATCGGATTTATCTACAAACTTCCATTGTATTAAGAATAAGTCTGTATATTTGTAAACAGAATAATAAACAAAAAAGCAATATGCAAACAGTCAAACAAGACATTATCGGAAAGTTCTCCCCGCATCTATTCTGGGATACAGACCGGGATAAATTAGATTGGGATCATCATTGCGCTTTTATTATCAAACGTATACTGGAATACGGTACTTTAAATGACTGGTATTTACTTTGTCGTTATATTCCAATATCTGATATAGCTTGTATCGCAAAAAAGTTCCGGGATCTCGAGCCTCGGGCTCTCGCTTTTATTTCAACAATATCACACATTCCAAGAGAACAGTTCAGATGCTACACTACAAAACAATCGATCCCGCAACACTGGAACTTCTAAAAAGTCTTCTGGCTATTCCGGATTTTGAAAATCTGCGTCTGGCAGGAGGTACTTCACTGGCTTTACAAATTGGCCATCGAACATCTGTTGATTTAGATTTATTTGGAGCTTTGTCTATAGAGCCGGATGAGGTTCTTGAAATAATCCGTCCTTTAGGAAACATTTCAATTATAAAGAACTCAAAGAACATCCATATCTTCACCATTAACAATATAAAAGTAGATCTTGTAAACTATGGATATCCTTGGTTAGCTCCGGTGAATAACACAGATTTTCTTCGACTGGCAGGTCTGGAAGATATTTGCGCCATGAAGCTGGCGGCAATAACCGGCAGAGGTACAAAAAAGGATTTTATCGATGTCTATTTCCTCCTACAATATTTTTCACTAAAAGAAATGCTCCGGCTTTATTCTGAAAAATATACAGACGGTTCCATATTTATGGTCATTAAAAGTCTTTCCTATTTTGACGATGCTGAAGAAGAACCCGAACCACTCATGTTTAGCATTATTGATTGGAATGTGATAAAACAAGAAATGCAAAAACAGATTTCATCACTTACTTACTAAATAAAAAGAGGGGATCAAAAACTCTTTTGCCCCTCTTTTATACAAATAACCAATTTAAAACATCAACCCCAACTGATCCCCTGCCTGCAAGTCGACGACCAACATACCGTCGACAACGGGGAGGGAGACGGATTTCTGGTTGATTTTGATGCTCATGTTGGCTGAATTAGCAGGGAGTTTGATGCGGAAAGTATCAGTCACCAATACTTTCAAGCCGGCTTCTGTCAGCTGGCCTTCCGACCATTTGGCGGACACTTCGCCACCACCACGCACTTTCAACCCCTTGAAACTGCCGCTTTTCCAGGCAGAAGGCAGGGCCGGAAGCAATTCGATCCGTCCGGTCTGGCTCTGCACCAGCATTTCAGCAATACCGGCGCAACCGCCGAAGTTTCCATCGATCTGGAAAGGAGGATGTGCACAAAACAGGTTCGGATACGTACCGCCGCCGTTCGTCATATTTGTCTTCCGGTCCACACACGGACGAAGCAGGTCGGCCAACAACTTATAAGCATGGTCGCCATCGTGCAGCCGCGCCCAGAAATTGATCTTCCAGGCCATTGACCATCCCGTGCTCTTATCGCCGCGGGCAATAAGCGACTTACGGGCAGCCTCGGCAAGCTCCGGCGTCTGTTCCATTGAAATCTCATTGCCCGGATACAGACCGTAAAGATGGGACACGTGACGATGATGGGGTTCTGTTTCCTCATACGGTTCAAGCCATTCCATAATACGTCCATCCTGACCGATCGTCGTCGGCATCAGGCGGGCACGCTTGGCAGACAGTTCACCGGCAAAATCCGAATCGATACCCAAAATACCGGCTGCCTCGATCGTATTGGTAAAGAGCTCGCGCACGATCTGATTGTCCATCGTAGAACCGGCACAGATATGGGCTGTATGGCCGTTCGGCAGCTTATAGCCATTCTCCGGCGAAGTCGTCGGAGCCGTCACCAGATATTTGTTGCGGGGATCTTCCACCAGCATATCCACAAAGAACTGGGAAGCGCCCTTCAAGACAGGATAGACTTCTTTCAGATATTCTTTATCCAATGTATAGAGATAATGCATATACAGATGTTCACAAAGCCAGGCTGCGGAAGTATTGGTCGCCCCCCACGACGGATGCTCGCCCGGAGCCGTAAACTCCCAGACGTTACCCAAAATATGCGTCACCCAGCCACGGGCATTATAATAAGCCTTTGCCGTCCGCTCGCCACTGGCAACCTGTTTCTTGGTCCATTCCACCAACGGGAGATGCAGTTCGGAAAGGTTTGTAACCTCAGCCGGCCAATGGTTCATCTGCAGATTGATATTCAGATGATAGTCGCCATTCCAGGGCGTATTGATCGTATTACACCAAAGTCCTTGCAAATTAGGAGGCAGCAGGCCGACGCGGGTAGACGAGATAAGCAAGTAACGGCCAAACTGGAAATAAAGTGCGCCCAGCGAAGGATCGTTATGATCTTCGTTGAAAGCGGCAAGACGTTCGTCCATCGGCAGGTCTTCCCGGGAAGAACGTCCCAGATCCAATTCCACACGTCCGAAAAGAGAACGGTAAGCAGCAACATGTGCTTTCTTCAAGGAGGCATAATCTTTCTTTTCGGCATTCGCCAGCAATGATGCAACCTTGCCGTCCGGATCTTTGTCGAAATAATCGGTAGCCATACTGATCAGCAGAATAGCCTCGGAAGCATTATGCACGGAAATCATAGAATCGCCCGGAGTGACAGTTCCGCCTTTCGGCAAAAGGACACGGACACGGGATGCATAACGAAGACCTTTCATCTCGAGCGTATCGACTCCATCGGGCAATTGCCCCTGCATCAACAAGTCATTGCCGTCGGCCGTCACCTGATAATGCTCGGGGCGATTCATGCCGAAGGAGAAGTTCAAGGCCCTGTCGGCATCGGCAGTCAGGCGGATCACGCCCAAATCATCGGCAAAGGAAGTGAAAACCTCACGGCCGTAATTCACTTTCCCCTTTTTAAAAGAGGCAGTCGCAATCGCGTTATCCAGATTCAATTCACGCCGGTAGGCAGAGATCGAGTCTGCCGCATCCTGATAATCATAATCCAATACGAGGTTGCCCAGCAATTGATAACTACCATAAGGGACATTTGCTCCTTGTCCCTGTCCGCTTCCTTCACCCTTGCAGACGAAGGTGTTGTACATCAGCTCCTGCGCCTCATCATTGCGGCCTTCAAAAAGAAGACGGCGTATCTGTGCCAGCGAATAATAAGCCTGCGGATTATCGGTATCCTGTTTGCTTCCCGACCACATGGAGATTTCATTCAAGACAATGTTTTCCGTTTCGACACCTCCGTCCGGCATCAATCCGAGACGCCCGTTACCTAACGGGAATGTTTCTTCCCAAATCTTTGCGGGAGCATCAAAATGATAGGACAACGGCTTACCCGTCTTCACATCCGGCATATTGCATCCTGCCAGGAAAAGCAATATGAACGAGAGACATTTTAGTTTCATGGCTATTAAATCTTTAAGTTATTATCAGAAGCTTTGCATATCGCAAAGCTTTTTATAGTATCCGTTCAGTTCGATCAATTCGTCATGCCGTCCGCGTTCCACAATCGCGCCTTCGTGCATCACGCAAATCTCATCAGCATTCCGGATAGTCGAAAGGCGGTGTGCGATCACGATCGTCGTACGGTTACGCATCAGATTCTCCAAAGCCTCCTGCACCAAACGTTCCGACTCGGTGTCGAGCGCAGAAGTCGCCTCATCGAGGATCAGGATCGGCGGGTTCTTCAGGATTGCGCGGGCAATGCTGATGCGCTGGCGCTGTCCGCCGGACAATTTGCCACCCCGGTCGCCGATATTGGTGTCATATCCTTCCTCGCTCGCCATAATGAAATCGTGCGCATTGGCGATGCGGGCCGCCTCCTGCACCTGTTCGAGCGTAGCTCCTTCCACTCCGAAAGAGATATTGTTGAAGAACGTATCGTTAAAAAGAATTGCCTCCTGGTTCACATTTCCCATCAGGCTGCGCAGATCGTACAGGGTCGCATCGCGCACATCCGTACCGTCAATCGTTATGCTGCCTTTATCCACGTCATAGAAACGGGGCAGCAAATCCACCAGCGTGCTCTTTCCCGAACCGGACTGTCCGACCAAAGCCACCGTGCGCCCCTTCGGAATCGTCAGGTCAATGCCTTTCAACACCCATTCATGTTGGTACTTGAACCATACATCCTGATAACGGATACTCTCGTTCAAGGCAATCGGTTTCGGGTTCTCCGGATCGTTGATATCGCTTTCCGCTTTCAGTATCTTATCCACACGATCCATGGAAGCAAGCCCTTTCTGGATGGCATAGGACGCTTTGCTCAGGTCTTTTGCCGGATTGATAATACTATAGAAAATCACTAAATAATAAATGAAGGTAGAGGCGTCGATCGGACTGTTACTGCTCAGAATAAGCGTACCGCCATACCAGAGCACAATCGCGATCGTAGCCGTTCCTAAGAACTCGCTCATCGGATGCGCCAATTGCTGGCGACGATAAATGCGGTTCGTCAACCGGCGGAATGTCTCGTTGCTCTTCTCAAAACGATCCTGTATCTTTTTCTCTGCATTAAAAGCCTTGATGACCCGCAGGCCGCCCAATGTTTCCTCGATCTGGCTCATCAGATAGCCCCATTGCTGCTGCCCCTCGAACGATTTCCGCTTCAGTTTCTTTCCGACCTGGCCCATCACGTAACCGGCAACAGGCAGCAGGATAAAGACAAAAAGCGTCAACTGCCAACTGATCGCAATCATCCCGATCAAGTAAATCAGGATCAGAATCGGATTCTTAAAGAGCATATCGAGCGAACTCATGATGGATGTCTCGATCTCGTTCACGTCACCCGACACGCGGGCAATGATATCGCCTTTCCGTTCTTCCGAGAAAAAACCAAGCGGAAGCTCCGTGATCTTGCGGTTGATCTGGTTGCGGATATCACGGACAACACCCGTACGGATCGGGATCATCGTATAAAAAGCCAGATACATCGTCCCGACCTTCATGAAAGTCGACACAACCAGGAATATACCTAAAATGATAAGCGTAAACGATCCGCCTTTCGTCTCGATCATATCGGACACAAACCAGAAGAAGTTATTTTTCAGCAACTCGGGGGTCGCTTTCCAGGCCTCGAAAGACAGCGGGTTGAACGTCCAGTCGATATATGTATATGTCTCGTCACTAATCTTAAAAAGAATATTCAGAATGGGAATAATTAAAGCAAAGGAGAATAGATTCAATATGGCAGACAGGATATTGAATATCACATTCCACACCATATATTTCTTATAGGGAGGCACAAAGCGCCTCAGTATACGCAGAAAATCTTTCATGTTTGATTGATAGATTGAATTTAGGGCCGCAAGTTACTCAATATCCGGCTTATTCCGGGTATCAAGCGGTACTTTATTTCATTGTCCCCGATTCCTTAGCTGCCGGACGCCGTTCTTTTCACTCGTTCTATGGCTTCCATTAGTTGTCCGCTTGGCGGCGAACGATCGTTCGCTTGGCGCCGGACGATCGTTCACCAGCAAGCGGACGATCGTTCACCGCCAATGAAAAAGGTTTCTACTTCTCTACTGAAAAGTATCAACTGGCTACTGGGCGGGATACTTGCGTTATTAGGTTTCTCGGCATGTGATGGTGGAGCTGATATGTACGGAACACCTTATGCCAACTTTACCATAAAAGGGAAAGTGGTGAACGAGGGAAGTATGCCAATTCCGGATATTGAAATAAAATGTCTGGCAGAACATCATGGAGACAGTAGAAGCTGGTTCGACACAATACCAGCTGTTTCAACAAGTTCTGCAGGAACTTTCACCTGCCAGTTTGAAGAATTTCCAACCGGCAAATTACGAATCATTGCAACAGATGTCGACGGCGCTCTGAACGGTTCATATAAAAAGGACTCTACAGACATTACTATTTCCGGCGATGATTATAAAGGGGGAAAAGGAAGTTGGTTTGAAGGTTCTGTCGAAAAAGAAGTAAATTTCATCCTAAAAGAAGAGATAAAGAATGAATAAACGCCCTGGATTGCGAAAACGTCTTGCTTTAGAGCTATTTAGAAGTATCCGGAGAAACCGGGCCAAGATACATGAGTTGCGTACGCTCTTCTGGGAGTGTACGCTTCGTTGTAATGCGTCCTGCCGCCATTGCGGAAGCGATTGCCATGTTTCGTCGGCGCATCCCGATATGCCGGTCGAAGATTTCCTGAAAGTCATCGACGAGATCACGCCGCATGTGAACCCGCACCAGGTAATGATCGTCTTTACCGGCGGGGAAGCGTTAGTTCGCAAAGACATCGAGGTCTGCGGACGGGAACTGAACAAACGCGAATATCCCTGGGGAATCGTCTCCAACGGATTGCTGCTCACCCGCGAACGGCTGGATTCGTTGCTTGCCGCCGGTATGCACTCCATCACCATCAGCCTCGATGGTTTCGAAGAGGCGCACAACTGGCTCAGGGGCAACCGCCGGAGTTTCGAATGTGCCGTCAATGCGATTGCGATGTTGGCGGAAGAAAAAGATATCGCGTGGGATGTCGTGACCTGCGTCAACCAGAAGAATTTTAAGGACCTGATGCTGTTCAAAGATTTCCTGATCGAGATGGGTGTCCGCAACTGGCGCATCTTTACCATTTTCCCGGTCGGACGGGCGGCAGAAACACCGGAATTGCAGATCGACGACAAACAGTTCACCTGGGTCCTCCAGTTTATCCGCCATTGCCGCCATGAAGGAAAGATACACGTAGACTTTGCCTGCGAGGGCTTCCTCGGCAACTATGAAGGCGAAGTGCGCGACCAGATTTTCCACTGCGACGCAGGTGTCAGCACCGCATCGGTCCTGATAGACGGCTCTATTTCCGGCTGTCCGAGCATCCGCGCCAACTATCACCAGGGAAACATCTACAAAGACAGCTTCATCGATGTCTGGAACAACGGCTTCAAAGAATATCGCAACCGTAAATGGGCCCGGAAAGGACAGTGTGCCGACTGCGACATGTTCCGCTATTGCGAAGGCAGCGGAATGCACCTGCACGACGAGAATGGGGAGTTGATGACTTGCCATTACAAAAGGATTGAATAAAACTCGTTAAATACAGATATGAGAACCACTTGCAATATATTTTTACTACTATGCCTGTTTGCTTGTACACAAGGAAATAAAAACAAGGAAAAGGATATCAAGACTTATACAGTCGCCTGGGAGAATATATCTTCCCCTGAAGTCTTTTTTGCAGATATCGATACAGCCTATTTCATACCATTAGAGACAAATGATAGTAGCCAGATCGGAGAGATCAGCCAATTAAACGTATCCGACAAATTGGTATTGTCAGACAGAAAGACCCAAAGCATCCTGCAATTCTCTCTTGACGGGCATTTCCTCTCAGCACACGAAGCGATCGGGAATGGTCCGGGTGAATATGTGCGGATAGACGGGATGTACGTAGACAAGAACAAAGACCATATTTTAGTTTTAGACGCGATCCAGAATAAAGTGCTGACCTACGACTCCTATTTCAAGTTTATCGAGGAGAAGCATACGCCGGTTCCTTTCGGAGCAATGGCTTTCAGCATGACCGAGGATAATACTTTTGTTTATGAAGAGGGCATAGGGACAGTCAAAAGCGATCTGAAATACTGCCTGTTCGTTCAACCCCCAAACGGGGAAACGCGTCATTTCCTGCCTTTTGAGAAGACCATGAGCATACATTTCTCGCCAAGGCAATCACTCTACCATGTAGATAACGCATTAGTGTTTGTCCCGACATACAACGACACGATTTATAATGTATTCGAAGACCGGGTTGAACCTCGTATGAGGATCGACTTCGGAGAGCAATGGGTTGACGAAGCATTTGTTTATAATCAGGCTTTTGGGAAAGACCCGATGCTGTTCATGCAAAAGCTGGCAGATCAGAATTTTATATATTTCTTCAACCTGATGGAGAACAGGACACATATCTATATGGATTTCTACTACAAAGGCGAAGCTTATGCATCTGTCATCGACAAAAAAGACAATAGTAACACGCTTGTCAAGTTCAGTGATCCGGATGCACAGATGAAACCATTAGCCTCGCATGGAGACTATTTCGTGTTCCCTCTCGCACAATCCGAATTCGCAAGAATTGCCGATAACAACAATTATACGTTTGCAGGCAAAGCCTCGATGGTGGAAATAAGCAACAAATTGAATGAAGAAAGTAATCCTGTATTAATGTTCGTAAAATTTAAATAGAGATGAAAGTACTGATTTTATTATTCGCAATCCTGTTTGGACAAGCAGGAGGTGACGACTGCAAAAGTTTTTATGAAAAGAACCTGCCGGATGAAATATACGGCAAAGTCATTGAAAAGAAAGAAGATACCGACTACTATCGGATCAAAATAAAAGACTCTATACAAGAGAAAGAGATCGAAGTCTTACTGCTCAAAAACAAAACCGGCAAGGAGATATTTGATTTCATCCAAAAAGAAAGCTACGTAAAAAAAAGAAAAGGCAACCTGTCGCTTTCAGCTCTGACACCCATGAAAGGAGGAGGCGGTTACAACGGGCAGTCTTTCCCCGACTTATGCGAGTAAGGGAAATTATCAATCGTCCATTGCCAATTGTCCATTGTTTCTTATCTTTACCCTCGTAAACTAAAAAACAACAATCGTACATGAAAAACGCTCTAATCTTATCGGCCTTACTTGCGTTTGGGCCCGTCTGTTTCGCTCAACAGACAGAGAAGTATCCATTGGGCAATTATGAGGAACTGACAGACACGAAGCCGCACGACGGCGAGGAAGTCTGGAACAAGATGAAAACGCCAACCGAGTTTAGCTGGGGCACAACGGATATCCGCTATAAAAAGCTAGACGTTCCCGATGTGAAAAAGACAACACGTCTGCAAACGAAAGCCTGGAAAGGCGAAAGGATAAACGCACAGGCCGTTCTCTGGACAAAGAATGACCTGGAAGAGGCAACCATCACGGTAAGCGAGCTGAAGAACGGTTCTTCTGTTATTCCGGCTTCTGCCATCACGACTAATTTTGTACGCTACGTCATGACCGACGAGCTGAACAAAGACCGTAAAGGCGGTTGCGGACATCGTGAGAACAAAGCCGAATGGGATTCGTCCGTCGTTGCCGATGTGCTGGACATTGTCAAGATACAGGACATCAAAGCCCGCACGACTCAACCGGTCTGGCTGAACGTATGGGTTCCCTCCGATGCCCGTGCCGGGAAATACAAAGGGACATTGACTGTTTCGGGAAAGAATTTCCAGGCGATGAACCTACAATTCGAGGTAAACGTGCTGAACCGTACGTTACCGGCCCCGCAAGACTGGGCTTTCCACTTGGATTTGTGGCAGAATCCGTATTCCGTAGCACGCTACTACCAGGTTCCGCTATGGAGTAAGGAACATTTCGACGCGATGCGCCCGATCATGAAAATGTTGGCGAATGCCGGACAACGTGCCATCACGACCAGCATCATGCACAAACCCTGGGCCGGACAGACCGAAGATCATTATGACAGCATGGTCACCCGCATCAAGAAAATCGACGGGACATGGGTCTATGACTATGCCGTCTTCGACAAATGGGTTGAATTTATGATGAATGAAGTGGGCATCAAGGATCTGATCAGTTGCTATACCATGATCCCCTGGGCACTGACATTCGACTATTACGATGAAGCAACCAACCGGGTACAGTTTATCAACGTTAAGCCGGGTGATGCCGAATATGCCGACTATTGGGGTTCTTTCCTGAAAGACTTCTCCCGCCACCTGCGCGCAAAAGGCTGGTTCGAAAAGACAGCTATCTCAATGGACGAACGTCCGATGGAAGCCATGCGCGAGGCCATCAAGGTGATCAAACAGGCCGATCCTGAATTCAAAATCACGCTGGCCGGTAATTATCATCCGGAAATCCAATCCGACCTCTATTACCTGAGCATCCCTTACGGCCATAAATTCCCGGAAGATGTGAAAGCTGAACGCGAACGCAAGGGACAGATCAGCACGGTTTACACCTGCTGCTCGGAAGCATTCCCGAACACGTTCACCTTCTCTGATCCTGCCGAAGCTCCCTGGACCGCCCTACATGCCATCGCCGGAGGTTACGACGGTTACCTGCGCTGGGCCGTAAACAGCTGGACAGCCGATCCGCTGCGCGACTCCCGTTTCCGCACCTGGGCTGCCGGCGATACCTACAGCATCTATCCTGGACCACGTAGCAGTATCCGCTTCGAACGTCTGGTCGAAGGTATCCAGGATTGCGAAAAGATCCGCATCCTCCGCTCAGAACTGAAAGGTAGCAGACTGGAGAAATTGAACAAAGCAGTCTCCATGTTTACACCGGAAGGCTTATCCGAGACGCAAAAATCGGCAACCGAGATGGTAAATGAACTGAATCAGTTGCTAAATTCGCTGTAATCTACTTTTTTGAGAAAACAAAAATCCCCTTGGAGAAGCTTGATACGCACTCCAAGGGGATTTCTATTTAAAGACTTAAGTCTCTTTATTTACAAGAATAACATTTCTCTTCTGTTTTCCTTATTTCTCCCGAATAAATATATTAATCGGTGTTCCAGTGAACTCCCAGTTTTCACGGATTTTGTTTTCCAGGAAGCGTTTGTACGGTTCTTTAATCCATTGGGGAAGGTTACAAAAGAATACAAACGAAGGGACTTGGCCTGCGGGAAGCTGAGTGATATATTTAATCTTGATATATTTGCCTTTCCATGCGGGCGGCGGATAATTCTCGATGATCGGCAGCATGATCTCGTTCAATTTGGCTGTCGGGATACGGCGCTGACGGTTCTCAAAAACCACCTGGGCAGTTTCCAACACCTTCAGGATGCGCTGTTTGGTCAGGGCCGAGATAAACAGGATCGGGAAGTCGGTAAACGGAGCCAGGCGTTCACGGATCGCATTCGTAAACGTATCGATCACTTTCTGGCTCTTGTCTTCCACCAAATCCCATTTGTTTACACAAACAACCAAGCCTTTCTTGTTCTTCTGCACTAATGAGAAGATGTTCAGGTCCTGGCTCTCGATACCACGGGTGGCATCCAGCATCAGCACGCAGACATCCGAATTTTCGATGGCACGGATCGAACGGATCACAGAATAGTATTCCAGGTCCTCGTTCACCTTGCCTTTCTTACGGATACCGGCCGTGTCTACCAGGTAAAAGTTCAGGCCGAACTTGTTATATTTCGTATAGATGGAATCGCGAGTCGTACCGGCTATATCCGTCACGATATGGCGGTCTTCACCGATAAATGCGTTGATCAAAGAAGATTTGCCTGCATTCGGACGACCGATGATGGCGATACGGGGCAGCTCTTCTTCCAACTCCTCCGGCTTGTCTTCCGGAAGTGTAGCAACAATCTTATCCAGCAGATCGCCGGAGCAAGAACCGTTGATGGCAGAGATACAGAACGGATCACCCAACCCGAACGAATAAAATTCTGCAGCAGCAGGATGCAAATCGAAGTTGTCCGCTTTATTGGCAACCACGATCACCGGTTTCTTATGACGACGCAGGATGGCTGCGACCTCGTTGTCCAAGTCCGTTATACCGTTTAATACATCCACCACAAACAAGATCACGTCTGCCTCTTCGAGGGCGATCTTCACCTGTTTGTTTATCTCTTCTTCAAAAACATCATCCGAATTAATTACCCATCCGCCGGTGTCAATCAGCGAAAATTCTTTACCGGTCCACTCCACCTTGCCGTATTGACGGTCACGGGTAGTGCCTGCTTCCTCGTTGACAATCGCCTGACGCGACTGTGTCAAACGGTTGAACAGGGTGGACTTTCCTACGTTGGGCCTACCAACTATTGCTACAATATTTCCCATAAACAACTTTTTCTGTCTGTGCTGTTAATTAATCCAGCTGGTAACCGAAGTTCTTCAGCATGTTGTCCCGGTTACGCCAGTCTTTTTCGACTTTGACGAACATTTCCAGGAAAACCTTCTTCTCAAAGAAGCGTTCGATATCCTTGCGGGCCATAGCACCTACTTTTTTCAATGCCTGGCCACGATGCCCGATGATGATTCCTTTCTGGGAATCGCGTTCAACAATAATGAGCGCCTTAATGTGAATCAGCTCGGCTTCTTCCTTAAACAGCTCCACTACGACTTCTACCGCATACGGGATCTCTTTCTGGTAATACAAGAGAATCTTCTCGCGAATAATCTCCGTCACGAAGAAACGAGCCGGTTTATCGGTAAGCGCGTCTTTCTCGAAATAGGGGGGAGATTCAGGCATCAGCTCTTCCACCCTGTGTTTTACGTAATCTATATTAAAATTCGAAAGGGCGGAGATCGGAATGATCTCGGCTTTCGGAAGAAGTTCTTTCCATTCGGCAACCATTTTTTCCAGCTCGGGCTGGGTGGTCGTATCGATCTTGTTGATCAGCAACAGGACCGGACATTCCACTTTCTGGACCTTCTGGAGAAATTCTTCATTCTTGTCAATCTTCTCGACGACATCGGTTACATAGAGCAGCACATCGGCATCACCAAGTGCCGACTGCGAGAAATTAAGCATAGACTCCTGCAACTTATAGTTCGGATGCAAGACTCCCGGCGTGTCTGAATACACGATCTGCATATCGGCGGTATTCACGATTCCCATAATACGGTGCCGTGTAGTCTGCGCTTTCGACGTGATGATCGAGATACGCTCTCCCACCAGACGGTTCATCAACGTGGACTTTCCGACATTCGGATTACCGACGATATTAACAAAACCGGACTTATGCTTGTTTTCCATTATACCCCCATTTAAGATAAATTGCACCCCAGGTAAAGCCGGCACCAAATGCTGCCAAGATCAGGTTATCCCCTTTCTTCAGCCTGTCTTCCCACTCCCAGAGGCAGATAGGAATTGTTCCGGCACTGGTATTTCCGTATTTCTGGATATTGATCATTACCTTATCCATATCCACGCCCAGACGTTTGGCCGTCGCATCGATAATACGCAGGTTTGCCTGATGAGGCACGATCCAAGCGATATCGTCATGTGTCAACTGATTGCGTTCTGCAATCTCAGCTGCCACATCAGCCATATACGAAACGGCATACTTAAAGACATATTTCCCATCCTGGGAAACGAAATGTTCCCGGTTATCCACAGTCTCGTGAGAAGGAGGATAGGCAGAGCCGCCGGATTTCATAATCAGATGCGAATAGCCTACACCATCCGTACGCAAGATTGTATCGATAACCCCAACTTCTTCCGTTGTAGGTTCAAGCAATACAGCGCCACAAGCATCGCCAAACAAAGGACAGGTAGAACGGTCCTGGTAGTCTGTGATAGCGGTCATCTTATCACCGGCCACCACAATAACTTTCTTATAGCGTCCCGAACGAATATAGTTTGAACCCGTTTCCAGTGCATACAAAAAACCGGCACAAGCACCTTGCAAATCAAAAGTCATTGCATTCTTGCAGCCGGTATGGTAAGCAATTATGGAGGAAGTAGTTGGAAAATGATGGTCAGGCGTAGTTGTAGCCGTCAGGATCACTTCTATTTCTTCCGGATTTACATTCGTTTTTTCGAGTAACTGCTTCACAGCACGTATGCCCATATATGAGGTACCAATCCCTTCGCCTTTCAAAATTCGGCGTTCTTTGATGCCTACACGTGTCATGATCCATTCATCCGTCGTATCAACCAATTTCGAAATATCTTCATTTGTCAATACATCTTCGGGAACGTATCCGCCAATACCTGTAATAACCGCATTAATCTTATCCATAATCTTTAAAATAAAAGGACTATATATCCCAATTAAAAAAAAGCCCTAAAAAAACTTTTAGGGCTATTTCTTGGTTTATCAAAACTTAATTCAGTCCGGATAAACTTACACAGCTGCTTCTTTTTCGATAGCCAACTTACCTCTGTAATAGCCGCATTCGCCGCATACAGTGTGATAAATGTGCCATGCGCCGCAGTTCGGGCAAATAGCCATTGTGGGAGCGACAGCCTTGTCATGAGTTCTTCTCTTGGCTGTTCTTGTCTTACCTTGTCTTCTTTTAGGATGTGCCATGTTTT
>PPYF01102421.1_pt1 | contig 76085 bp, 57 predicted proteins | sample 1559871 | NCBI WGS metagenome assembly PPYF01 (sample SAMN08240021, study PRJNA423297) | Human gut metagenome, whole genome shotgun sequencing project.
GCTAATTCGTAACCTATTACTACTATGAGTTGGTAATCACCACTCATTACCAATCACTTATACTTTTTTAGTAACATCAGCTTACAAATATAGCATTAGTATTAATAATTTGATATGGGGCACATTAATTAAAAATATTTTGTAATTCTGATCTCTAATAAACAGAAAATTCTTTTTAAATATGGCAGATAGTACACTTCAAGAACAAATAATCAAAGCTAAGGAAGAAGCACATGATGAAACCATCTGGGGGAAGCCTGCAAATGATATAATCACAGGTATAGGGAACAACTCCGGTGTAAAGCCTCAACGTGCAATTTGGGAAATGGTGCAAAATGCGAGAGATGTAGCCTCAGATGCTAAAGCAGACGTGAGATTTATACGTAAAGTAGACACATTTGTATTTCAACATAATGGTATCTCGTTCACGAACAAGACGCTTGAGGCACTAATTCTACAAACTAGCTCGAAAGTACGCAATGATAGCGTACAAGTGGGACAATATGGTACAGGCTTCTTGACCACACACAAGTTGGGCTTAAAATTTGATTTAGCAGGTTCAGTTCAGTTGCTTGAAGATAAGCCCTTATATCATCATTTTAGTGGTTTTCTGGTTGATCGTTCTTCTACTGATAAGAAGCTGATGCGTAATAGATTAAAGAAGCAGATTAAGCAAACAGAAGAATGGGCGAAAAGTCCAACTATTGTTGACCATCCAGCATCTTTAACAACATTTCGCTATATTCAGGAGCATGAAGTGGAAAAGACAAATACAAAGGAGGCATTTAGTACATCACCTACTCTTGCTCCTTATGTGATTGCTTTGAATCCATGTTTGCACTCTATTTCTTTTGTGGACGAAGTGGATGGTTATAAAGAGTCGTATACGAGAAAGAGCAAAGAAAATATAAATGCTTGTGACCTATACAATATAGTCAAGGTAACTATCACAAAGTATAAGGCGAGGAATGAAGATTATACTGTGTTAATGCTTCAAAGTAAGGAGAAGGACGAGGAGAGTGGTGAACCCAAAGTTATAGTAATATTACCAATCAAAGAACAGGAAAGTGTATCAGTTGCTTTTGCATTGCCTAAAGATATACCTAACCTGTTTATTTATTTGCCTTTGCTGGGTACTGAGCAATGGGGATTGAACTATATATTACACTCACCTTTGTTCACTTGTGATAAGGATAGCCGAGATAGTTTGCGATTTGTAGGTAATGGTCAGAACAACGATAGCGATGCTGAACGTAATAAAGAGATTGTGCAGTTGGCAGATGTTATCATCAGCCATTATATTACTAGTAATCTTAATAATATAAAAGATAGCAAGTATCTGGCTAAAGTTGCTTTTAGTCTGCATGGTAGTGATGAAATGCTTTCTGGTTACTATAAGGGTTTACAGAAATCATGGGTAGAAAAGTATGAGGCTATGGCTTTTGTCGTCACACAGAATGGTAAGATTGCAACAAAAGAGGTAAAAGTACTAGATAAAGTTCTGTTGGAGGCTTGTGCGGCGAATGAGGATTTGCTGACCGCTGTTTATAATGTAGCTGAGCAAATTTATGGTGCAGATGCTTTGCCTGTGAAAGCAGATATGCTATATTGGAGTGAAACGTTAGAAAAATGGTATGAAGTGGAAATGTCAAACCCTCATCTGATTCACCTCACCGACATTGTTACACATATTGCTCCTAAAGACCTTGCAACGATAGGTGAGGAAAATCTATGGCAAATAGATCAATATATCGCCAAGAGTAAGCAGACCGCATTGTTTACCAGCCACAAATTATTACCCGCTCAGAGCGGTGAACTACGAGTGCGAGAAGAATTATATAGACCTACCATAACCAATGACACATTGCTTGGTGTTTTGGGCAGTTTGTTACCAAACGATATTGATTCGTTTGTTCATGCCCGTTTCGCTTCGTTTGATGATGTGACAATTGAGGAGTATAATCATGATAAGGCAAAGGAGTCTTTGCGGCTTTTAGTGGCGGATTTAAATGATATTCAAAAGGGTCATGAGACGTATCGAACAAATATATTAGCAGGATTTGGTGTGGATTCTTCTGAATATGAGAAGAACCAACTGCCTAAGAGTAACATCAAGGCACTGATTGGTTTCTATGCATATGTAGCAAATGTAGGTAGCGATGCCTTTCAATATAAGATGTTGCAGATGTTGGCTCAATTCTATAATATTGAATTGATAGCAGGTGATGTAATTGCAAAGGATGTCTACGATTGGCGTACCGTGGCTCCTTTGCTGATAAAGGATGCTTTGTTCCGCTTCACACTGATGAATAGTGATGAACAAACAAAGAATGCAGAATGGGTATACAAAATGGTGGTAGCATTGTACAACTACTCAGACTATCGTACATATCTGGATAAATATGCGGTTTACCCAAATGAAATGGGCGAGTATCGCTATTCGAAAAAGTTGTCAAAACGCGAGAACATCACAGATGAATTACTTAAATTGTATGACCAAATGGTTAACGGTGTGAGTGATGATGATAGGAGTAAAAGCATAAAGCATGAATTACTAAATGGAGTTTATAACAACTATTTTGTAGAAAATACCACAATAGAAGGTACCTCGCTGTCAGATAAGATAATGGCAGAGATAAAGCGTGAAGGTGCTTATCCTGACATTTCTGCGAATAAATGGCAAAAACAAATTTTGGATATCATAGCAAAACAAGATAAGGATAACTATTGGGTATCGCTGTTTGGTGAAATAGATTCATCAAAGAGCTCTATTCTGCTGTCTGTTATTCAAGACAAGGAGAAAAAGGACAGCATATTCAGTATTATCAGAATTAATGATACTACAAGACTTAGGGCTTTAGCTGAAGTAGCGGAGGATGAGAATCTGGCTCGTATCATTGAATTAGGTAAAGCCGCTCTGAGAGAGGAAATGAACTCAGAGACTGACTTTGAATACAAAAAGCAACTTGGTGAATATGTAGAGGAACTAATCCGTAAAGAACTAGATGAGAAACTAAAAGATGGTGGTCACACACTGGATATTGTTAGCCAGCAGGATGGTCAGGATATCCTTGTATTGCTTGATAATATGGTAGTTTACTACATAGAGGTAAAGTCACGCTGGATACAGAAGGATTCTGTACTGATGAGTGCAGCGCAGTTCCGAACATCGGTTGAAGAACAAGCACATTATGCTTTATGCGAAGTAAATATGATTTCCTATGATAGAGAGAATGTTGATAGGCATGAGTTCCCAAACGTAGAAGAGACTACAAGTCGCATATCTGCGATTATGAATATTGGTATGTTGAATGAATCATTAAAGGATAGTCTTGATCAGAACTCAACACATGTACATGTGGGCGGTGACTACAAAGTGGTAGTTCCTCAAACAGTATGGAAGAATCATGGTAAGAATTTCAGCAGTTTAATAAATGAAATACAAAACATAGTGTCAGAGAAATTACAATAAAGAATAATTATGCAGACCCGCATAAACAACTATAACAAATTCAGAAGAAACTTATGTATCAGATATTAAACAATAATGTAAATTTTTATTTATGTATCCCATTATATAAACAACAAAAAACAATACAATTTATTTGGTTTTAAGGTAATACACCAGTTGCGTTTCGGGTACTAAAAAAGGGGGGTGACCTTGTATTTTTCATTCAATCCTAGAATTGTCTTTATGCCCAAAACAGGAATAACTATCTGATGCCACTTATTAAAAATATAAAAGAATCTCCTAAAATCCATATGAGGAGAAAAAATGACTGAAAGCGTGGAATGGCATACTGTAACAAGGAAGATATACCTGTATCGACTAGATGAATCCTTCCAGGTGAGAAGGTACAGATATTTTCCCTAATTTGCTTTCTGCGAATGATGGCTTACTCTACTTGTGTGGGAGGAGAGAGCGGTCATACACGGTTCCCGCTTTCAGAAAATGGAACGGCTAAAAAAGAACGTACACTACCCCCCGTAAAAGCACCTCTTAGCATAAGCGCAAAAGAAATGGATCTCATGCCATTAGCCTAAACAAGATTTAGGTGTGACATGAAGTCCTTTTCTTCACTTATGCGGTAATCGGACAAGGTCGTACTGCTTTAGGGTGATAGTATTCCGACGGATTAGATCGCTTTTATGGTGAAATTATCCTATGGGAGAAAGACTAAAAACAAAAGATTTATTTTCGTCCCTCCAATAAAAATGCTACTTTTACAAATGAAGAGTTCTTTGACGGTTACACAACGCACAGAAAAATAAAACAATGGTTTTAGCAAAATCAGATTCTTACAATGAAACCAAGCGCCGATGGATATCCAATAAAAATATCATAAAAAATGCCTCTGCAAGAGTATAAATAATTATACTCTGAATTTCCAAATATTGCGATTGCTTTGCTGTCCTACAATGAGGCTTTGGAATGACTGTTTGTGAAGTGGAGTGGCAAGGAAAGGAGATTCTGTCAGAATTAAATATAGCAAAGAATGCGATATTTAGCTAATTATTTTGTACTTTTGTAAAGTAATTCAATATGTAACAATGAAATTAAATCGTATAAAAACAATATTGGTAGATAAGGATTTATCTCAGAAATGGCTTTCTGAACAGATTGGGAAAAGTTTTAGTACAACAAATGCGTATTGTTGTAATCGTCAGCAGCCCAATTTAGAGACATTGTACAAGATAGCTCAGTTGTTATCAGTTGAACTGAAAGATTTGATTGTGGATGGAAAGATAGAAGATAAATAAAAATGTTAAGCGCTGTAATTCATAACACGGATTGCTTTATGGCTTCTGTGCCAAAGTCAACAAGGAAAAAGTATGGTCAATTTTTTACAAATATGACCACAGCTAAATTTATGGCTGCATTGTTTGACTTTGATTTATCTAAGTCCAAACTTCGTATCTTAGATGCTGGAGCTGGCTCTGGTATATTGTCTGTTGCTGTTATTGATAAATTGGTTAATGATGGATATAAAGGTGAAATCCATCTAACTTGTTATGAAACAGACGAACAAGTTTTGTCTTTATTGAAGACGAATTTGGATTTGATAAGATCAAAATATGGGGTGTACTACGAAATAATACAAGCCAATTATATAACAAGTCAAACTTTTGATAATGGTTCTTTATTTGACGATAAAAATAAAGTCTATGATTATATCATAGGAAATCCTCCATATCTCAAAATTTCTAAAGATGCCAATGAGGCAAATATGATGCCGAGTGTATGCTACGGTGCGCCCAACCTTTATTTCTTGTTTTGGGCTATGGGAGTTCATAATTTGAAACACGATGCTGAATTGGTTTATATTGTACCCCGTTCTTGGACTTCCGGTGCATATTTTAAGCGGTTTAGGCAATATTTATTTGCCAATTGTGTAATCACGGATATGCACTTGTTTGAAAGCAGAGACAAGGTATTTGATAGAGAATCAGTATTGCAAGAAACAATTATTATCAAAGTTAAGAAAACAACTGAAAGACCAAATCTTATTAATATCACATCATCATCAACCTCCACTTTTGAAGATATTGTGAAATTCAGTGTGCCTTATGGAACGATTGTGGCTCAAAATCAATTCGTGTACCTTGCTACCAACGAAAAAGATGTAAAAGTTCTAAATCAAATTAATCATTTTGAAACAACACTTCCGGATATCAATATGCGTATGCAAACTGGAATTGTTGTTGATTTTAGGACAAAGGAAGTCTTGCGTAATCAATTGGAGGATGACGCATATCCATTATTTTATTCTCAACATATTAAAGGCGGTCGTGTAATATGGCCGTTAGGGAAAGAGGGCGAGGTCATAAAAACAAACCGAAAAGGATACCTGCAAGAAAATAGTGATTTTTTGATGATAAAACGGTTTACTTCCAAAGAAGAAGAGCGGAGATTACAATGTGGTATATATTTGAAGAAAAAATATCCACAATTTCCCTATATTAGCACACAAAATAAAATTAATTTTATCAAGTGCGACTCTCCATGTGTAGCCTATGGGTTATATGTTTTGCTAAACTCTACACTCTATGATGATTATTATCGGATTCTCAATGGGTCAACGCAAGTTAATTCAACAGAAATTAACCAAATGCCTATCCCTAAAAGGCAGATAATAGAGAAAATGGGTCGAGAATTGATGCACAAGGAGTTATCTGTCGAAAATTGTAATAACATATTAAATAAATGGATAATTTAGAATCAGCCAAGAACTTACTGGCAAAAATAAATATGCCTACCAAACAACAAGGAGCACTTTGTTGTTTAACTTTGCTTGCTATGGCAAAACTTAAAAATGGAATGCCTTGGAATGAAGCTACAAATGATTGGATAAGAATACATGACGTCATAGCTTTTATTGCGGAAAACTATGGTGTAATGTATGCAGAAAATTCAAGAGAAACTTTTCGCAAGCAGGCCATGCATCCATTCAGAACTGCGGCATTGATAGAGGATAATGGTAAAGCTACCAATAGCCCCAATTATCGTTATCGAATAACTCCAGAGTTTTTGGCTGTCATTCAGTCTTTACAAGGCAAGGGAAATTGTGTTTGCAAAGACAGCTCCGAATTGGCTATGTTTCTCTATAGACATGATACATTGTCCAATCTTTATGCATCCAAAAAGAAGATGCAGAAGATGCCTGTAAGGATAAATAGTTTGGAGTTTACATTTAGTCCGGGTAAGCACAATCAATTACAGAAGGCTATAATTGAAGAATTTGCTCCACGATTTGCGCCTAATTCGGAATGCCTATATGTAGGCGATACCATTCAAAAGGATATGGTAAAGAATGTGGAAAAATTATCTTCTCTTGGTTTTGAAATTACACTGCACGATAAAATGCCGGATGTGGTTCTTTACCGAGAAGATAAGAATTGGATTTATTTTATTGAATCAGTTACTTCCGTTGGGCCGATGGATCCCAAACGCATCTTAGAAATTGAATCCATGACAAAAAAGGTTGCAGCTGGAAAAATATATGTAACAGCATTCATTGATTTTGTTACATTCAAGAAATTTTCTGAGCAATTGGCGTGGGAAACTGAAGTCTGGATTTCTGATATGCCAGACCACATGATTCATCTTAATGGTGATAAATTTCTCGGGCCACGTTAAATATAGAGAACTTTTGGAAAATTAAAATTAGCCATAGGGGTATGACAGAAGAGGAAAAACAGATATTGATAAATGCTGTAAATTGTAAATTTCCGCATCAAAATCTAACGGAAATTTATTATAATATTGGTAGAGCACTTCCTTTTACAGCACAGAGATTTCCAGACGGAAGATTTTCTGATTGGTATCGCAATCAATATGTTAAAGTTATTCGTGTAGAGCCATATGGTAAATTCGGTAAGTATGGTAACGTTTTTGGTTTCTACTATAGAAATGGAGTGCGAGCAGACAGCTGTATGGATAACCCCGAACAATGTTGGTGTACAAAAGATGAAACAGAACCTCAGCCGATTCCATGTTGTGGTTGTGGCTCTTGGTCATTAATAGACATTCTCGGGGAAAGAACTACGGATTCAGTCAAAGTGTTAACACTTGATGACAAATTAGAGTTTGGTAAATACAAAGGATTATCTTTGAAAGATGTCATAATAAAAGACTGGCAATATGTAAAATGGGCTATTTTAGAATCACAACATTTGTATATTGATGTTGATAAGGTTTTAGAATATCACATGGAGACTAGACCGACTCTTTCCCCTAAAGACATCATGAGTTTTGGAAAATATAAGGGGAAATCTATAGAAGAAGTATATCGACTTGACCAGCAATATTTAATATGGTTATCACAAAATAATGATTCATTCAACCTTGATTGGGAAACAATCAGACAATTGTAATACAAGAATTTATTATGAAAAAACTATCCATTCTTTTTGGTTTACTTTTTATTGCGATTTATGCTTCTGCACAGAATCAACCAAATTCCATTTTAAATAAAGCGGTAAACGATTCAACGTTGATTAAGATTCAAACCATTGTAGAAGATATCGATTTCCGTATGGATGGACTTGATAGATATAAACTTTATCCAACAGAAAACATATATAATTTTCTACAGTTAGATACAATGACTGGGAAAATAGAAATTGTACAATGGTCTTTAGATGAAGATAAAGAAGGCTCAGCTACACTTAATGATGAAGATTTATCACTCGGTACAGGATGTGGAACATTTGAATTATATCCTACGAAAAATATGTACCAATTTCTCCTACTTGACAAAGTAACAGGAAGAAGATGGCATGTTCAATGGGGCTTTGAATCAAGTAAAAGATGGATTCAGAGAATATACTAAATCCATTCTAATTTAATTCTGCTAAGCATCTAAGATTTCTCGCAAAATAAAAAGTATGCTAACAAGTAAGATTTCCAGAATTTTAGAGCCTAAAAATCATTATTTTTCATATTTTTATGTATTCAGACTATTTAGGTAATAGTCCAATATATTAAGGTGTGATAACTATAATGATTGTTTTAAATACGCAGTGTTTTTACTGGCTAAAAAGTTTAGATGTCTTGAATATGTAAAATTATGGACTCTATGTTACAAGAATTAATAGTAAAACCCAAAACAGAGATAGCTGTTCATACAAAAGAAACAGATATTCTGTCTTTATATGGCGTGCCTGCTATGCTTGATCAAATTGTTAAGAAAGAGAAAGCTGATCTTCTTAACAAAATGAGTTGTGGAACTGTTATTATGGATTCTCTAAATAAATTATCCCATTCTGAAGATTTTTTCGTTGAAATACCTAGTGGATTACGAGAGATGTTGAAATTAGGAAAAGCATCTTTTGACAAATCTGGTAAAAATCTAGGTGGCTTCACACCAAATATTAGAATTAAAGGAGAATCCGGTATTAAAGGACAAGCAACAATCGTTCAGAAATCAGATTCACAAGTTATAACCCAAAGCATATCTAATCTTGCAATGATGGCTATGGTTCAATCTGTTCTTGAAAAATTGAATGTCATAGAGAGAAAAGTAGAAGACATCAAAAGAGGGCAAAAAGACGATAGAATAGGCTCTATAATTGGCCATTTCAAAGGATTTATGGATCTTTATCCCACTTTTAAGACCTCTGAAGAGTTGAACTATGCAGCCACTATTGCCTATATGAATATGCAAAGCGGATTAGCTAAGTTGCATCTGCAAATAGAAGAAGAACGAAAAAAACTTAATGAAGCTCCAGCTAACAATTGGCAAGCATTTTGGAAATCTATTACTAATCCGTTTCACAATGAATCGGAACGTTATCAAAAATGCTACGAAGATTATGTGTATGACATTCAGTTATATAACAGGCTTATTTTATTATCAGATATAGTTCTCCACCTAAAAGGAGATAATGAAGCTATTGCAAGAAACCATAAAATCATGGTCAACTATTGTAATTCACACATTGATTGTTCTTTCAAAAAAAAAATGGACTATTTAATGGCTGAAAAAACTTCAGGCATTAGCAATATACTTGATTACAATAAGAACCTTGATTTAGCACAAAAAGGAGTTCTCGTCAAAGATATGTGTATTGAATGTAAAAAAGAAGATATAAAATACTTAAAATTCGAAGAATATGGATCCTAAAAATGTTGATAAAGCAGGTAAAAGTCTCCTTGTTGTCGTAGGTGCAGTTATTGTAGTTGCTGCAAAGAAGTATGGGCCAACAATAATAAGAGGCTTTGGTGAAGCTCTTAAAAAAGTTATACTTAAAAGATAATAATATATCTGTACTCTGGCACTCATAAAGGGTTACCAAGCTAATCCATTTAGAAAAAATGATAAAGTGTCAATAGATAAAAAATTAATCAGAAGGTTGAAAACCGACATTTGTAACTTTTATTAAAACAAGAAAAAGGATAGAAACGTTATTTTACAACTATGCGATCAGTTTCTGATTGGAAAAAATGTGCGAAAGACGTATTATAGGAATTATTCACTCGAATTGTAGGGAAAATTAGTTACTTACAATCCTCCCAATTACAAAAATCAGAAACCTATTGGCAGAACTAAATATGTGCTAATTTAATTTCGCCAATGAGTCATAAATGAAATTTGGTGATATTGTTATTTTTTCGTATCTTTGCAATGTTCTAATCAGTTGTAAAAAACTAAGTAGAACAGCGAGTTCTTCACGTTGGATTAAACGTTGGACTTTGAAAATTTTGATTGATTAAGATATTGGTACAGAGTGGATTATAAATTTAATTCGAGTCCCGTACGCACCGCAAAGGAGAATGACGAACAAATATTTAGCACTGATATTCAATATATTAGTGCTTTTTTTATGTTCTTACCTTTGCTACACTTTTAAATATAGTGTGTATAATGTGCGACCAACTATTAGTAACCCGTGCGACCAATCCATGCGTAACATTCATGTATTCTAACCACCTGAACTGATGAATGTTATATATTGGTTACTTTTAAAATATTGTACCTTTACCTTTCGTGTCTCCGACACATAATATTCAGCTTCAAATTTGAATTCATAAGAACGTTTGATTTACTAACAATTAAATTAAATGTTATGAATACGTTTGCAGTTTCTTTTTTGGTTAGACCTTCTAAAAGCACTAAAGCCTTCTTTATTGCATTCAAAACCGACACGACTGTCACAAAAGCAAACCACCTATCCAGAAATAAAAAAATAACTTTTGCCCAGCATATTTAAATACATGCCGAACAAAAGTTATTCATAGCAGACTACATCACGCACAAAAACAATCAGTTCGCTTCCATTTGCTTATCAAACGCTTGTTGAATCAACTCCATGACATCATCCAATTCATTCATATTCGAAATACCGACTTCTACATCGCCATTGCCCCATCGTCCCAAGTTGGATACATCTTTGCACAAACCTTTTGGATCAAGTATATCTGCAAATGCTACATTTAGAGAAAGGCGCAACCGGGATTTCTGAGGCACGACATCCACAAAGTTAGTATAAGCTTTAAAGGCAATGTACAACTTCTTGAGTTCCTCCTTTACGGAAGGATCTATATTCATTATCCTTCTGCGCAAGGCCTGAAACAGAGTAAGTATGTCTCCCTTCAGATATTCATAGTGCTCCAACGTATACTCTGCAGGATCTCTCTCCGCAGATCTATAAACTTCGAGTGTCTCCGGCGATAATAACGGAAACCTCCATATTTCTTTAGCTTTCTCAGCCAATTGCCCCGCACGCACAAGTATTTGCTCTTCATTCCACGAACTGATTCTCCTCAGATATGAATTGAGGCGAATAGGAGAATCGTCGAAACCTCCCTCCATACTCTTCTTTTCTTGGAACGGACGATCACTCAATTCCGAATTATAACCTGTCAGAGTCAGATTACCAAGTGTGTGTAAATATTTACCCTGGACTTCTACCCAACCTTCCCCTAACATCTCTTGCCATTCGTGTGATAGATTAGGATTTTGAGGCATGACATGTTCGATGGTATAATCAGAAATATTCACCATCTCCTTACGCTGAAAATTTTCCAACCGATTTAAAAGGTAGTTCCTGTTACGGAAATTATAAACATCTTTGGTTTGTAGGAAAGTGGTGAACTCCGTATCGTTCGGAAAGCGCTTATAACTATCCAGCAATAGGAATGCAGCTTTCAGACCATCCATATAATTCGCTTTATCGAATGACTTATAGAGAGTAGCGAACGTCTTATTCAGGCTATTTGTCGGTATGCCGCAAATGGCACGTCTGAACACATAATTCTCAACCAGACAAAGAGCTTCGTAGAACTCGTCCCTGCTGATAACTTCGTTGACATAATCGTTGTACAACGGTAATAAAAACGGGTAACTAACGTCAACCCTCAACTGGCTGATGCGTTTGAAAGCCCCGCAAAGCAGCTTATCCGGCTCTTTGTGAAGAACCATGTTGACGTAATATCCGGAATAAGTATAAATGTCTTTGACTACTTCGCTGATAGTATCGGGAGCTTTTCCCCCTATCACATAGGCCTTGAAAGCATCGTACACCATATCGATACGAGGAATGGTACCTGTCTTCACTGATAAGTAATCGCGCATGAAGCTATTAAACAGCGCCGCATATTCACTACCATATCCTTGTTCCATAGGGTACCAATAAGATTCATAAAGTGAGGTCTGCAAGTGAACTTCTTGTCCCATCAGCACGTAATTGCGAATCAAGTCGGCTTGTGATAAATCAAGTCCCGTACTGTTCATACTTTCAAATATCAATTGTGGATTGTCCTTCTCCTTTTCAAGAGCCACATCCACAACAAACAGTCGCTGTACCCCGCTATAAATAGCTACCACATTCTCCTTGTTTATCTTACTTTTAAAGAAGTCATAGTTTTCAATGATGCGTTGTGACATCCCCTCGGACCGAGGAATCCCTTTCAATAAATTTATATAGGTATCTTTATCTCTCCGGGTCAGCAGAAGTTTATACCGCAATTCATTATCTTCTTCCGGGTTGATCAGATAATAGTTCTGAAGTTTAGTGAAGCTGGTATCTATCTCTACTGCATTTTCTTTTATAAAATCGGCAATAGCCGCTATCAGCAAAGAGACAGTGGTCAAGCGCTGCTGTCCATCAATAACCAGAAGTTTAGGCACATCGGACACTGTATGTATGCTCTCCTGAAAATAAACGATAGAACCGATAAAGTGCCCCTGGACGGCAGAATCGTTGCTAATACGCAAAATATCATTCAACAATTGATTGCATTGAACCAGTTGCCAACTGTATGTACGCTGATAAATGGGAATCACAAACTGTCGTGGTCCCTTTATGATGCTTAAAAGATTATTGGAAGATGCTTTCATAGATTATGCTTATTTTATGATAACAAAAGTATTCTTTTTCCCGATTATAAGAGAATAAAATAGGAAAATTATCCATAGTTTCCTGTTTTTTATCCGTTCATTGACCAATAATATTTCTCACTACCTTTGATTGAACATAATAGAGACAGAGCTTAATGATTATCCACAATTTAAAAAGAAAGTTAGTTTCCATGATAAAACTACAAAATTAAAAAAGGAACTTAAAACTCTGATTAAAACATGGGACAAGTACACGAAGGACTTAAGAATATTCTTGTTCGTAGACGATATTGACCGATACTCTGAAAAGAAAATCATCCAATCGATCGATTCTTAACTCAGAATATTCTATTACCGATATTTAATAACAAAAAATTCACTAATCAATCAGTATAATTAAGATACATCGAGAGGATATCTGGATCAGCATCAAATATTTACGTCACTTAATCGAATTGTTAGTACTGGCCAGTAAAACCAAGGATGTATCTTTTGTCATCAGGCAAAAAGAGGAAACACAGGGAAATACGGTTGAAATATATTCCATCACTTTACTAAAAGATATCCATACGAACCGAACAGACTACGCGATTCTATTGAATGTGCCCGATACGGTTATAGCCTATTGAGAGCCGGTCATAGACTTGGGGAAATACATATAACTCGAAAAAAATACATTTTTTTTTTGCTCACTCCTGAACAAAATGATTTCTTCTGCGTTTATAATTATGCAAATCGGCCTGAAGCGCTTTATGCCTATGGGAATATCCATAATAGTCGCACCGTATGCCTCCCCGGCATAGACAGGTAAGATTGCATAGTAGTTTTGTCGTGTTTTATTTTGTGTTTGTGTTGTGACGGTGCTGCGATGTGAATCGAAGTACCGTTTTTTTGTACCTACCTCTGAGAAGCTAAAAGATTTACCATAAAAGAAGCAGAATACAGGGTAATGGGTTAAATGTTCCGATGGACGAATTGTCCGTCGATCCAGAACGTGGCATGCTCAGAACGGAACTTCAGTAAAACGTATTCCGGATCAGTCGGTCCCTTTGGGAAATGGACGATAAACCAGTCTTGCCAATACTTCTGTTTGAGTCCGGCATCTGTCACTACCTCTATTTCACCGGTCAGGGCAACGCTATTCCCTTGTTCGTAGAAACAAAGACCCGCTTTCGGGTTGCTCCGGAAATCTTTCGTTTTCACAGAATGTTCCCCGGTTGCCATCCAAATCTCAGAAATACCTTCCGAAGCAATCTTACTCAAAGGGACAGGACGGGGATATCCCTCTTGATTGACCGAACTGAGTATTACCGTTTCACAACCTTGCAGCAAATCTGCTGCTCTTTCGTTTAATGATTTCATTGTATATTATATTGAGATTGATAATCCCTGCAAATATAAGCTTGCCCACCTAGCCCGGCGTTGTAAAAAAACGACTTTTTACAGAATAAGAAACAGACTAAATTTCTTACAGACATAGTTTATTTTACACTCGCGATACAATGCCTGTACCCGAAACCAAATCCGAAACGCTTTTCTAAAGGCGATTTCCTTTATCACCCAACCGGTATTTTATTTCTCAATATACGTCAGCAGCCCCTCTTGCGGCAAGGTCGGAGAAAGGAATGATTCTGCCGTACCGCCGGAGAGCGTCTTGACCTCTTTCAAGAAGTGCGAAACATCGTAATATCCGGCATTCACCGCTACCGAGAGCAGGTTATTTGCCTCCGTCGTATTTTTCAGCAGATCGATCGCCTGCCTGAACTTCACAATCCGACTGTATTCTTTAGGGGTGAATCCGGTAAACAGCTTGAACCGCCGTTCCAGATGCCGTTGACACAAACAGGTATCTTCTGCCAGCAAACGGATCTCCCGCTGACCGTGGTACAAATGAATGTGGTTTACCGCAAAAACAATCTGTTTGTCCACTACATCGTGCTTGTGCATCGACCGCACCAGTACTGTCTCAATACACTGAATCCTACTCCGCAAATCCGGAAGCTCGTAGAGTCGTTCCGTAAACGAATCATCGAACAACTTGATCCCTAAGTCGGCACTACTGATTCGCTGACCGCCCAACTCCTGCACGGGCAAGTCCATGAATCGGAATAATCCGCAAGGATGAAAACGAATACCAACCATGTGAACCGTTTCGGTATACGCGACCAACTCCGAATAGCGTTTCATCGGTCCCACGAAAAACGAACGGCAAGACGGCATGATCCGCCCTTCGTTGCCTACGGGTTGTGTTATCCCGCCCAAAGCGAAAATCAAATCGGTACACCCGTCCGGCAGGACATTGATGCGCATCCCATACTCAGGACTTCCTTTGAACTCCCAAATTTTATCGACGTAAGGAGCCAGTAGTCCACAAGGTTGATATTCTCTATACATACTTCAATTTCGGGCAAATATAGTGAGAATCACTCACACCTGCTATTTATCCGAATACAAACCGATATGGTTTCCTTCGCTATCGGCAAAAACAGCGAAATGTCCCCTGCCTTCAGCGTCAATCTTCGTCTCGGGGGTAATGACTCTCCCACCTTTCTGCAGGACACGTTCCAGCGACTTGCCGATCTCTTCGCAATAGAAATGAATCAGCGTTCCCCGCTCAGAAGGCAGAAAATCGGGTGCCCACGACACCGCTCCCACCGCTCCGCCCTGCTCCATGAAGCAGGCCATCTTCTCCTCTTCATACTCCGAGACCGCCAATTTGATGTCCAACACTGTTTCATAAAATCCTACCGCCCGGTGGAAATCTGCCGCCGGAATCTCAAAAAACGCAATAAACTTTTCCATATTCTTTATATTAATAAGATGAATACTGTATGCCGGAAGTCACGTCTCCCAAGCACACCGCAAAAGTAGGGCAAAGCATCCGCCCCGGATAGTAGAAAACAGACATCATTCCTCCACAGAGAAATAATCGGAATAAGGAGCGCAAACAGCCAGATATTCCGCCGGAGTATATCCCGAAAAGAGTTTGAACTCCTTAATCATGTGCGATTGGTCGAAGAAACCACATTCGTAGGCCAGTTGCGCAAACGAAATGCCCGGCTGGCATTGTAGAGTATACAACGCCCGCTGTATCCGCACAATGCGCAGAAACTCCTTGGGAGTAGCGCCTACATACTCCGCAAACACCCGCCCAAACTGCTTATTGCTCAGGCAGGCTACGTCTGCCAGTTGTGCCGTACGGATGTGCGGATGGAGGTTCACCGCCTCCAAAACGGTCGAAACCCGCTTCAGGTTATATTCGGGAAAAGCATAGAGACGGCTTAACAGAAACTCTTCTATCAGACGGATACACGCTACCCGATCCGGCATATCGGCTATCCGCCTGCCCAGATCAACCAACAGAGGATCGCCCGTCTCTTCGGTATTTACATTCATCCCACGAAACTCGCTGACAGGCATATGGAGAAAAGCTTTTGCGGCAAAAGGCTGAAAAACGACTACGATCATCTCCAGCATCCCCGTAGACTCGACATCGGAATAGCCGAACGCCTGCCCGCTGATGAAAGAAGAGGGTTGCAACCGGCCTTCGGTCAGCGAAAACAGTTGGCGCCCCCGGTGAAAGACCATTTGGACGCACCCCACGGGCAGCGTCCGTTCGGATACCGGTGCAAGCGCATCGTCGCTCAACACCCAGTAATGCCGGACATAAGGAACGAGTGCCGCTGTGGGCTTTATGACTCTGAATGATTGCATAGACTACAAATATATTGTTTTTTGGATCATCCCGGCAAAGATAAGGGACGGGAAAAAGAAGGGATAGGAAAAAAGAGACAAAGGAAAATCGGGTTACCGAAAACGGCTGTCAGAAAGAGGATGGATGCACGTATGAATTGTACCCTGATATATAACAATATTAAGTGAGAGCAAAAGGATAAGCCTATTTCGACTTACAGATTATAACAATACAGTAACCCTATTGATAAAATGAATAAAAAAACTACGAGAAGAATCCCGTAGTTTTCTATTTACACAATATTATGGAGAGTCCCTCTAATAGCATACTTACACACAAGTTTGTTTACTTGATAAGTACTAAGCATAAGCGATTTAACTTTGGAAATAGAATATTTTCATCCATTATTTGTCATACACCTTCAACATCACTTTTCCCCCATTAGTCGTAAAATCTATCGGTCCGGGGTAATACTTCTTTTGTCCTTTTCTGTTCTGTCCCCAATAATCTTCTATTAAATCTATCACTGTTCCATTTTCTTTATTAAAAGATTGATCAGGTATGGAAGCACGACCTAAGTCTTTCGTACTAACCTTGTCACGGAACTTTTCATCCTTCCAGTTTTCAGGAACATTTATTTGCAGATACCATCCATCCGTTTTTTCTATCACTTGAATATCTGCATCGAAACCGGAGTTAACAGTAGCATTTTTATCCAAGCCTGAAGATACCGCTTCTCCCCAATAACAGTTTTTTTCCATCTGTACCGGCAATACACAATCATCATACTCTGTCATTTCGGCCCTGGTAAAGATATTGTTGAAATAAGAGACATTTCCACAAGGACAATCGTGATATCCCATAATCTCCGTCCCATGAGGTGCAAGATAAGGTGTTTTACGTGGATCTACATTATTCAGTTTCCAAACTTTCCAAACAATCAAATTATGAACGAAAGCCATGCCTTGTGACAGTTTGATTTGGGCGAGTTCTGGAGACAGGAACAGATTATTGTCAACTAAAATAGGTCCATGGTTCACCTCAAATGAAACTTCCACGACCCTGTTGTCATGCAAAAGATTTCTTGTCACTCTTGCACCTTGTGCCATCCAATCGAGCCAAATACCACCCTCTACACGATAAATATGATTGCCTGAGATCTCCACATCTACAGCAGCATGTATCTTAATTCCCGCCATTTCATATCCCCAGAACAAGTTCTGTGTACTAATATCATGCACGGTATTATTCTTTATCTTACTGAAAATAGCGCCCAAGCTACCTGCAATACCGGCTTGTCCACAATAAGCCACAGTGTTGTTACGTACCAGATGCCCTCCGATATGTTCTCTGTTCCAATTGTGCCGAAGTGCACGCTTCACACAATTGACATACCCTTCTTCTGATTCTGATTTATTATCCCATTCGTCTCCATACTTACCTAAAGTAATCCCCACACACTTGGAATGGGTGATTGTATTGTTTTCAATAACCCATCCTTTACTCCAGTGAGTCCCCAACAAGCCAATCTGTTCTGCTGTAGGAGGTGCCCAGGGGGTAGCAGCCTGACTCAGCTTAAATCCGTTAACCACAATATAATTCACATAAGGTCTTTCCGGATAAAAGACAGATTGCCTTACATTGATTTCAACCAGTTCCTGATTAGGATTCTTATCGCCAAAATTAGCGTACAGGCGAGTAGTGTCTTGCTCTACTTTGCAAAACCACAACAAACTATCGCCTTTATTCTGCAAAACATTGCTCAATGACGGATTCTCCATCAGGGCTATATCATTCAGATATATCTCTCCCGTATGACACCACTTGCCTCTCTCAAACCAATCACCATGTAAAGTTTCAGCATATGGATTGAACCCACCGAAAAATTTATTCGGTATTCCGACTTCCCAAGTCGTATCATTAACCTTCTTCCAACCTTTCATTACTTCCGAACCTTTTATCTCCACATTCTCCCCTTTGGCCGCCATAAAGACAATCGGTTTTTCTTCCGACTCTCCACCCCGTGAAGGAGAAACCCTTTCACGATAGATACCTTCATGTACAATAACCGTATCTCCCGGCTCAGCCATATCGGCAGCAGCTTGTATCGTCTTCAAAGGATAGGCTAAACTACCGATTGATGCATCGTTTCCTGTCGAAGCGTTCACATGTATGCCATGACTCCGTTCCGCCTGCAATTCGACCACTATCAAAGAGTTGCCGGGCAACCCGAGTTTCATCATTTTACCCGTTGAAGGAACAAACGACTCTACCTTCACCTCTTCCGGATGTTGTAATGTATTAAAGCTCAAATCCGACTGTGGAGCAATCTTCATACCTTTCCTCACACGGAAAGATTTCTTTATCTGGCTAAAATCTATTTTACAAGGTTGAGTATTCTGACTAAAATTCAGTACGACCAATGTCAATTTGTCCCGTCTCTTATTCCATGCAGCCTGAATCACAATATCCTGATTCTCCTTTTCCTGCTCTATTATTTGAGGATACGCTATATCCAATGAATTCAAGAGAGCGAAAGCCACGCCCGGAGCATTCAGATAAGTACCTTCTTTAGGAGTATTTATCAGACATTCTCCCCAACCATCGGACAGGTTTGTATAATTGGCAGTAAAGAAACTCCCACCCATATTCTGATAGGCAATGTATTGCTCCACCATATTCATGGCAAATCCCCAACGGATGGAAGCATTAAAGAGGGTTTCTTCCCCACCTGTGTCCTTCTGATTCAGTCCGTCGGTATTTCCTTCATTTCGGGTTACCGGAGCACGAAACTCCGTATGGCATAATTTGATGTCTGTGCCATGCGCCTTGTTATATGCATCTAAAATTACGATATCAGCACGCATCTCTTCCGGAGTTCCTCCCCTGTTTGTAATTAAATCCACATAAGGTCCGACAATCTCCAACATTTCCTTAAACTTCTTATTAAACAACCAATAATTACCCACCGCTATTTTGATTGAAGGATCTTTTGCTTTCATCGCCTTTGCAAAATCTACACAGCGATTGGCATACGTGACGGCATCGAACCGACGGTAAGGTTCATTCTCTAATTCCCAATATTTCACATTCAACGGTTTGGTACGACCATAGGCAATACGTTGTGCATTGGTAGGATTATTACAGAAATCAACCCAGTCTGCAGCACTGTATTCATTATTGAACATAACAGGTACACAAAAGAAGGGTTCCGCCCCCACTGCCTCACACAGATCCACCAGTTCGAACGTACCTACATCGTTCAGCAATTCACATCCCCACCAAGTATCATAGCTGACCGGTCTTTCTTCACGTGGACCAATTCCCGAACGCCAGTCATAAAGCGAAGTGAAACATCCACCCGGCATTCGCATGGTCCTAGGACGAAGTTCATTCTTAATACGTTCAACCGACTCACGTTTCCAACCTTTTATTACATCATCTGCCATCAATGACAGCAGATCTATCCCTACACAACCGCCTGCAGGTACTTCTACAGTATAAGTACACCAGCCTTCATACTCCGTCGCATCTAATAAAGAACTGTATAAGATAAATTGGTTTGTATTCACAGCCAGTTCAGTCTTTGACAACGGAGTATGGAAATCACCTTCTTTATAAATGGCAATAGTTACCGGGACACTCTCCTTTGAGTATTTCTCTTCGCTTAGGTAACCACCGGAGGAGAAAAGGCCTGAAACTGTATATCCTTTTCCCTTTTCAATATAAATGCGTTCCTGAACTAATAGAGTTGGAATTTGCTTTTTACGATTATCAATCTGCAAAAAATACTTTCCATGAGCCGATGGCCAATAATTATTGAAAATAAGAGGTAACTTCTCTTCTTTCCTTCCATCAGCAAGCAGATACCACTTTGGCTCTTCATAGCCGGAATGCCACCACTTGGCTTCTTTTACATCCCCCCGGTAACACGTGTACCAAGAGTTTGACTCACTTACAGGTTTCGTATTCTCGAAACTGCGGTTAAAGAGAAGTTCACCCCACAACAAGTCGCTTCTGCCAAACCCCATTTCAAAGAAACTACCCCATAAATAAGGACTCACAGGTGTACTTGTTTTATCTTTATCTATTATTTTAATTGTATTCTGTGCATGCAGATCCGCCAGAAGCAGACATATAAACAAAAAGCTTACTATCTTATTCATGATGTTTAGACACATAATAAAAAATTATCGATTCAACATTCTTATATTGATTACCTGCCTTCCTTCGATAGAAATATGTTCAGTCTTGAACTTACTTCCACTCACAATTAAAGTATCGGTGGACATGGCACGAATAGAATATTCTCCCTTTGAGTTTGTGACAACTTCTTCTTTCCCAACTTTGACAGTTACTTGAGGCAACAGGTTTGCTTGTACATCCCGTATGGTTCCCTTTACCACTACCGGTGTAGCTGTCATATTCTTTGTTGAAGACACTTTTTTCTCCTTGTCCCTCAAAGTAGGAATGTATTTCTCGGATGCACGCTCTACCGTTATCACTTTCTTAATGCGAATATCATCTGATGCACGGCCTATCTGTAACTCAAAAGCACCCGGTTCAACCACTTTTTTCATCTCCTTGTTGTAGAGGGCCAGTTCTGACACGGGAATCTTAATTATCACTTGCTTCGTTTCTCCTTTCTTAATAAGCACTTTCTCAAAACCCTTCAGTTCCTGAACAGGCATCACGACACTGGAAACCATATCACGCACGTAAACCTGCGGCACTTCCAGACCGTCGTAATCGCCTGTGTTGCGAATTGCTATCGTCACCTCAATCACATCTTCACAAGCGTAATCTTCTTTGGAGGTAGTGGCAGAAAGATATTCAAAGTCTGTATAGCTCAATCCGTGGCCGAATGCCCACAATGCTTTCGGCGAAGAGAACACATAATCTTTACCGGGTTTATTCTTACTGCCCGGTGAGCGGTAGAAGCCCTTATCTGTAGGCAAATAGTTATAATAACAAGGTAGATGTCCTACACTTTGCGGAAAAGAATAATTCAATTTTCCCGATGGATTAACCTTACCCAAAAGCATGTCTGCAAGGGCTAGTCCACCTTGTTCACCGGGATACCACTGTACTACAATCCCCGGTATATTTTCCTTTATCCAAGACATTGCAAAAGGCTTTCCGGATAATAGAACAACAATTACCGGTTTACCTGTAGCATGAATGGCCTCCACCAAATCTTCCTGTACACCTGTCAAGGTCAAGTCACTTAAATCAAAACCTTCCCCACAAGTAGCATTACTATAATCACGAGCCAAAGAAGCACTTGCCGAACCGACAACAACAATACAAACATCACTTTTCTTTGCCACATCCACCGCTTCTTTAAATCCCGAACGATCATCCGTAACCAAATCACATCCCTTGGCATAATTCAATGTCAACTGATTACCGACTCTTTCTTTCAGGGCTTCAAGTAATGTAACCCCGTCCTTATTGTCACGACTCCATGTATAATCCCCAAACTGTACCTGATCAGCATTAGGACCTATCACAGCTATGGATTTCAATTTATTCATTTGTAAGGGCAAGATATTGTTTTTGTTCTGTAGAAGAACGATTGATTCTTCAGCAATCTTACGAGCCAATGACACATGGGCAGGAGCATGCACTACTTTATCATAGTTCTTTTCCATTGGTAATGGGTATTCAAACAGTCCCATATTAAACTTGGCCGTTAAAATACGAGCCACTGCCTGGTCAATATACTTCACATCCAACATTCCGTTCTCCACCAATTGCTGAAGCTCAGCGTAACTATTGTCTGAAGCTTCGGCATCCAGTCCGGCCGTCAATGCCTGAATAGCGGCTTCTGCACTGTTTTGTGCCGTTTTATGAAAATAGTTCAGCATACCTATCGCTCCCCAATCGGAATAAACATATCCTTGAAAGTCCCACCGGTCACGTAAAAGTTCCGTCATCAGATAGTGGGAAGAAGAATTAGGTTCATTGTTCCAAGAATTATATGAGGACATCACCGCCCAAGGTTTGGCTTCTTTTACTACAGTTTCAAAAGTTTTCAAATAGATGGAAAGTAACTCCCGCTGTCCGCACAATACAGAAGCAAGATTCAATCCTCCCTGAGGAGCACCATGGGCACCGAAGTGCTTGATCATTGGTGATACTTGATTATCAAGATAACCTCTCACTTGCGATACCCCCATACGCGACACCAGAAAAGGATCTTCACCGAAACATTCTTCCACTCGTCCCCAGCGCAAATCACGGCAGACATCGATAACGGGAGTTAAAGATTGCGTGATGCCTTGTGCCGACAACTCTTTTGCTATGGCAGAAGTCATTTCGTAAGCCAGTATAGGATTAAATGTACTTCCCAATGCGATGGCTTGTGGAAAAATAGTAGATCCGTCGTGTACAGAGCCATGTAGAGATTCAGTCAACGTGAATACAGGGATACCCAACCGGGTCTTCTCGCGCATATATTTCTGTACTTCATTCATCAGGGTCAGACATTCCTTTCCGGGCAAGGTAATACCTTCTATGAACCCATAGTTCTGCCCACCAATCATTTTCTCCAGTTTTTCCTCATTCAGTTTTCCATTCTCCATGATTGAATAAGCATGAATATGGCGCATTTGAGCAATTTTTTCCTCTAATGTCATCCTGCTTAACAGATCCTGTACCCTTACCTCTACAGGTAGTGAAGCATTCTTATATTTAAAATTGGTTTGTGCATAAAGACGGACACAAAAGCATATTGCCATCAATGAAAGAAATATTAGTTTTTTCATGATACACCGATTTATTTATTATTGTTTTTGATTATAATCTTTTACCGCTTCATAAAACGCGCGAATATTATCCAATGGAATCTCAGGAGGTACATCGCAACCTGTAGATATCACGAAATTAGGATAAGCTGTGGTTCTTTGCAACAAAGTATAGGTTTGCCGATACACCTCCTCCGCAGTGGCTTGTTTGAAAATTCCAACCGGATCCAGATTACCCATAACCAACGCATTCGAAGGACATTCTTCCAGAGCAGCAAGCATATCTATTTTATTTCCAAAATGATATCCTTTAGCCCCCGTAGCAACCATAGCCTGAGTACATTGCCCCATATTACCGCAATTATGCAATATAACTGCAAAATGACTATCCTGGACCTCTTCGACGATTCGTTTGACAAATACAGAGGAATACTGCATACAATCTTCATTGGACAACAACCCTGCCGCCGGTTCTGCAATTATGACTCCGGCAGAACCGCAATCTTTGATGGCACGGCAATATTGGGTAATGAATCGAGTGCATTTATCCAATAACAGCAAAGCCGTTTCAGGCTCTGTGTAAATAGCCATCATTATTTCCGTCATGTCAAACAGGCGACCTGCAAGAGAATACGGTCCAATGCAACCTCCAAAAACCGGTTTATCCAATCCTTTCGCAGCTAAACGGTTTGCCTCCAAATATTGCGGAATACGAGCTATATCCAGTGTAGGAATTTTCAATCCGACGACCTCTTCATAATTACTCACCAAGCGCCCTATAACATTGGGTACTTCATTCTCACTAAACTGAATCTGTGCACCAAAAGCTTCCGCCTCTACCGTCAGGTCCATAATGACCGTACAAGCTGCCGACTGCGGATAGTTCATATTTAAAGCTTCAACTGCCTTAAAATGAACTTCACCATCGGTTACTGCATCCAGAACTCTTTTATTTAGCAGTTCAATGCCGGGATGGGTCATAATAGGTAATGCAACCTTTTTATCCGACACTATTATATACTCTATCCATTCATCTACATTCATATCTTACATCATTTATTTAATCTATTTTTATAACAGTCTTTTTTCCCGCACAACTCACAACCGTATTTCTGCCTGGTCATCTGTCTACCGATTCCCACCACTCCACTCACCGATTTAATAGGGCACATTAATGAAGAGGCAGTCAGGCTGACTCCACAAGGCTGATTGGGAAGCAATGAAAAGAGAATCTGCTGATCAGAGACTTTCCATCCACAATAGCCGGGGCTATAAGGATAGCTTATTCCCAATCCTTTCGCCCCGAACTCCTTTTCTATTGCTTTGCACGCCTCCCTCACAGTAGCCTCAGCAATGGCCGAACCTAATGCATCCAGCAGGAACTCCTCAACAATCTGCCCTGATTTTTTGACAGTCTGTTGAAATCGTTCAAATTCCTCACCGGCTGTAGCCACAAACAGGGCACATAACTCCGCATTCTCCAGATAAGGAGTGATAATGCGTCCTGTCTGTAACCGGCATCCATTCAATATAATCCGAGATTTATCGGAAGCATCCAATGAAAAGACACGATATCCCCAACGAGGTTTACAAAATTGAGTCACTTCTCTTTCCAGAGCGGAGAACATGGTCAATACTTCACCTTCCATCTTGTAACCTTTACCCAGAGAAAAAACAAAGTCATCCCAGTCCAGACAAATGTCTTTCCATGAAAGCTCTTTATAGCGGAAATCCATATCAAGCCGCTCCTATCAGTTTCTTCGCCATTATCACCGCTGCATTAGCATTGCTTGTATATGCATCAGCCCCTATCGAGTGTGCAAAAGCCTCATTGATCGGAGCGCCCCCCACCATCACTTTTACTTTTCCATACAATCCTGCCGTCTTCAAGTCATCTACTACTACCTTCATATAATTCATAGTAGTAGTCAGCAGTGCAGACATACATATGATATCTGCATTGTATGTACGGGCAGCTTCTACAAACTTCTCACTGGAAACATCCACTCCCAAATTGACAACTTCAAATCCACAACCTTCGAACATAGAAGCCACAAGATTCTTGCCTATATCATGCAAGTCCCCTTTCACGGTTCCAATAACAATTTTACCGACATAGGCATCAGTCTCTCCCTGTAATAACGGTTTCAGAAGATCCAGTGCACCTTTCATGGCACGTGCACTCATCAGCAAATTAGGCACAAACACTTTTCCTGCCTCAAAGCGATTACCAATCTCTTCCATCGCCTTAATCATGTAATTAGTAATAATTTCGTTCGGAAGTACTCCTTCGGAGATTGCTTCATTGGTTACTGCAACGGCTCTGTCAAGTTTGCCATTTAAAATTGCATCGTATAAATCTGTTAAGTTCATGATCTTTTATTTTTATCAGTGGTTCATACAGTCTTTAAAGCATCAAGCATTGCTATTACATTCTCGACCGGCACATTAGCCTGAATATTATGTACTGAGTTAAATACAAAACCGCCATCCTTTCCCAAGATTTCGCATTGTCCGAGAACATGCCTGCGAATCTCATCCGGAGTACCGAAAGGCAACATCTTCTGAGTATCGACTCCACCTCCCCAAAAGGTAAGATGGCTTCCAAACTCCCTCTTCAACATTCCGGAATCCATATCCTTAGCATTAATCTGCACCGGATTGATAATGTCAAAACCGGCTTTAATCAGTCCCGGCAAAATAGGCACAATAGCACCACAGGAATGTTTGAAAACTTTCCAGGTAGTATGTTCATGAATCCAGTCGTTCATACGCCGATAATGAGGCAGCCAAAGCTCATTAAAAACCTCCACTGAGCAGAATTGCGACTCTTGAGAACCGAAGTCCGTACCACAGGTTAATACCACATCCACTTTATCACCCAATACCGCCCACAATTTCTCATAGTTTGCGATGGCGATGTCCGTCTGTCTTCTAAATATTTCGTGTAAGTATTCCTGACGCATCACAGTGGACATATACCACTCCACCACACTGCGGATACCCTTCGGTTCTTTTAGCCCCATACCGGGTACAAAAGCAACATCTCCCAATGCAGTGCCACCGAAACTGGCTACCACTGCCCTGCCGGTGGCAGATGCTTCATTCACTTTTTTCTTGTAGACATCCAATTCTTCATCGGTAATGGAGTTAAACTCTTCCAGATTGTCCATAGGATTCAGTTTATCTTCATCAATCGGCTGCTGTCTTTCGATGGCATTGATAAAGAAACAACCATTCGGCATAACTGCACTCGGAGGATAGTTTTTATCTCCTCCTGCATATACATAAACATCTCCTTCCTTATCCTGAGTCAAGTCGAGTTGTATCGGCACCAACACTTTCTGCCCCCACGGTGTGACTTGCTCATGCATGCATTCTGTGTCATGGTCAAAGATATCTCTTGTACCTCCTACTCCAATACAATCCACTCCCATTGCGTCGGCCAAATCCCTGTCCACCTCACCCAACATCTGGAAGGTATCGACAATCTTTACCGGTTTATAAGACAATCCGTAATGCTTGCGTAAAGCCTCCACTACCCGGCAGTGAATGCCGGTTACGGCTGTAGCTCCGAAGTCAACCGGAATACGATCACTACCCTGATGACTCAGAGCCTGTCTGACTCTATCTCTTGATGTACTCATAATATTCTTGATTTTAAATCTTGTTCAACAAAGTTATATTAAGTGTTTTTTGCGAGTTCACTTCCACTTCCTGCATTTCATATCCCTTCCTACTGAAAACCAATACACTTGCAGAAGTAGCTTCAATGGAATATTCACCTTTCCCATTGGTTATCACACTCCCTTTTCTGCCTTTCACAGACACTTTCACATCGTCCAATGTCTTAGCCTGTACATCACGTACCACTCCTTTTACAATCATCTTCTTGCCGGTCTTAACCGTTTGCGTTTCCTTAGAAGCTGCGGAAGAAACTCTTTCTGCCTTAGCGTCCACTTCTCCCACATGAATAGTCTTCTTGAAACAAATACTGTCAGAAGAAGTGCCGATCATAAAGTCAAAATCTCCCGGTTCTACCACATAGCGCATATTCATATCATACAACCCCAATTCACTCACAGGTACAGAGATTTCGGCAAGCGTACTTCCATAGGCAGGAACCGTAACCTTGGAAAAGCCTTTCAGTTGCTTCATCGGCATGACCACACTGCCGGCCAGGTCTCTCACATATACCTGTACAGTTGACTTACCCTCAATGGCACTCTTGTTTTTCACATTTACCTGAATACGTACGGTATCAGTCAATCCGTAATTTTCTTTGTCGAAGCAGAAGTCACTGTATTCAAAGTCGGAATAGCTCAGACCATAACCGAACGGCCACAAGGGTTCGGGAGTTGAGAACACATAGTCACGGCCCGGCTTGTTAATGGTACCCGGTGAACGATAGATACCCTTATCCGAAGGCAAACGATTGTAATGTATAGGTAAATGGCCGACACTCTGCGGTATGGAGTAGCAGAGGCTGCCCGAAGGATTGACTTTGCCAAACAACACATCGGCAATCACTTCCCCTTCTCTTTCGCCACCATACCATTGGAACAGGATAGCCGGAATATGTTCCTTTTCCCAGGTAATGGAGAAAGGGCGTCCGGTTACCAAAATCAAGACCACTGGTTTCCCGGTCGCATAAATCTCCTTCACCAAATCACCCTGCACACCGGTCAGATTCAAATCAGTCAGATCATACCCTTCACCACAAGTACAATTGCTATAATCGCGCGCCAATGAAGCACTGGCAGAGCCTACAAACAAAAATACCACATCCGACTTCTTGGCAGTAGCCACGGCATCTGCAAACCCCGACTTATCATCAGATACCAAATCACAACCTACAGCGTGATGAACAGCCAGTTTATTACCAACGAGATTCTGTATTCCCTGCAACGGGGTAATCCCATCCTTATTATTACGGCTCCAGGTATAGTCACCAAACTGCACCTGATTGGCATTAGGGCCGATAACAGCAACAGATTTCAGCTTCTTCATATCGAGCGGTAACAGATTTCCTTCATTTTTAACCATTACCACACTCTCTTCCGATATCCTACGAGACAAAGCAACATTCTCCTTTGTACGCACCTTTTTTTCGTATTCTTCGATAGGAAGTCCATAAGGGTTTTCAAACAGGCCTGCTTTGAACTTGGCATAAAGCACTCTGGAACAAGCTAAATCCACATATTTCACGTCCAATTCACCCAAACGTACCATAGCAGGTATATTGGCATAGCAATCACTTGAGGCTTCCAAGTCGGTACCTGCCATCAGTGCCATCTTAACCGCCTCATTAACATTGGAAGCTACTTTATGAAAACCATATAACATAGACACCGCCCCCCAATCGGAATAGGTATATCCTTTGAATCCCCATTCCGTACGTAATAAATCTGTCAACAGCCATTTCGATGCTGTATTGGGTATGCGGTTGGTAGAATTGTAGGCAGTCATTACAGAATTCACACCCGTTTGCTTAACGGCTACTTCATAAGGTTTTAGGAAAACCTCTCTCAAATCTCTTTCGTTGGCTTCGGTAGAAGCTAAATTCAATCCGGAAGTTGGCACCCCATGGGGACCGAATACCTTGAGCATAGGCGAAATTCCCCCGTCAATATATCCGTTTATCTCATGCACTCCCATCTGGGATACCAGGAATGGATCTTCACCGAAACTCTCTTCCACACGTCCCCAACGCAGTTCACGTATCACATCAATAGTAGGGGATAACACATGGTTCACACCCATTGCATTCAACTCACCCGAAATAGCTTTTGTCATCTGATAGGCCAAATCAGGATTAAAGGTACTCCCTAACGCTACAGCTTGTGGGAAAATAGTAGCCCCACCCTGCACGGCCCCATGAAGTGACTCAGAGATAGTAAAGATTGGAATACCCAAGCGGGTATTTTCGATACAGTGCTTTTGAATCTGATAGGTATAACGAGCCATCTCGATCCCCTCTAAAGTAAGTCCTTCGACAGCCCCCCAGCCCAATGTACCGATGATATTTTTCATCTTTTCCAAATTCAAAGTATGGTCATCATTCAGGATACTGCCTTCATGGATATGACGTAATTGGGCAACCTTTTCTTCTATGGTCATACGACTCAACAAGTCCTGCACTCTTACTTCTATCGGCTGTGAGGCATCTTTATATTTAGGGATGGGTTGCGCCGATAAACTGATGGTTAAAAACAGTAATACTGCTGTGAATATATAATTCTTCATTGATCGTTTGTTTAATTTAATAACTACTTAAAAAATCTCTAAACTACTACGGAACAGATACTGAGCTACCACGTAGTGGCTGTAGAGCCACTACGTAATAGTCAGCCAACCACTTCTATAAGTAGTTGTATCCTGAAAACCTAAAAATTTAATAAAATCGGAAAACGGAAGTTACCAATTCGGATTTTGAGTTAAGTTCGGATTCAGATCTCGTTCTTTTTGAGGTATTGGGAACAGATACCCTTTAGATGCATTAAAATAACGCGTTTCGATATAACGACGAGGAGTATTGTCAACATCCACAGTTTTGTCGTCCTTGCCAACTCCATCTTTACGCATATATGCACCATACATCTGCCCGGTTAATCCTACCCCTGTAACAATCGTATTCTTTTCAGCATCTTTCCAACGGATAAGATCCATATAACGAAGTCCTTCATTGGCTAACTCAATACGGCGTTCATTTTTCAATAACTCCATCAACTCGTCTTTTGAGTTATAATTTTCACGGTGTACTCTACCACAGGAACAACGATCACGTAATTGATCTATCAGATTGCATACTTCCTCTTTTGCACTTTCTCCTTTCGTTTGCAATAAAGCTTCTGCTTTCATCAATAACACATCCGCATAACGGAATACAATAATATCATTAGTGCAGTCCCACACGGAGTTCATGGCATAGACAGAGTAGTCAATGTATTTGTTCCACATATATCCGGTAGCCGAAGGCTGAGAGTAATTATACTGGTGTTCAGGTACGGTAGTAGGATCTTCCGGATCATATAACCGTTCTTTGACAGTACCAGTTTCTACATCCAGATATTTTATCTGTCCGGTAGGATATACAATAGACTGATAAAAACGCGGATCCCTACCTTCATAAGGTTTTTTCGGATCATAGGAAGAACCGGCTTCATGAATCAATCGTCCGTCTGCCATAGGATAAGCATCAACCAACGAACCTGAAGGCGTAACTCCCCGATAAGGATCCTCACCGGTGATGCCCTTTAACAGCATGATTCCATTACCACCGTGGGAAGTATAAATTTCTCCAACTCTTTTATCACAAACTACACTCAATATTACTTCACAACTATTTTCTGCAACACCTGAAAATAAATCTTCATAAGGTGTATCACCTTCCCTGTATAATTGATATTTACCCTCCAATAGTTTAACAGTTTCCAATACATTCGAATAGTCACCGTTATACAAATACATACGGGCAATCAAAAATCTGCAAGCATCTGCCGTAACTCTACCTTTCTCTTGTGAAAGCCCTTCCAGCATTACGGCAGCCTCTTTCAACTTGTTAATGGCATAATCCACTACTTCCGCTTTGGGAGTGCGAACGAGTTGTTTGCTTTCAGGAATAGCCAGTGTTTTAGTCACCAGAGGAACATCGCCAAAATAACTTGTCAAAACATAGTAATTATAGGCTAACATAAAGTAGGTTTCACCTATTATCTTATTTTTATCTTGCTCTGATATATCCTCAATCTTTTCAATACCCTCAAGTAAAAACCAACATTTACGGATAACTTCATAGCTGCCATTCCATCTATTAGTAGGTATCTCGCCACTTGTTGTATAAGAACCGTTTGCCACCTGTTGAGCACCTCCCCACCAATCCCATACCAGATAGGCATTATCAGACATAGCCTCATCAAAAAAGATGGCATCTTTAGGAAGTAGTGATGCATAAATATCTACTAACACCTTGTCTGCATCCTCTTTACTTTTCCAAAAGTTTTCATTTGTAACTGTATCCTGTGGAAAAGAATCCAGAAAATCATCACATGCCTGCATAGTAAAAGCCAAGCTCAAAACACAGGTCATATAAGCTATTTTATTCATATCTATAAATCATTTAAGGTTTAAAAATTAAGATTCACTCCCATTGAATAAACTGCTACATTAGGATAAAATCCTCTTGCACCAACTGGAGTTTCAGGGTCCCAAGTACGGTATTTGGTAGCCGTGAACAAATTCTCTCCCGAAGCATATACACGCAATTGGTTGAGTCCCTTTATTTTGAAAGAGTAACCGATCTGCAGGTTCTTTAAACGAATATAGGAAGCATCCTGTACCCAGTGAGACATGTAAGCGTAATTATAATCACTGGACAGAATACGTGGGAAATAAGCCCCCGGCTTAGGATCCTGCGGATTGAAAGACTCTTTATAATGTTCTTTGCGCGCTCCATTAATCCCCATTGGCTGAATAGCTTCCATTGTTACATATCCATCGGCTTTACCTACCCCTTGAAAAAAGCAAGAGAAATCGAAGCCTTTGTACTCAAATCCCAAATTCAATCCAAAAGTAAAACGAGGAATAGAATTTCCAATAACAGTTCTATCTTCATCATTAATTACACCTTCTCCCGTCCGGTCCTTAATAATAATATCACCCATCCCCCATTTAGGATTGTATTTCTGCATCATCGGAGCATATTTGTCATATAACTCTTGATTGTCACAAATACCTAAAGTCTCGAAACCAAAGATTGCATTCAACGGTTGCCCTTCTATCTTAGCTGTCAATTCGGTGGTTGAAGATTTATATCCTCTCAAATCAATCACTTTATTCTTTACATCAGACAGATTGAATCCTATATTGTATTTAAAATCTTTCCCTATGTTCGAACGCCAACTTACAGTCAAATCCCATCCTTTATTCTCCATTTTACCAGCGTTTTCCATAGCAGGTTTAATTCCCAATGCACCCGGAGCTTCCAAGTTTAACAAAATATCCGAAGTTGTCCGGCAGTACCAGTCAAAAGTGGTTTGCAGCCTGTTATCAAACAAAGCAAAATCAATACCGAAATCCAAATTACGAGAAGACTCCCAAGTAATTATTTCATTCCCCATCAAGGCCTCTTTATAACCGATAATAGGGGTACCTCCAAAAAGATAACTTCCACCATTACCGACATTCGAAATAAACTGATAATCATTGATTCGTTGATTACCGAGTTCTCCCCATGACGCTCTTAGTTTTAGATTCTGCACGTGTTTCTTCAAAGGTTCAAAGAAAGCTTCCTCAGATATACGCCAGCCAGCAGATACAGAAGGGAAGAATCCCCAACGATGTCCACGTGCAAACTTGGAAGAACCATCATAACGAGCAGTAAATTCAAACAGGTAACGATCAGCATATACATAGTTAGCACGTCCGAAAAGCGAAGCCAATGCAGAATAAGTGGAATTACCTTCTGCTGCTGCCGTAGTAGCATCCCCGGCATTGATTTCACCAAAATCATCATTTGGAAAATCCATTCGTGAGGCTTTCGTATAAGCCCACTTAAATGTTTCCAAAGAACCACCTGCCATTACCTTGAAATCATGTTTACCGATTGTTTTCTCATAAGAAGCTGTGACATTAGCAGTCAAGTTGCGGTATTGATCCCAACGGTCAGTTTGTTTATTACGGGAAACTTCTGTAAGTCCACTCTGTCCTGCAGGCTCAAAACTTCCGTAAGTAACTGTTTTATTAAATATTTTTTCTTTATATATATTTGATTCATACCCAAAAGTACCCCTGATATTAAGACCGTCCAAAATATTAATTTCAGGAGCAATCAACAATGTCATACAGTCATTGTTCTTTCTTCTCATCCCATAATCTCCGTTCACCATACGTACAGGATTGGAAGGTGCAGCATCATAAGAATAAGTACCATCTGAGAATTGAACAGGCAAATAAGGCAATGCACGCATCGTTCTACGATAAGCCTCAGCTGCTCCTGCTGCAGACTCTTCTTGAGTACTATTTAAATATGCCATATTCACATCCAACTTCAGCCAAGAAGTAAGTTTGGAGGTGGTATTAACACGAAGATTGTAACGTTCATAATCTGTAGAAGGAATAATACCCTGTTGATCGGAATAACCGGCTGAGATCATATAGGTTATCTTATCACTACCTCCGGATACAGTTAATTGATGATTATGTTGTGGGGCACCCGAACGGAGTAATTCGTCATACCAATCCGTATTACCTTCCAACTTGTCAGGATCACCACCTGCTTTCATCCGGTCTATTCGATCCTGAGGAAACAAAGAGGAACTTTTTCCTTCATTATATTGCATTTGATTATAAAGCTCGGCATACTGCCAAGAAGTTACCGACTCCGGTACCCTTGTCGCAAACTGGAAACCTACATTACCTGAATAGTTAAAAGTAAGTTTCCCTTCTTTACCCTTCTTTGTAGTAATCAAGATAACACCATTAGCAGCCCGTGAACCATAAATAGCAGCTGACGCAGCATCTTTCAACACAGACACTGATTCCACCTCACTCGGAATCACATCATTTAAGCTCATGGATACTCCATCCACCAAAACCAAAGGAGATGCATCCCCCCAAGTACCAATACCACGAACACGTACCGTACCTTGATTAGGTCCGGGTTGACCAGAATTCTGCGTGACAGTAACACCAGCAGCTTCACCTGTCAATGCAGAGGCAATAGAAGTAACCGGTTTATTGGCAAGTCTATCGGACTTTACAGTCTCAACGGCTCCTGTCAGGTTCACTTTCTTTTGTGTTCCATAGCCTACCACCACCACTTCTTCCAATGCCTTTGAATCTTCTACCAATACAATATTTACCGACGATTTATTCCCCACATTAATTACTTGTGTCTTATAGCCAATATAACTCACCTGTAACTTCGCATTATCATCAGGTAATTCCAACGAAAAATGCCCATTCATATCCGTAATAGTACCATTGGAAGCTCCCACTACAAAGACAGAAGCACCAATGACAGCTTCTTCCATATTATCCGTTACTTGTCCGGTCACTTTACGTTTGCCTCCAATGGTGTGCTGCCGGACAGCTTTATATACAGAAATACGCTTGCCGTTTACTTCATATTTGATACCCTTACCATCAAAAAGTATCCCCAAAATTTCGGCAACAGTCTTATTCTTGGCATCAATCGATACTTTCTCATTAGTATTTACATCATTGTTTCGAATCAGAAAAGAACAATCTGTTTTCTCCTCTATTTCTTTAAATACTTTACTTAACGGTACATTTTTTTGCTGAATAGTAATCCTAATCTCTTGTAAGGGTGAAGCAACACCTGAGAGAGGCAAAAGAAAAACAAAAAAGAAAAGCAAAATCTGTGTTCTTACCAACAAAAGATTAGCTCCGGAATGACAAAATAAATATGTCATTCCGCTATAAAAACATTTTTTTTTCATACATTTGTACTGATTTAAAGATTTTCTTAAAAGATAACTTAAATTCGGAATCGGAGGACATACCCCAATATGTATCTCCGATTTTTGTTTTTTTACGTACAGTTTTCCATAATATTCTTTTTGAAGGTTACTACTTGATTAACTTATCGGTAATAGTAATCACATTACCACTCCGACTCCAGCTATATTTATTGTCGACATCCATATAGTCCAGTATTTCTTCAACCGTAAGTTTAGGGCTAATACTTCCTGAGAAGACCTCTTTATCCAGATATTTACTGTGGATAACAATCCGCACATCATACTTACGCTCGATAGCTTTCATTATTTCAGGTACTGATGCATTGACAAAACTCAAACGACCGGTAGTCCATTGTGAAGTTTGTAAAGCATCTACATGATGATGGTTCATTTTACCGCTTCTCTTATCATACGTCAACTGTTCATCGGGGGCAAGAATCACATTGTCCCGGGTTTCGGAAGTGGAGAATACATTTACTTTTCCTTTTATCAGACTGACTTCTATTTCAGAATCTTCCGGATAAGAACGCACATTAAAAACCGTACCGAGTACTTTGACATTTATATCATCGGCATGAACAATAAAAGGTTTCTCCGGATTCTTTTGTACTTCAAAATATCCTTCACCTATCAAATAGACTTCCCGGTTCTTTTTACGGAGAAAAGCAGGATCATACTTCAACACGGAACCGGAATTCAGACAAACGACCGAACCATCCGGCAAAATCACTTTGGTCTGCGATCCTAAAGGTACTTCCATTTGACACAAAGCCATTTCCTGATTCGATTCGGCTACATCATTATATATATAATAACCTGCAATAGAAGTAGTAAGAATCAATAAAGCAATAGCAGCTACTTGCGAGAAAGTACTCCACAACGGTATCCTTTTCTTTTCCGATTTTTTCTTTATTCCTAATTTCACAGACAAAGCCTCATAGTCAGCTTGTTTTTCCTGTTCAAACTTACCGATAAACGATTTAGCCCGTGTCCGTGCCATTTCTTTATATCTCTGCTGATAAGAAATATCCGACTGCAGAAAATGAAGTAGCTTCCGTTCTCCATCCTCCGACAGTTTTCCTGCCAGAAAATCAAGCATCAATTCTTCAAAAGTATCAAGTTTCTTTTCCATCATTTCCATGTTCGTTTATATATAATACACATCTCGATATGGAAACATTTAGTCTTAAAGAAACTTTTTTTAAATAAATTGCAAGAAATTCTATAAACGACCTACTTTAGATTCTCCTATACCTACCCATTCTCCTACATAGGCATGTGGGAGATGATATTCCTTAGAGAGATGAGTAGGGTAATGCGTAAAACAAACAAGGGGAATAAAGAACTGACTCAAAGCCTTCCGTAAAGAAACAAAAGCAGTATGCCTGCAGTAGGGCCCAATTGAAGTTTAATATGATCCATCGCATTCTTGATATGAACACGCACCGTATTTACCGATATGGCCTGTTCATCAGCAATCTCCTGAGGAGACATACCTTCATACAAGTATTTTTCAAAAACTAGGCGACATTTTACGGATAGAGAGTCTATCACCGTGTTAACCTGACTTTTCAGTTCCTCTATCTCCAATAATTGCAACGGGTTATTATCATTTTTGCAGAATTCTTCCTGAAAAGCAATCAGTTCCTCCCGATACTCATCAAGCACACGTTCTCGTGTATGTAAAGTACGGATGTAATTCAAACAACGATTCTGTACACTTCGCAATAGGTAATTATGAATAGGGAAACTTAACTGACCTCTACTGCTCCAGATATTCATAAAAACATCATTAACGATTTCCTTTGCCTCATCCGGATCGAATACGTAAGTAGTAGCATAAGCGCATAAATAACTATAATAGCAATCATATAAAGCAGAAAAGGCACTTTCTTTTCCTTCATTTATATCATCTATTATTTGTTCGCTTATCCTAGTAGTAGTCATATTTTAAGGTATTGTGATACTTTAACTAAGAACAAAGTTAATATTTTCATATACCGCTAATCGCACTTTACATTTATTTAACACATATCAATATTTCATTAAATTAATGTTAGACAAAAAATATATGACTATCCGCATAATTCCCCAAACTATTAAGATAACAATTTAATCTCATTTATGCAAAGGGAATTATGCTAGAGAATACTAAACACAGTTGTTAACCTCCTCTAGACTTTCACCCCAAATACTGGGATACACTTAAATAGCTAGTATATTTATTTTGTAATAAAAAAGAAACAGATATGAATCCAATTAGCTTTAAGCTTTACAAAAGAGTTTTGTTTCTAGATGAAGAGAGTTGCAAAAAACACCTCAAAAAACAAAGAGAAAAACAAGGTATTATTTATTTAAAATGCGGGCGCGTTCATCATTATTGGAACAAGAACAGAAATAAATGACAGTGTAGAAAGAACTACACTAACCTCTGGTACTGTTATGCATGGAACTAAACTCCCTATAATGTACTGATACATTGCAATGCATTTTCTTACTTCTATGAAAAAGTCATTCTTAGCATTAGAAATGCAAAGATAATTGAGTCATAGTTGTTATCAACCAATTTAGGAGCTTATGCACAAGCTTCGCAATGTAATGAGACTAAGAAATGCTGGATACCAACTTTGTGGTTTTATCGAATTGAACGAAGGTTTCTTCTCCACACAAAGAGATGTTTAATATTCATTTGTGTTGGTTATCAGACAACGTTCAAACATATTAAAAAAAAAAATGATTATTTTTATCTACTTTTGTTTATCTTTGTCACACTGTTTAATTTTAAATCAAATTAGTTATGTGCAAAGAAAAAGAGTTTCCTATGAATTTTGTTCCAGTAAAAAGTATCCATTTATCTTTAGTTGAAGAAAAAGATAAGTTCTTCATTATTGATGAAGTTTCTTCTAAGGTTTTGATTACTTTTAATAATGAAATTAATGCCCAAAATGCTATGAAACAAATTACAGATAATTTATCCACCACAATTAATCATATATTGACTATTTCTCAACAAAATATCCAGATACTTGAATAAGATGAAACAAGAAGTGTTATTTATCATTCTCAATGAATATGCCGATTGGGAAAGTGCCTTTCTGGCAGCTTCTCTCCATTCCGGACTAATGCCGGGTAGTGAAATCAAGTATGTAGTCAAAACAGTAGCCCCCACTTTGGAGGCAGTCCGTTCCTTGGGTGGTTTCCGTACTCTGCCGGACTACAGTTTTGATACTATGCCCTCTGATTATGCCGGCTTGGTTTTGATAGGAGGTATGCAATGGCAATCTCCTGAAGCAGAACGTATATTTCCCATTGTACAGGATGCTTTCGAAAAAGGGAAAGTGATTGGTGGTATCTGTAACGCTGCTTCATTTTTATGTGCCCATGGCTTCCTGAATCATGTCAAACATACGGGAAACACTCTTGCCGTACTTAAACAGTGGGGTGGAGAGCGATATACCAACGAGGATGGTTACTTGGAAAAGCAGGCTGTCGGCGATAAGAACATAGTTACGGCAAATGGTACCGGTTATCTGGAATTCACCCGTGAGTTGCTATTAGCATTGAAAGCCGATACACAAGAAAAGATAGAGGCATTTTATGATTTCAGTAAAAATGGACTTGTGAGATAACTACATATTCATCAAGCATATGGGACAACATAAATTATCCGATGATTCTCTTTTGGCTATAGAAGGAAATTTCATGGAAACCCGTATGTCTAACTGGAAAAGAGGAGAAGAAAATATTCTCTTTACGATCCCCTAACAATGATGTGACATGTGATGACAATGAAACCCGTAATCATAAGAGATCAGGTCAATGAAGCAACCAAAAACTAATCCGGACAGCCTAATCGAGAATTATCTTCCGGCAGATTATTATGCGACTCTTTTTCAAAAGAGTCGCATAACAAGAACGTCATCTCCATTGACGAGTTCGCAGATATAGCTTTTAACCAACTTCCCTCTTGGATTATCCTGCTTCTAATAGTAAGAAATAGTTTGATTAAACCCTTCGGACTCGATACAAACAGACGAGTCACGGATATAAAGTGTGAAAAAAGTCAACATGAAATAATCTTTGGCATGTCCGATAAGCACCTGACTTTTTACGTATCCCTTTGGTGTAAGGATAGAGTAGAAAAAGAGGTAAACGTGCATCTTCCTAAAAAGAAAAGCATCCCGGAATTACGTAATTAAACAGACTTTTTTATTGCTCCGAAATCTTTCTTACTATCGGTTTATCCGCTTCCGCCCAGTCCAATATTGCCATCTCTCGTGTAGAAAGCCATTGTGCAGCAATATGTTCTTTCAATACATATCTTTGCCCGACAGGATGGCAAAGAAAAGCATGCATCGTGATCTCAAAATCGGGATAGGTATGATGGACGGTCAAAAGTTTCTCTCCCACTTCAATAACGTAATCCATTTCCTCCATGATTTCCCTTTGAAGCGCCTCCTGCAAAGATTCACCTTCCTCCACTTTTCCACCCGGAAATTCATATCTGAAAGAAGTATATGAAAATTTAGTTTGCCCCCGTTGTACACAAAGATATTTCTCACCTAATCGAATAACGGCTGCTACAACTTCTATACTTTTCATAATGACTATGATATTGGGATTAAAAATAATAGAGGCAAAAGTAATAAAAGAATGCGGGAAAGAAAGAAATAAAGATATATTTATAATGCACAGTACATTTTTGTAAGACACATTTGTTGCTACAAAAAATTTTACGTAAATTTGTATGGTAACAATATGATCATTATGGATTTTGAAAAAATCACCAAAGAAGCTGTAGTACAAGCTTTACTAGAAATCAAGAAAAATGGCATCCCTAAAAATGCGCACTCTTCTACTTATGATATTTTATACAAAGGTAAGAGATATCCACCTAAACTAGTGATGGAATATGCTTATCAACATTCTACTGGAAAACAAATAACCAGAAATGATTTTGAAGGAGGAGAAAAGACACCATGTTTTAATAGATTGAAAGAATTAGGATTTACTATAGTTCATAAAGAGAAAAATCCTAACTTTTATGAGACACTAACTAAATTCCTTGAACAAACTAAGACAAAAAGTCAAAAATATAAAGACTATCCCAAAGAGTTTTTGGGACTGAATATTAGTGTTAGTTTTGGTATAGGTGGCCCTTCAAAGACTCCATGGATTTCTTTCTTGTACGATGGACAAAAGACTCAACATGGTATATACCCTGTATACTTATATTACAAAGAATATAATACACTGTTTTTAGCGTATGGTGTAAGTGAAACCACTCCACCCAATATAGAGTGGAAGTTTAATACTAGTCCTGAAACAATTTTTGATTTTTTTAAACGGAAAGGAATAAAACCTAAACGATATGGAAATTCATATGTATTTAAGGATTATGATATTAACAACTTAAATCCTTCTACAATCAATAAAGATTTATTTGAAATCATCGAAAATTATAAGAATTTAATGGCTTCATATACAGAAATATCAACTAATACTAATAAAATGCAAAGTCCCAGTATTAACATAGATTATCAGTCTATACCAGCTAATCTAAGACAATTTGTCACTGCTATTAAATCGAAACCATTCATACTGTTAGCTGGCATTTCTGGTACAGGAAAATCACGTATAGTCCGACAATTAGCTTATGCCACTGGTGGAGAAAACCCAGAAAAAGTTCAAAAGCCATATAATTACGAAATGATATCTGTACATCCAAACTGGCACGACTCTACAGAATTGTTAGGATATGTAACTCGGGTTTCCGGAAATCCGGAGTATATAGTAACTGATTTTCTGAAATTTATAGCTAAAGCTTGGTTCTACGAAGGAATCCCATTCTTCCTTTGCTTGGATGAAATGAACCTAGCACCCGTAGAACAATATTTTGCAGAGTACCTTAGTGTTGTCGAGAGCCGAAAATTGAGAAATAATAAAATAGTTACAGACCCGATAGTACCTCCATTGACAACTTGGGATAAAGCAGATCAGAAAACACTTGTTTCTGATCAAATACTTAAAGAATTATTTCATGAATTTTGGAATAATGAAGGTTGGAATAACTCTACAATAGCTGCCCGAATTGAAGAATTAAAAGAACAATTCAAAAATACAGGTATTTCTATTCCTCAGAATCTGATTGTAATGGGAACTGTGAACATGGATGAAACAACTTATAGTTTTAGTCGTAAGGTACTGGACCGTGCAATGACCATTGAGATGAATCATGTAGATTTAAATAGTGGTCTCAGCAAAGCACAAGATAATATTACTCCTATCACGGCTAAAGCACTTTTACCTGAAGTAGTTGAGGGATATGATGTTTATGAACAAAACCCAGAAATATGTAAATCTATTATCAAATATCTACAACAAGTTAATGAGAAGTTAGAAGATAGTCCATTCAAAATTGCCTATCGCACACGCAATGAATTTCTTATCTATGTGTTAGCTAATTTACCATATCAAGGTAAAGAGACTCAGGAACAGTGTATCACTCGTGCACTCGACGAAATAACCTGTATGAAAATACTGAGTCGTATCGAAGGAGACAAAAACAAAGTAGGTACAGTATTAGATGACTTATATACCATTATACAAAAGAGAATTGAAACAAGTGGTATTAATTCAGAAAAATCAATCTCTCTTGATAAAATTCGAAGAATGAAAAAGAAATTGGAAACGGCCTATTATTGCGACTTTTGGAACTAATCACTAACGAAAAATTATGGAGGCGCTGCTCACACTGAACCATCCAGACTATAAATTAATGGTCTATTGTCCTTCTTATGATAAAATATTTAAGAAGGCGCAAACTTGCATGCGTGTAAAGCAGAATGATGAAACTCTTTATTCTATTTATACGTGGGATAAAAATGCATTCACTCAAATTAATGGAGAGCAATTAATAGAAGGTAAAAGGCACCCTTCTATCTTTTTTGAAAATACAGATTATCAATTCTGGATCAATTTTAAAAGAATAGATATAGAAGATGCTTGGATCAATACTCCTTTGAGAAACATTCAAGATAATTTTATGTTCAATCAAGAAAATCAGATACTCTTTGGACATCTTAACTATGGAAACGATATCGGTAGAGCAGAATTTAATATTGATTATAAACTGAAAAATGGAGAAATAAGGCATTCAAAACTTGGTTACGATGTACTTTCAATAAAATTAGATTATCATAAAGACTTAAAGAAGATTGTAGACGATATTGAGAAAGAATATCGAATGCTTTCTATTGACTTTCTGCGAAAAACATACCACACTTTTGATGTAGATGTAGTAGGAGAAACACCAGATATTATCTGGTGGAATCTATTTAAAGACATTCAAACAAACTTTATACAAGCTGTAAAAACCATTGTGGACTGTCCCCGTAACCGGCTAGTACAAAAAGAGACCTATCTTCGGGCTGACAAACTAAAACGATTAACTCCACAATTGGAAATACAATTAACAGAACATCGTAAAAATCCAGCGCATTTATACCGTACCGAGCACCCTATTGCCTGCGTAGATACAATGGAGAATCGTTTTTTGAAGTACTGTATTATCTTCATTGCCGAAAAATTCTCAGATTTAAAATGCAGAATTATTAATAGTTACAAGCAATTGACAGAGAAATATATTATCAATCTGAATCAGCAACAGGAGGAATTACAACGATTGGTTCACCACCCATTCTTCAGAACAGTAGGTGAATTTCGAGGATTCACACAAGAATCTTTGATATTAAAACAAGCCACTGGATATTCGGAAATTTATCATGATTGGATCATACTTAGTTGTGGATATGATCTAAAAGAAGGCGCTAATAGTCTAGAGCTAAAAGATATAGCTAAATTATACGAAATATGGTGCTTCATCGAACTCAAGAATATTATTAAAGAATTATTAGGAAACGAAGTCGAAACAAATTATTCTAAACGACCAGAAAAAAAATTTATTACCCAGTTGGGAAAAGGAAAATTATCTAAGGTCATCTTCTCTAAACACAACATTGAGCTGGCAAAAATTTGCTATAATCCTAAAAGTTACGTTGGAGAAGAACAACTATCCACAATAATTCCGTGTACAACTTCATATACTGTCTCACAACAGCCAGACATTATCTTACAACTAACAAGACGCGATATCAAACAAGGTATAAAACTAACCTATTTATTTGACGCAAAATACAGAATAGGAGATACTCAAGATAATGTAGACACTCCACCTGACGATGCTATCAATCAAATGCACCGCTATCGAGATGCAATATACTACATAGATCAAGATACTAAACAGCTAAAGAAAGAGGTTATTGGTGGTTATATCTTATTTCCCGGAAATGGTGAAGACAGCGCTGTCGAAGAGATGAATTTCTATAAATCTATTGGAAAAGTTAACATCGGCGCTTTCCCCCTACGTCCACAGGATAATGAAAGCAAAGAGCTGCTTAGAGGTTTTCTTAAAAGATTGATTTGGGAATGTCCAACCTATCAGATTTTAGAACAAACTTTTACTCACAAAGAAACAATGCTAACTTTCAATCAACCTGGAAGTGTATTATTAGTTCCCATTGCAAAAAGCCGCTCCTATTTCAAAGATTTTAATGAACGTAGTAAAGTGATTCATTATTATTTTGGCAAAATCAAAATGGGAGGTGTATACGAACATTTAAATTTCCAGAAATATGATTACTTTATTCCGGTAATTGAAGGAAAAATCAGGGATGTCTATCGCATTGAATATGCATCAGTTAGACATAGGAACGACATTCCAGGAATAGAACCAAAAGAAAATGTGGATCTTTCTGACTTCAGAATTTACATGAAACTTACTTCTCCCTCTTATTTAACTGGTGCAAAACGATTAATTCCTATTCGGCATTCGAGGATTGATTATAAATGTTTCTTTAAAGAATATAATTCAATAACGGAAGTGATAAATCTTATAACTGAATAGATATCGTTAAATACCAATAATATACCGCTATACCTACTTGCAATCCCTCAATCACCGGTATTCCATACTTGAATTTAAAATACCATGTCTTATGCCGAAAGATATACATCCCCACCCGTGCACCTAACGAACCTACTACGGCTATTCCCTGCAGACGGACTTCAGGAGTACGCCATCGTTTCCGGGATGCATGCCGTTTATCAATACCATACATAACGAAAACAACGATATTCACAACTACTAAATATAAAATAAGTAACTTCAACAGTCAGCCTTTTTGCAATTCTCCTGCAAAGATACATATTTTTAATCAGGCCAGATTTGCCGGCCGGAAGATTCTCCGTATCTTTGCCACATGGCAGAGAGAAACGAATTACATAAAAGGAACAGGCATAACGGACAGTACGATTTTTCAAGACTGACGGAGGAATACCCACCGTTAAAAAAGTTCATCGTACTGAACGCTTATGGAACAACAAGCATCGATTTCTTTAATCCCCGGGCAGTAAAGGCACTCAACAAAGCCCTCTTGATAAGTTACTACGGCATACGATACTGGGATATTCCTAAGAATTATCTGTGCCCACCCATTCCCGGGAGAGCAGACTATATCCATTACATAGCAGATTTGATTCAGCCGGATATATCCAATGAATCGACAGGGTTGAAAACAGCTGTCCCAAATGCCCGTCAATACAGGTGCCTGGATATCGGTGTAGGTGCCAACTGCATCTACCCCATTATCGGTCAAACGGAATATGGATGGACTTTCGTCGGTTCCGATATCGATCCGGTTTCCATTGACAATGCACGAAAGATCGTAACTTGTAATCCGGCATTGGCTCACAAAATAGAACTTCGGCTACAACAGGATAGCCGGAAAATATTTGAAGGAATCATTGCTCCGAATGAATATTTCGACGTAACTCTCTGTAATCCTCCCTTCCACAGTTCCAAAGAAGAAGCAGAAGACGGTACGCTACGCAAACTCAGCAGCCTGAAAGGTCAGAAAGTAACCAAAGCCCGGCTCAACTTCGGAGGCAATGCCAACGAACTCTGGTGTGAGGGCGGTGAACTTCGATTTCTGCTGACTATGATCGAAGAAAGTCGCAACTACCGGAAAAATTGCGGATGGTTCACCAGTCTGGTATCAAAAGAAAAGAACCTGGGTAAACTGACCGCCAAGCTGAAATCGACCGATATAGCCGAACATAGAATCATTGAGATGCACCAGGGTACTAAAACCAGCCGGATCCTGGCATGGAGATTTTGAGAAAGATAGGGTTATCAAATCAGCAAGTATCGACTCAAATCCTTTAGGGAGACGATCTTCACAAGAGAGCGACTGCCATCTAAAGATATCATTGACATTGAGCTGTTTATCAAAACAAACAAGCAAGTTCCGGAAAGCATGTTTTAACATAGTATTAAAACTTGTTTTCTATAAACAAAAGATTTGTTCTTTGACTGTAGAAAACTAATTCTTTATTTATAAACCATCAAAACCATATATTCAGAATTAACATTGTTAACAGGAAAACAATACACCATTATGAACCTATTAATCATCAGTAACGCCGATAGCTGCCGCAGCCGAATCGCACAAGCACTTCTTTCTTCGTTCGGAAAAGGCATGAAAGTATATTCTGCAGGGACAATGCCCGCAGCAGAGATTCATCCGTTGGTCCTGAAACTAATAAAGGAAACAGGTATCGAACCGAACACACAACCTCCCCACTCCATCCGTGAATACACCAATGAAAACTGGGACCATATCATCGTACTTTCTGGTACGGCCGATGATATACGCAATCTCTTCCGGAAGGAGGTAAAACACTGGTATCATCTTCCCTTTGAAGACTTGTTCTCCACAGCGGCACCAAGCGAAGCGGAACTGTGGGATCGCCTGATACGCCTGAAAGAAGATATACAAAGAAAAATGTACGAACTATACCGGGACGATCTGAGAGAGCAATTACTACCGCGCTGTAGCTGCGGAGCCAATGACTTTTGCAGATGTGAGTGAGGGAATTATTCCCTCACTTCCTGCTTTATCAACCGTGTCACACTTGTGATGTTCCGCTTATCCTTGTTCAGAATATAAGTATATTTATAATCGCTTGCCCGATAAGAGGTAGGCGAACTATTCACCAGGATAATATTCCGGTTATTGGCAAAGTCCAGAATCCCCTTAATATTATTAGGGTGAAGTTTTCCGATTTCATCCATCATACAGTGCAACTTAAAGTCGTTGAACTGATGCGATGCTTTCTCCTTAAACACATTTAGTAACATGATATTAATCATGGCCTTCACCAGGATATCCGTTCCATCGGAACCCACGTTTGCCAGTTTCTCCACCCATCCGCTATCGTTGTCGTTCTCCACAATACGGAACTGGAGTTCGAAGGTATCGGAAAGGGTAAGTTCTTTTTCTTTATTCAATGCCAGTTCTTTCACCAATGACTGCAATAAACTTACCGCCTGCCGATTCCGTTCTACAAAATCCTCTTGTCCGAACAGGCTGAACATGCCCGGGCCACCCGGCTGATTCCGGTCGCAGAACTCTTTGATCGTGACAAAATGTTGCATGATACGATTACCGCTCGGCACAATCTGCAAGGCTATACTCTTGATAACTCCGGCAAAGTTGCGTTCCACAAAGTCACTGTTGATATCGCTTATGGTCTTACGAATCAGTCCCTCTTTTGAAAGCATGTCCGTCGTTTCTTTTCCAATCCGATGAATCAAGTCGGTGTATGCCTCGTTTGAACGACGTTCAAAATCAATAATCTTATCATTATCAATAAATTCTTTCAGATCAGCGGCAAAAGTCATAAACTCTTCCCGCTTCGTAAGCCGCGTACGGAAATTGAACGTATTCTGCTCGGAGAAATTACCGGAAAACCGACCGACGGCCTCCCTGAAGTCTTTTTCCTGTTCAATCTGCCGGTAATGGTTTTGAGTCAGTTCCTCAATCACCTTCTTACAGCGCTTGGCATTCTCTGTTTCCACCCCCGTTTGTAACACAGGCGGACAGATATTGAGCGTTTTGAAGTTCTCCGTCTCCCGAATATCCTCGTCCAAATGTTTCAGGCGGGTGTTTGTCTCAGCCAGCTGCTTGTTCAGTCCCGTTACTTTCAGATTCAATTCTTCCTCTTTCAAACGGAACTTTTCTTTCTCGCCTTCCAGTTCTTTCTCGGCCAACTGCTTTTCGTTTCTGAATTCGTCCATCCGGTCAAAGAATTCTCTCTTGTCCTTCTCGTAATCGTAGACCAGGCGACGATGTTGGTCAATAAACACCAGCTCCTGTTCCGTACGGGCCACTTCATTACGCAAAGCAGTGATACGCTCCGTATCCACTCCTTTCCCGGAGAGTTCGTGCAGCAAGTCTTTGTCCATGGTTGCCAGCAGTTCATCGGTTTTCTGCTTTTCGGAAGCAATGGACAGGTGAATTTCTTCTTGTTTGTTACGGATCAGGGCATCCTCTTCTTGCATTCTCTGGTTACGTTCCTTCTCCTTTTGACGTACACGAGTTTCGAGCAGATGATTGAACTGTTCCAATTCCGCCACTGTCCCCTGCAGGCTACGGGTAGCCTCGGCCAACTGTTTATCCAATTGTTCCAGCAGGACACGCTTCTCCTCCCCTGCCTTCTGTTCCCACCTGATTTCATCCGCTTTCAGGAGCCGGATACGCTTATCGTTCTGCTCCATACAATAAGTGGATTGAGCCACATCCTCCTTACAGGTACTAAGCGTGGCCTGATGTCTTTTCCGAATCAAGGCCAGTTCCTTTTCTTTTTCCTCTCCCAACTTCTCAAGCTGCTGTTGCCACTCTGATACTTCCTTACCGGCTATTTCCTGATCCGCTGCATACTCTTGTACGCTTTTCACCTCCTTACGGATAGCCGAGAGATCAAGTTTAATGCCATAGAAAGAGTCTTGACCGGCATCCGGAACAGACTGAGGCTTCAGCTCCTTGCTGAACAAAACCTGTTTCTCGTCCACGACCTTGCCAATGGTATCTTCCCAGCCCTGACAGTTCTGACTCAGCCATTCGTAGAATGAACCCTGACGGTTGTCGAGCAAACGATCTATCTCCGCTACCCTCTCTTTAGCAAGTGTAATCTGCTGTTCGATATCCTTTTGGCGGGCAGTGAACTGCTGCTCACAGGCAGTCTGATCCAATTCCCACCGGCGGCGCACCAGCTCCATCTGTTGTTCAGCTTCTTTCTGCTTCAGCCTATGCTCATGGTTCTCCTTTTCCAGTGCGGCACGCTCCGTCCGGCAGGCTTGCAACTCCTCTTCATAAAGAGTCCGGTGCAAACACTTCTCCCGTTCCATTTTCAACTGATAGATGCCTTCCTTTTTCTTTTCTGTCTGCTCACGCAGAAGGGTCAGTTTCCCAACTTCCTGTTCCCTTACCTCTTTCAATATTTTATCGAACTCCTTACGTATGGCTTCCTTACGCTCGATGGCACGCAGATGGAGGGTATTCAACTCGGCGTTTTTCCCGTTACGGAAACGCTCAAAGGCACTGGCCGCCTGTTCTTTCAGCAGTTTATACTGGCTGTTGATGTCGTCAAAGCGTGCAGTCAGCATGGTCAGCTGCTCTTCCAGCATTTGCTTGTGAAGCACAGCTTCGGACTCCGCATTCACCCGTTCCCGTACATGATGAATATCCTGCGATTCGTACCGTTCTTTTCGCTCCCGTGCTGTTTTCAGATTTTCGTTCTGCACTTTGACCACTCCCAACAATCGGTCACGCTCACTCTGAAATTTCCCGGAAAGTTCTTCCAACTGACGTTTCTCCTTTGCCACTTCTTTCAACAGCTCTTCTTTTTGTTTTTGCAGAGAAGGGAGTACTTCCCGCGCTGTCCGAAAAGCGTAATTCAATTCTCCGGCCAATGTACGGGCCTGTTGCTCCAGATAATGCATTTCCCGATAAAGTTCAATCACCCGGTCGGCTTGCCTGCGGACAGTTACCTCACCGTTCTTATTTTTCCGGAACCACTTACTGATGTCGGTCACTTCTTCATCGAACCGGCGCAGATGATGGGCATACTGCCCCAGATCGATACGCACATCTTCTTCGTTCAGAGACATGATAATGGTTTGCTTGATAAACTCTGCATCAAGTTTTGAGTTCAGAAAAACATTCTGAATCGTCCGGGGTATATTCTGGTACTGCCGACTTTCGGTAATAGCAAACTTCCGAAACTCCGGAGGAAGCCCCCGGACATTACCGAAAATAATGTCTCGATACTCCTCATACGTCTCTATACGACGGCTCTTATAGACAAAACTGCCAAGCGCATCACGTATCTGATCCCACTCTTCGTATGCTTTTCCCTCGGGTGAAATGAAATATTCTTTCTTATAGCCCGTGCCCAGAAAGCGGAAGCAGACCCTTCCCTGCGAACGGAAAGCCAATACGCAATACGAAGCATCATCCACCACCACTTCATAAATAATGTATGAATTGACGTACGGAAAATAGTATTCATCAAAACTCTTTTTCTCTTTTGAAATGCCCAGCTTTGTCTTATCGGCATTGTAAAAGAAGAGTAATGCACGCAACGCCGTACTTTTCCCCACTCCCTGTGTACCGATAAAGTGAACATTGCCGTCTATCTGTATTTCGGCATATTGGATACGGGCACTATTGATAAAAATAATCTTATTCAGGTATCTCATTCTGTATCTCTTCTGGTATGTTAATGCAAGCGACCAACTCTTCCAGATAGCCGAAAGCCGCCACTACCTTATAGGTGGAAGTAATCTCATTTTCCAGTTCAATAAAGCCGTCACGTTTCAGGTCGTTTACTATTTTGTCAATCATCTCTTCATGCTTTTCCCGTCCGGTAAGCTTTTTCAGGCCGGTAAGCTTCTCTTTCAACTCTAAGTCGGTTCCCACTTTCACAACCATATCGGCCGGCTGAAAACGGAATCCGGATGAAAAGGCCGCGTCATAAGTCTTGATAAAGTCGAGTACATCAATCCAACGGACAGCAATCTCCAACTTACGTTCCAAGTCGACTTTATTCTCGCGACGGGAAAAATAATAGTATTCGTTTCCGCTTTCGAGCACGAAGTTGATGGCGGCAAAGAAGTCGTACAACTCCGACTGGTTGTCTTCAATCACCGTATAAAGTTGCCGGATGTTGGGATTGGTACTATCGGAAGAGATAAATCCTCCTTTACTCAATATTTCAAATATCTCAGCAGTTTGTTTAATCATTACTGTAATGGTTTTAAATTCATTTCACCACAGATTACACGGATTCTCACAGATTAATAATTTATTCCATTGAGAATTCAGACCAAAGTATCTGTAAGAATCGGTATTACCCGGTGGTGAATCTTATTTATTCCTAAACTATTTCTCCCGTCCTTTCCGGATAAATCAACGCATATTCCACACCATCCATCCTGCCATACTCGTCGGTGATGCGGAGTTCTTCGTAAAACTGGGATACGATCTGGCAATAGAATGTGATTCTTTCATCAAAAGACACCTCTTGTGTGAAAGGATAAGCGGTAACAAACGAAAACAAGTCCCCATCAGCCTGCATAAACCGCTTCTTCACTTCTTCCAGGTTGATGTAAGCCTCTTCGGATATATGGGTCTCAAGTGACTCCTCAGCGATGCTGTCGGCCACATTACGGGCCAGTATGGCTCGCTTGCCGACTGTGGCTATCACCTTACGGATACTCTCTAACACTTCATCGTCGTTACGGAGATATTCGACTGAGAGACGCAACGGATATGCCGGTGCAGGCTCAAACCAGACACTGTCTTTCTGCATCAGCACCCGGCAGATATCGGTCCGTTCTTCCAGTTCGAACTGATCTTTGAGATATTTCAGCTGACGGATTTTGACCCGTATCTTATTCTGATACTCTATCCGGTTCAGGTAGCTGATGATTTGCTTCTGTATCTCGATCAGGTTATGGAAACATTCATTGAGTTGTATCCGTACGTTAGCCACCACCAAAACCAGTTCATCATCCGGAACCCGGCGAAAGAAACGGTCTTCTTCGGTGACAAGGAGTTCTTCACTCACTCGTATCAGTGCCTTGATATCCCGCCGTTTTTCATCCAGGCGGACCAGTTTCTTTTTCTTGATCTGATAGTTCGGTTCATTCTTGAATGTGCTGTCGATGTTGCGCTTCAGGTCGATGACATTACGCAAGGTAGTCAAGGCAATGTTACGCAATATACGCTTAATGGTACGCAGGTAAGTGGTCTTCCTTTTCTCATGGTTTTCTTGCTGATAATAAGAGATGGTATCTTTGAGATAGCTGATATGCTCGTTAACAAACGAAGTATTGATCTCCTCGTTTACCTCGAGCACCTGCTCGAAAAAGTGCAGGTAGATATCCTCCATTTCGAGAAACGAACCATTCTCACGAAGCACTCCGTGGTCGATCAGGCTCTGTATACGTTGCAGTTTGTATTCAGTCAGTTCCAGTGCATACTCCCGCCGGAAGGATTGCTGTTTCCGTTTGCCGAACATCTGTTTCAACAAAAGTTGTTCGCGGCTCATCATTTTCAGCAACTCGTCAATAGAGTGAAATGTAGTCATGTATAACGGCTATAAACTTTTTCGGGGTTCCTTATCTTGTCAGTTTTCTCTTCATTCCTCCGGCCACTTCTTCTTTGAGAAAAGTCATCAACGGCTTTCCCACAACAATAAACGTAACGGCCACCAGAATCATCAGAATACCCAGCATCAGCCTGGGCGTCAGCCGCTCACCAAAAATCATGACACCAAAGAAGAGAGCCGTCACCGGTTCGAGTGCTCCCAAGATAGCGGTCGACGCGGAGCCAATGGTGTGAATGGACACAGCGGTACATACCAGTGAAATCACGGTAGGCAGGAAAGCCATTGCCAGAATATTACCCCAGGCAGGAAGTGAAGGCACAGCTTGCAAGTCCGAACAAAAATTCAAACGGACTATATAAATGGAAAGACCGAACAGCAGGGCATAAAAGGTCAACTTGGCCGTTGACATCAACTTCAGGGTGGAATGATTGACACCGACTATATAGACCGCATAAGACAGCGAAGAAAGAATGACCAGCAACATCCCTACCAGACTTAGCGTCTCACCCCCTTCTCCTTTGTAAAGCAGTCCGATGCCGGAAAGGGCCAACAGAATACAGAACACGGTCAGTAACGATACTTTCTCGTGGAAAAACAAGAACATGATAAGCGCCACCATCACCGGATAGACAAACAGAATGGTGGAAGCAATGCCGGCATCCATGTGCTTATAACTCAGAAACAACAACAATGAGGAAGCAGAAAAGAGCAGTCCGCCTACAATCAGCGGCAGAACCTCGTTCTTTTTCAGAGCGAACGATTGTCCTTGTACTTTCATCAGAATGCCTAGAATGAGCACGGCAAACCCGTAGCGGTAGAACAAGACAGAGTCCACTGACATTCCCTCTTTATAAAGCGGCAGTGTAAACAACGGATTCATGCCATAAGTGGCGGCAGCCACAGCCCCGCACACAAATCCTTTAGCCTTACTATTAATATTCATTATTATATTCATTTTTTCGGGGTGCAAAGATACGGTTTTTTAGAGATCTTGGTTACTTTTGCGTCAATTCTAACAGAGATTAAAATTGAGCAAAAACCGTATTGATCAGGAAAAGAGAGTAGTAGAGTTGATGATTCGCCTTTACTGCCGTAAAAAAGAAAAGAATGTCACGCTTTGCCCCCGGTGCGAAGAGTTGTTGCACTATGCACACGCCCGCCTGGACCGCTGTCCCTTCGGGGAGAAAAAGAAAGCATGCAAGCAGTGCAGCATACACTGCTACAAACCCGCCATGCGGGAACAGATGAGACGGGTGATGCGCTTTTCCGGTCCCCGGATGCTGATTTACGCTCCTTGGGAGGCAATCAAGCATCTGTTGGGATAGACATGGTCGGCTCTGAAAACGATTAAATCCATCAAACAGAAAAATACGTTTTGAAACTAATTCCATATATATCCTATCAAAAAAGCAACTAATCCTTCCTTTCTGCTAACAGCCTATAGAAACAAAAAAGCACTGATAGAAAGTCAAGACAGAGAAGAGTGGAAGAATATGCAAAAATGCAGCTTCATTATCTTATAAAGATGCAATAAAAAGGAAATATATGCAGTGATTCCAACCATCAGAGCCTGCATTGGAAGGAAAGTAACGGTGCATTCCTTTCAAAACAACGGTGCATCCCTTTCAAACCAACGGTGCATCCTCTTCCAAGCAACGCTGAAAGGGTAAAAAAGGGAGATTGATCCGGCCATTTCCGAATTATCAGGACCCTTGAAGCGAAGCGATCCGAACTGACAAAAAGTTCGGTTCCCGGCCGTACACTTTCGATCCGAAAGCAGACTAGGCGTATACAAAGCATAAAAGCCGGAATGCCGCAAGATCGGCGTCACCACGCTCCGTCCCTAATCGCCTGTAATCGTTTTTTTCAAATCCATTCGCCACCGGGACAAAACAGGGCTGCCGGTAAGTGATAGAATATACAAAATGACATTTTATCGCTGCGGATGTTTTCCCGTTCCCCCTTGTCATCAACTTTTCCAGAATCCGGGATAGAAAAGCAAAAGTACACTAAAGAGCTCCAACCGTCCTATCAGCATCAGAAATGAAAGTACCCACTTGGCAGCGTCGGGTAATCCATTCCACGAATAGGCTGGGCCACAAGATCCCAATCCCGGTCCCACATTACCGATACTGGAGATCACCGTACCGATGGACTCGGAAAAGCCGACACCCAAGAACAGGAGAACTGCCCAACCAAGAATGACGATAATAAGATAAAAAGCAAAAAACATACCCACAGTAGACACAATCGAAGGTGAAACGGTCTGCTTGTTGACTCTTACCGGCAATACGGCATTGGGATGCAATAAATGCTTGAATTCATTCCGGATAGAGCGGGCAATAATCAGCAAACGCATGTTCTTGATACCACCGCTGGTAGAACCGGTACATCCTCCCGAGAGCATGGCAATCAGCAACAACATCCACGTAAAGGCAGGCCAAAGATTATAGTCGTCTGTGGCAAATCCGCAAGAAGTATGTGCCGTAGCCACCTGAAACAGCGACTTACGGAAAGCCGTCTCCCAGTCATAATGATTTTGAAAGACCAGTGCGAGAGTGATCAGAAAAGTCAGGATAGCGACAGAACCGAGGAACCAACGTAATTCTTCGTCCCTCAAAAGACGACTGACTTTACCGCGAAGGCACATCAGGAATAATGCAAAGTTGACTCCCGAAAGAAGCATGAATATAGCGACCACATATTCGATAAACGGTGAATTCCAATACGAAATACTGGCCTGCTTGGTAGAATATCCACCGGTGGCCGTCGTAGCAAATGACTGGCAGACAGCATCAAAAAGGCTCATACCTCCCAGCATCAGCAAAATGGTTTCTGCCAGTGTCAATATCAGGTAGACTGTCCATAGCCATTTGGCCATCACATTAATCTTAGGATGGGTACGGTCGTGGGTTACTCCCGTAGACTCGGCGGAAAAAAGCTGTACTCCCCCACTGGTGAAAACGGGCAATACGGCAATTGTGAAAAAAACAATCCCCAGCCCGCCAATCCATTGTGTCAGGCTGCGCCAGAAAAGCATACCATGCGAAAGCGATTCGATATCATCAAGAATCGTAGCTCCCGTAGTAGTAAATCCCGACATGGTCTCGAAGAAAGCATTAGTCAACGAGTCAATACTTCCGCTCAAATAAAAAGGCAACATACCGAAAAGTGTGAAAAACACCCACGAAAGTGTCACAATGCAGTAACCGTCACGCCGGCTCAACCGATTTTCCGCACCACGTCCATAAAACATCAGTAACGCACCGGACAGGAGGTTGATACCCGCCGTATAAAGGAAATACTTGTAATCGCTTTCACCATAAACCACGGATATGCCGGAGCAGAGTACAAACATTCCCGCCTCTATAAAGAGTAAGACCCCAAGTACGCGCCCTATCATTTTGCCGTTTATCAGACTGTTATTCCGTTTACTAACGTATATGTCCGTCGACAGGTATTCTTCCATAACACACGATTTTTTTTGCGAAAGGCATATAGCCAATATCGTGCCAAAACGGAAAGAAAAAGTACAAGTAAATAGTTACCAGACAAATAGATTTTCCATTCAAGTATCGAACAGTGATCATCACCCTACCATTTTGATAGGATCAGCTTTTCAAAACGAAAAGGTGCATCTTCAGGAAAGCCGGTTATCCCTGCATAAAAAGTTTATGCTTCATTTCTGAACTGAACAGGCGAGAAGCCTGTATATTTACGGAAAAAACGCGCGAAAGAAGAAGAGCTCGGAAAACTAAGTTTATCCGCTATCTCTGTGACACTCAAATCCGTTGATCTCAGCATCAGTTTGGCTTCTCTCAGTATAAAATCCGCCATCCAATAGTGAAACGTTTGCCCGGTTTGTTTCTTTATACTCCTCATCAGGTATTTATCCGATATACACAACCGGCTCGCATAAAAGGCTGCCATCCGTTCTTGTGTGCAATATTTATGCAACAGACTGAAGAAACCATCTACCAATTTATCTTGCCGGGACATCTCTACCGAAATATTTCTACCCGAATACATCCGGCACACTTCCAGTACCAAAGAGAACAGCATCCCTTTGATAACTTCTGACGGACATTCGGCATCCGAATAACGATGATAAATGAAATGATAATACATCTTTATCAAACTGAAATCCTCCGGGGACATTGGCAGACAAGGTGCATTAGTAACCTGATTCGATATGTCTGCCTTCAACAACAGGGGAAAATCGGACAGAAAGTCGAAACTGAATGAAAGATACTGAAAAAGAAAATCCTGCGTACACGAAAGCCGGAGGAGTAGATGCCCCGGCGGAAGAAACAAGAAAGTCCGTTCGGGCAACAGCATGCTTTTGCCATCTATCCGTACCATGGCCTTCCCTTTTAATATAACCACGAAATAAACCTTACCAAAAGGATTGCGCACGGCTCTCCCTGTAGGAAAAAGTGACGAAAGATTGCTGCTCGGAGGCGTCATCTCAAACTGCTTCGACTCATCAGACAGATTACACATATTACATATAATAGACTTGAGCAAAGATAAGCGATTCTACCGGAATAACGACCTGCTTTTGGTTACTATTTGAACGAACCTCGCATGATATCGGACGAAATAGTATGCAAAAATAACGGCAACTTTGCAACCGGAACTAATCAAGCAATATAACAATGACGAAAAGAATAGGAAACTCCAGGCTTTACATCCTGATATTTATAGGGATTGTATCAGCATTCGGTCCGTTCGTGACCGATTTTTATCTGCCGGCCCTGCCAGTGTTGAGCGAATATTTCGATACTACGGCTTCGCTGGTGCAGCTTAGTCTGACTTTCAGTATGGTGGGATTGGCAGTAGGGCAATTAATCATAGGTCCACTGAGCGACAAATATGGACGTAAACTGCCTCTAATGGTCTCATTAGTGATCTTCTGTATTTCCACAGTAGGATGCCTTTACTCGCCGGAGATCCATGGCTTTATCTTCGCCCGTTTGTTGCAGGGGTTGTCCGGAGCCGGAGGAGTCGTGATTTCCAAGTCCATAGCCATTGACCTTTACCAGGGAAAAGAACTAACACGTTTTTTCGCCATGCTGAGTTCCGTACAGGGATTAGCTCCCGTCTGTGCCCCGGTATTGGGCGGAATATTACTCGGAGCGATGGATTGGAAAGGTATCTTCTGGATATTATTGGCTATAGGCATACTATTGATTGTCGCCTTGTCTGCCTTCAAGGAATCGTTGGAGATTAAGAAACGCCAAAAAGGGAATGTCTTTTCTACATTCAAATATTATCTGCCGGTACTCCGTAACAGGCAATTCATGCGCTATGTCTTGATACAAGCATTCGCCATGGGGGTCATGTTCACCTATATCGCAGCATCTCCCTTTATTTTCCAAAACCACTTCGGGACCTCACCTTTTGCTTACAGCCTCTGTTTCGGTGTCAATGCATTAGGCATTATGTTGGGCAGTCTGGCTGTCTCCCGATTTAAAGATGCGACAGCAGCTCTACGTTTCGGAGTAGCAGGTTTCACAACCATGAGTCTTCCGGTTGCTGCTGCACTAATTTTCAGTCCATCCGTCTGGATTGTAGAAGGAACACTGTTTTTCCTCCTTGCATTTTTAGGATTAATCCTTCCCGGTTCCACAACGCTTGCACTTGATATGGAACGTAAGAATTCGGGTAATGCATCGGCCCTGTTGGGATTCCTGATGTTCGTGTTTGGAGGGCTGCTGTCCCCGTTGACGGGAATAGGCAATATGCTTTACTCTACCGGTATCATTATCGTGGCTTGCTGTGTCGGGACATGGTTCTTTACTTATAAAGCAACCTCATCCGCCCGCTAGCCGACTATTACAAGACAAGATATGGAAAATACAGCTTATTCACTTTCCACATTCCGTACCTTGTCTTATTTTTATTTCTTATCTTTGCCTCAAACCCCTGGACATGAATTCAGATATGAAACGAGCCATTATCATCGGAGCTACTTCAGGTATCGGCCGCGAAGTGGCAAAACAACTTCTCTTACAAGGCTGGCGCCTCGGCATTGCAGGGCGTAGGCTTCCGGCACTTGAAGCACTGCAAAGCAGTGCTCCGGACCTTATAGAAATCGCAGTTCTGGATGTCACCCAACCGGATGCAACACCCAAACTCAATAACCTGATCAGACGGGTCGGAGGCATGGATCTGTTCCTTCTAAGCTCCGGCATCGGTTACCAGAACATGGAACTGAATCCGGACATCGAACTGGATACTGCCCGTACCAATGTAGAAGGATTCATGCGGATGGCAGATACCGCTTTCCACCACTTCCGTGAGCATGGCGGCGGTCAGTTGGCAGTCATTAGTTCCATTGCCGGGACAAAAGGATTGGGGGTAGCCCCTGCCTATTCTGCTACGAAACGGTTTCAAAACACCTACATCGATGCATTGGAACAGCTGGCCGGAATGCAAAAACTGAACATCCGCTTCACGGACATCCGCCCGGGATTCGTATCTACCGACTTGCTGAACGACGGAAAACACTATCCGCTACTGATGCGGCCGGAAAAGGTAGCCAAACGGATTGTACGGGCACTGAACCACCACCAACGGGTAGTGGTGATAGACTGGCGCTATGCCATTATCGTCTTTTTCTGGCGAATGATTCCGCGCCGGATATGGAAACAATTACCCATACGGACAGGGCAGAAACCGACAGAAAAAAATAGCAAGATCGGATAACCGCTCTTTCAGTAAAACCCGCTACATTTGTCCCGGAACCCAACGGAACAAAAACAATGAAGAGCGATACTGAAGAGAAATATCTGCAACAGGTGAACCGGGTGATAGATTATATCAACTCACACCTCAACGAACCTTTGCGGGTGGAAACACTGGCACGTGAAGTATGCCTATCGGAGTATCATTTCCATCGCATTATGCGGGCTTACCTGCACGAACCGCTGGCTACGTACATCGCCCGGCAACGAGTGGAACGTGCGGTAATGTACCTGCAAATGAAGAATATCCGTCTGGCGCAAGTGGCAGAGATGGTCGGATACGAAACGCCACAATCGTTATCGAAAGCATTCAAGCAGTTTTTCGGCATATCCCCCACCGCCTACCGCAAACGGCGTGCAGAACGTTACGAAGAATTCAGCACTCTGAAAAAGGAGTCTCTGAAACCGGAAATCCTGACAGAACCGGAATTAAAGCTGGTATATATCCGCATCATCGGGCGTTATGGTGAAGAGGAACCTTACATAGAAGCGTGGAGAAAACTGAGAGATTTTCTCCAAATAAACGGTCTTCTGACTCCTTCTACCCGCTGGATAGGCATCAGCTTTGACGACCCCACAGTAACGAAAACCGAACAATGCCGCTTTTACGCTTGTGCAACAGTGGAACACGATGTATCACCGCAAGGCGCTTTTGGCATGAAGACGATTCCGCAGGGACGCTATGCCGTCTACACACTCCGCGGAAGCTACAGTGGTTTGCAAGAAATGTATGACCGGATTTACTCGCATCCACTGCCTACAGCATTTCGTGATGCAACTTCATTTGAAGAATATCTTAATTGCGAACCAGATACGGAAGAAAAAGATTACGTGACAAGAATATATATCCCTATTGAATAACCTATTAAAAACAGAAAAAGAATGGAACAGAAATTTTGCCAGAGCTGCGGCATGCCGCTCAACCCGGAAGTATTGGGAACAGAAAAGGATGGTAGCAAAAACGAAGAGTATTGCACCTATTGTTATGCCGACGGACATTTCACCGTGGAATGCACGATGGACGAAATGATTAACCAATGCGCACAGTTCGTAGACGAATTCAATAAAGGCTCGGAAGTGAAAATGACGAAGGAAGAGGCCATTGCAAACATGAAGCAATTCTTCCCAATGCTGAAAAGGTGGAAACAGTGAAGAGGATGGGCAACAGTCAGCTTCCTCCGAGGGATTTTATGACGGAATGGTAACAGAACAAGTTCACCACGGATTACACGGATCAACACAAATTCTTATAATCTCTTGGTCAATAGAGCGTTGAAGAGAAAGATCTTCTCTGTGAGACTCTGTGTTACCCTGTGTTGCTCTGTGGTGAGTTAAGCTTAGAGCATTGATACTAAGATACAAAGAATCTGTGTTAATCCGTGTAATCCGTGGTGAACCCAAAAACGGTTCATTCTCCGAACAGGCCTCAATCCGGACGGTTTATTCTGCCGGATGCCGTTTCAGCCATGCGACGGCATACGAACACGTTGCTTTGGGCTTCAACCCCTGCGCAGAGGCATATTTATAAGTCGCTTCTACCAGTGCGGCCGCAATTCCCTTTCCTTCCAAGGGAGGAGGTACGATAGTGTGCATAATATCCAGTGCTCCATCTTCGACTTCATATTCCACAAAGGCAGTCATTCCATTCTTCTCCAATTCAAAACGATTCCGCTCCGGGCGGTGAATTACTTCATATTCTTCCATTTTCTAATCTCCTTTTTGTTTAGGTTAATATAGACTACATTATTTTTTTCTCTCTTTGCTCCACCCAGATCAGTTTCTTCACATCATATCCCCTGCGGGTGGCAGCATCCAGCAACTTCTTCTTAATCTCTTCCGGCAAAATTGGTGCACGGCTCAGTATCCATAAATATTTATCAGAACTGCTACCGATCAGAGCATAATTGTATTCGTCCTGATCTAATTCCAATACATAATAGTCTGAATAAAAAGACAGGAAAAACGATACTTTCAGTTTACCCGGTTGAGACGGATCGGGTATCTTAGCACGTCCTTCCGCTGTCTTACAAACATCATAGGGTTTCTTATGCTTACATCCCCGGTTCTCCACACGGACCGTCCCGTCGGGCATCAGCGTATAAGTGGCCGTCACCTCCGATAATCCTCTCTCAAAGCGGTGGTCGAAACGGGCTATCTCATACCACGTACCCATGTAGCGGTGCAAATCCAATCGATCTACAGCTGTATGATCCGTACTTTCGAAGAAATCTTCTATCGTCGGCTTCGCAAAACGGAAACCGGCCTCGAGCAAACGTGTGGGACGCACATTCTGTCCTGATGCCAGGAAGGAAGCCGCCTCACCATACCGCATCCGGAAGAACCAACGCGGTACGACCACCTTCATCCAGGCATGATAGCGTGCTGCCATTGCCTGAGTAAATGCATACTGTGAAACTTGTTGCGGAGCCACCAGGTTGAAAACTCCGCTTGCCTCTTCGTGGCTGATAATAAACTCCATCGCCCGACAAAGATCCTGAATAGCAATCCAGGGGAAAGGCTGTGTACCCGGACCGATCACACCGGCTACCCGCGTTATCCGGAGGGGACGAAGCATTTGTTCCATCGCCCCGCCATCGGGTGACAGCACAATGCCGAAGCGGGTGATTACCAGCCTTGTCTGCGACGGACAACGGCGGGCCTCTTTCTCCCATGCATAACAAAGTTCCGCCAGAAAGCCACTTCCCCGGGTATTGGTATATTCATCGAATGTACCCTCCTCTGGATAATATCCTACGGCAGAGGCGGAAATCATTAACCGCGGCTTCGTCTTTACTGCATCCATTGCCCGGATGATGCAGTGCGTCACCTTAATCCGGCTGTCATAAAGTTCTTTTTTGTATTCCGGTGTCCACCGCTTGCTAATGGGTGCTCCTGCCAGATTGATGATAACATCGCAATGTGACAGAGCCTGAATTAAATGCCCCGATGTGCCTTCACGGAACATAGGCCTCCCCAGAGGGACTACCCGGTGTCCCGCTTCTGTAAGGTACTCTGTAAGATGCTTGCCTATAAAACCGGAGGCCCCGCTTATTGCTATATTCATCTGTATTTCCTTTTTTTAGAAATATAACGCAGGGAAAGAGGGTAAAGTTCATCTCATGGTCATCTTCCTCAGATCTTCGAGCGAACCGTTGAATACGTTCAGATCTACATCGTGATGAATACCGGGCACACTTCCGATATCAGTGTGCTGCCAGAAGTGCCATTTACCTTCGTACCTCACCGAATCAACGTAATAGTGGGCTATCCAGTAGGGATAAGCATTGAAAAGCGAGTCGTCCAGATAGCGGGTCTTGAATTTATAAGAAGTGTAGAGAATAGGTTTTACACCATAATGTGCCTCCACCCGGTCGAGCCATTTCTTAATATTTTGTTGCAACTCTTTTTTAGGCCTCTTACCTGTCAGTTCGACATCGAGCACCGGAGGCAAATCTCCACTATCGAGTTTCACGGTACGGATAAAAAAGTCCGCCTGCTTCAAGGCATCCGTACGTGGAGTGAAGAAATGGTAGGCCCCACGAATAAAGCCATGGCGACGTGCTTGTTCGAAGTTGTCTTTGAAAGTATCGTCACCATGATCTCCTCCCTCGGTGGCTTTCATAAAAATAAAGTGAAGCGGAAAATCCGTTTCTCTGTTTTGTTTCAACTCCTTCCAGTCGATGTTCCCCTGATAATGGGAGATATCGATACCATGCACCTCATAGCCACAAGGGATACAAACGCCATACTCCTTCCGTCCGTAGCACTCCTTCCAACGATAAGAATAAGGACGGATAACGAAATAATAGAAAGTGAGAGAAAATACTCCGACCACAATAAGCGCAAGGGTATTGCGCATCCAAACGGGCATGGTGCGGGTAGTTCTCTTTTTCGCTTTCGTCTTCCGTACCGGTGTACGACGACCGGAAGCGGGTTTGCCGGAGGTAGAAGTGTTTCGTGAAGACTTCATTGATTTTTATTCTTATTTAGAGTTTGATTCACCACAGATTACACGGATTTTCACAGATTAATGATTTTATTTCATTGAGAATCAAATTAAAGTATCTATGAAAGTCCGTATAATCTGTGGTGAAATGAATTCATTCCTAGATGGCTCCATCAGCTTCTGCCCTCACCCACTCCAGATAAACACCCGGATTAGCCTCAGCAGGGGGAGCGATGAAATGAACATAACTAATTCCATTCTGAGATTTGTTCTTGAGCGGAAGGCGCAACGGACGAAGCCGCCCATCTACCCGGACACGTGCCTGCGGGTGCTTCTGCAACAAATCCCATTCCAAAGAAACCTCGTGCCAACGATCATCCTTCACTCCGAGTTGCTTACGGGTAAGTGGAAGTTCGTACATAGACTGGTAACGGGCTACGGTGTCCGAAGGATTCATCCAGCGATCATTCAATAACAACGAAACCGAATGACTCCCTTCGGGAATACATAAACTGACGGTGAACGTTCCTTTCTTCATAGCCGGAAAGTTCCATACCGCACCACGTGTATCTGCCACCAGTGAAGCATCCGGCCGGTAAGTCAGATGAAGCACTTGTCGACCTTCCTTCCAGGGATGGGGTTCGAGCATACAACCCTGTATACGATTATAAGCGCAATGTCCTTTGATACCATTCATGTAGTTGAATGTACTCCATTGTGAAAGAGAGTCGGTAAAGTCGTTGAAGCGGCTCTTCTCGTACAACCAATTCACATCGAACATCATCATAGCACGATGAAGAGGATGTTGACCGATAGATGCCAGCACCTTACCCGGAGCTACTTCTACAAACTGTGCCTGATGAACGCCACGGTCAATCCCGCCACCATGAACGGCATAGTCGATATCATTGCGCATGGGATCCATGTAAAGTTCGCGAAAACCCTTCCAAGTCTTTCCATCATCATCAGAAACCGCCACGTGAGTCACATCACGATTGGTGAACACATCATCCCAAACACCATCCGTACCCTCCTTTTCGGGAAGAGGAGTCGTATTGCACCAGAAAAGCAACAGTCGTCCGTCGGCCAACCGCCCTAAAGTAGGCATCGTGATGGTACCATAAAAAGGCGATGGTTCCGATTCGCCCCAGGTTTGTCCGCCGTCCTTAGAAAAAGCCTGATAATGGAAGTCTTGTGAAGTACGCATCAACATCCAGAGAGTTCCGTCCTTCAGTTCGACCACCGTAGGCTCCACAGCACCATGATTCCAACGGATACCTTTATGGAAGCCTCCTCCCTGATGATCGGGGGATGTGACTGTATTCGAGCATTTCCAGGTCAGACCGTCATCATCGGAAAAATAGGTATAGCACCCTTTCGGTGTTACCCCTCCGTGAGCAGCCACGACAATACGTTTGCCGTTTCGGATAAATACAGGCGGTTTAATCATGATGGAGTTACGATCGGCCACCTTCGTAAGAGTACGTCCTCCTGTCAATCCACCGGAAGTACGGATGCAATAAACACCCATTGCCCCCATATCTACCAGACGAATATACTCCTTACTGACAGGGCTCTGACAATCGGCAAAAGGCATTTCTTTGGGACGGTTCACCCGTTTCCAGGTCAAACCATGATCGGTACTGGACAGATATACAGTACCTGCCACAGCCTGTTCTCCATAATTATAGTGTCTGATCTCACCGTTATCGAGAAGCGACAAGCCGATATAAGCATCGGAAGGAGGTGTAGCCACTTTCAGGGGAGCGTAAACCGAATCAAGCACCGTCGGACGGGCTTGCTGTGCTTGTCCCGGAATGAAAAAGCCTGCTGCCAGCAGGCATAGGGTAGAAAGTCGTTTCATATAAAATAGGGATATTCAGATGAACTAAAAACCCACCGAAGGGAATTGAATCAATCCGCCCCGATGGGTTTCTACTATTGTAATGCGGGGAAAAGCTTACTTAGTTTGTTCCAGTTGCAGTGTCTTAGTCGGCTGGTCGCAAACCTCCGTCGGACCGAAGTATTGAATCGGGCCCGGATATACGTAATCTGTATTCAACGCCCACTGATCGCGTTTAGCAGCGAATGTCAGGAACGGTTTTCCGTCCAGTTTCACCAATGCTTTCTGGATTACCGGTTTCATTTCGCCATGACGACGTTCCATGTTCATCATCATTGTAATGGGCACACCGCCTGCGATCCATTCAGCAGCAGGAGCAGTTGTGTTACGTACAGATGACATGTAACCGGTCTTACCGTTAGCAATCAACATAGAAGCTGTGTAACCCAGTGAGTAGCAGTAGTCAGCATCGTAATTTGATGGAGCAGCGCAACGTCCTTCATAACCGAAGAAGTGGTGCTGTGCAGCAAATTTACCTACGTATTTCCCTTCTTCTTTCCACTGGGCCAGTTTTGTTCCTACCATTTCAGACAACAGCTTTTCAGTTTCGATCAATGATACCTGTACGTTTCCGTGCGGGTCGCGATCCAAAGAAAGCTGACGTGCTACACCTTCAGGAAGGCTTGCATAGATCTCAGCATTTTCTTTTGACAGTTTGCTGATGATATATTCGCGCTGACGAGAACGTTTGATATTTGCGAACTCAACGGCATTGGCTGCCAGGAAGTCATTCAACTCAGCGATCAGACGTTTCATAGCCGGGATAAACTCAACCAGACCTTCAGGAATCAGCACAGTACCGAAGTTGTTGCCCTGAGCAGCACGATCGGCAACGATCTTAGCAATGTAAGTTACTACATCGTCCAATGACATATCTTTCGCTTCCACTTCTTCAGAGATGATACATACGTTAGGCTGAACCTGCAAAGCACATTCCAGTGCAATGTGAGAAGCCGAACGACCCATCAGTTTAATGAAGTGCCAGTATTTACGTGCAGAGTTACAGTCGCGCTGGATGTTACCAATCACTTCTGAGTATACTTTACATGCAGTATCGAAACCGAAAGAAGTTTCAATCATTTCGTTCTTCAAGTCACCGTCGATAGTTTTCGGACAACCGATCACCTGTACACCGGCATTCTTGGCAGCATAGTATTCGGCCAGAACACAGGCATTTGTATTAGAGTCGTCACCACCAATGATTACCAGTGCTTTGATACCCAATTTATTGATAATCTCCAACCCCTTTTCGAATTGTTCCGGAGTTTCCAGTTTGGTACGTCCCGAACCAATAATGTCGAAACCACCTGTATTACGGTATTCATCGATGATATCGGCAGTCAGTTCCATATAATTATGGTCAACCAATCCACCGGGACCCAGAATAAAACCATACAGTTTGTTGTCTTTGTTCAGTGTCTTGATACCATCAAACAGACCAGAGATTACGTTATGTCCGCCCGGAGCCTGTCCTCCTGAAAGGATAACACCTACATTCATAGCGGGGAGCTGGATAGCTTCACCTTCTTCGAATTTAATCAACGGCATTCCGTAAGTGTTCGGGAACAGTTTCTGGATAGCTTCCTGATCGGCTACTGATTGTGTAGCTGCGCCTTCAACTGCTTTTACTGAGCCTTTCAGCGCTTTCGGAAGTTTGGGCTGATAAGCAGCCCTGGCAATTTGCAATGCACTTTTAGTCATTTTCTTTATCTTATATTTAAAGGTGTTAGTAATTCGAACTTAAAAGTGTCGCAAATTTCGTGTTTTTTTCCGAATTATGAAAGAAAATGATGATTTTGTTCTCTACAGGTATGCCACAGAGCAGACGAAGGGCACGAAGTTTACATCCTTGCTTCTGCAATTCCATAGCACTCCGTACCCTCTTCGCCTGTTCGGCACTATCTGTCAGTCTCTTTTAAAACGTCACTGCAGTCCTGGCTCCCGTAGCAGAAACAGCATATACCTTAAAGCCGTCTTTCCAAGCGGTTTTCATGGTAAACGTAGCAGTACCGGAAGGTGCTAACAGCCCATCAGAGATACAGACTTTCTTGCCGGTTTCATCTACAACTTCATAAGCTGCCACATTTTTCCAGTTGGTCATGGTAAATGTCGAACCGCTCCGTGTGGCTGTACCGGCTACAATTCCGGGTTTGTCCTTATAAAGTTCTACAGAATTATCCGTTATATATTCCAGAGCAACATCCGGTTTCGGATATCCCAAAGCCTCTACACGACTTCGTATTTCGTCGATACGGGCCTGGGTAACGGTGAGTTTGCCCGTTCCGTAGTCATCCACTGTTATGTCGACCGGAGTCAGAAATCCCCATTTCGTGAAGAAATCCAGCAAGTTGGCTTTAGCTATCAGACTACAGATATAAACGAACTCAGTCTGCTGTTCCCCGGCCGTTCTCAGATTATCGTGCGTCCGGATATACTCGTACACATCCGGATAGAATCCTCCTTTGTCAGATTGCTGAAGAGGTGTCCGTCCGAGTACTTTACCGAAATAGAGTTCCAATTGCCAGAAAGGAACGAGTTTACAGAAAACATCGCTGTCACTTCCAAAATTTCCATGTGGCGCACCTGCCGCAATGATCTGGGTCCAGGCCTTGGAATAACGGTTACGACTGCCATCTCCCATATCTTCTGTTTGCAAGCGAGAAGGCTGTCCGAAAATTGTAGTCTGGATGTACTCGGACATGATATTGTTCGTTACCTCCGTTGTCCCCAACCATTTCAATCCGGGACGTGTCTGGTTGCAATGCCCTATTTCATGTGCAGGTCCCCAACATGCAGATGTCTTCAATTTATCCACATTACAAAGTTCGGCCAGAGTACCGTCATTGTAAGCAGTATGATAACTGGTGGCATACATATAGCTGGTATACATCACATGCAGGTACATGCGGTTCTTGAACAGTTTATTGTATTTATACAATCCCATCAGTTCCATCTCCGAATTCACAATCTGATCATAAGCATCGATCAGTGCTTTCCCGTCCGGAGTATGAGTACGGAAACGCTCGGTCGGGAATGTGAGATGTGCATAATGTCCCACCACATCGAAATACTTATCCACAGCGTTACTCAACAATTTATTCCAATCGGAAGCCTGATGTTTAGCTACATCGAAATAGCCGTTTACTTGTCCGGAAGCGATATGTATCTTTACAGGCTGAGCAGTTTCATAGTCAGGAGTGTGATACAAAATATACATTAATCCTTTATTCCGGGCTGTAATCTTGTTGGCCCCTTCAGACAACGGATAAGAGGTTCCTCCGAAACCATCACCACCGGGAACATCCAGATTCTGAATCACTGCACTGACAGTCTGCCCATGTGTATCGCCGACAAAAATCATCAGTTGCTCTCCATCTTTAACCGAAATTCCCGTAGGATTATCACGCAGGCTATAAGGACTGGTCTTATGTGTTTCTGACTGGGCATCCGGATGGGGCCAAGCCTTATATTCCTGAATACGGAACTCTGCCGGATACTTACCCTGCTTCATATAGTAAGCTATGTTCTTGTAGAATGAATACGGACAGTTCTCTATTTCTTCATCGGTAAGTCCGGGCTTCAATTCAGAGCATGTACCATCGGTGAAAAGAGTGAGCGGGTCGAATGCATCCGGATTCTTTTTATAAAATTCCATCTCGGCACAAGCAGCAAATCCCTGCCCGTCTCCCGATCCTGATTTGACAATAAACTGAACCGACGTGACTCCGATTTGTGCCTTCGGAAAATTAACACGGACTGCGGCATTCGTCCCCCCGAAGTTTTTAGTCATCACCGTATTCCATTCATCGGTCCCTCTGGTATTCGCATTTGACTTTACACGGATCTCCACTTCCTTGAAGTTACCATTCGGTCCTGAGGTACGGGGATAATATATAAGATAGTCCATATCCGAACCCGCAGCAAAATTATAAGTCAACGTAATGGGGAAATAATGATCTCCCGCGTTATTCCAGTTAGAATGGTAAATAGTGCTCATATCACCATCGAATGATTTATCAATATTCGAGCCACCCTGAAAAGAGCTTGCTTCACCTGATTCTACCGGAACCTTAATATCGTCTTTGATACCCTCGAGATTTCCGGATTCATATTCTCCCAATCCTTTCTGAGTAACAGATACCAAGGCCTCAAGTTCTCCGCCGACCTCTTTCACGGTGATATTGCCCGTACGTTCACTATCTTCCGGATTGGCTGTAACAATGTAATTATGCGTCGTAGTCACCATTTCGGATGCACGTGTACCTGCCGGTTTCTCTTTGATCCATTCCGGCAATGTGATAGTCACCGAAACATTTGTAGTTACATCGAATGCGATATCACTGCCACTGGCCTCAACGGTAAAGATCTGTTGGGATATCAAAATAGCAGGCTCTGATCCCAATTGGCGTACGTTAACAGTTTCTGCCAATCCATCGGCAGTAACTTTAATCACTGCCTCCCTTGTCTCTTTTCCATCGTATCCGGACACATTCACCGTCAATGTACTTTCGTTGACAGCAACCGAACACCAATCTTTATCAGACCGTGCCGTCCAATGGTCTGCATTGGTAACAATAGCGATGTCACGGGTCCCTGCATCACTTTTAAAATCAATGGCAGACTGTGCTACCTCAAGAGTAGTCGATGTTAACGCTCTTTCTTCTTCAGCAGAACAAGCATACAGCAGCAGAGGGATAATAGCTGCAGAAATCATTAGAATTAGATGTTTCTTCATGTTATTAGGGTAAATTAAACATAAGATAAATAAAACAAAGGAAATACAAATTTTGTTCTCATAAAAGACTTCACTTGTATTTCCTTTTTAATAATTACTTGATTCTCGTATTTAGCATCAATCTGACAACCATAGGTGGCCAAATTCATACTACATTATATAGGTACCTATTGAATCCTGTTTTAGAAACTGCTTTTGAATGAATCGTCTAATGATTTGAGATGAATTTTCACGGTTATTCCGGTTGTTATAAGAGGAAGATAACAAGCTATCTGACGATTAAAAGAATCGAAACAGACCGGAATATCACTCAAAACATAGGCAAAAGTCAATCAAAAAAGATATGTATAGAAATTCAAAACAGTTTCTTACTCAATGGTAGTTTCTCCGGTTTCCGGATCATAGGTTTTCACAATTACCTTCGAAAGGCCGAGTTCTGCCAACGCAATCCAGTTGGAGCCGCTTGTAGAAGATTTCACCTTAAACCAAAGATAGCGGTAAGATGCACCGGCTTTTATTATATCCGATTCGTAAGACGCAGCTTTTGTATTAGGCAAATTACTCAAAGACGCCAACAAAGTGGTCTGGCTCTCATCATAATTCTTTCCATCAAAAGTATTGCTGCCCAGAATATCCATCTCTTTGGGATTGTCTTTATTGTTATTGTCACGACAAACATAAGAGAACAGGAAAGTGGACAAAGCATTCTCTTCACCCAAGTCGACCACAATATAGTGAGGGAAAGGCGTAGGACTGCTCCATGACATGTGGAAATAAGTGTCATTCCTTCCATCCACCAGGTTTGCGATAGGTCCTTCACTACTCTCCTGATCATCTGTATACAACTGTTTTGCAGACAAGGTTATAGGATTCCGGTCAGTCTTGATCTGTTTCAGAGCAGGAAGTGCCTGTGCCATGATACTGCAACTTTGCGAAGCTTCCCCGGCACGATTGCAAGGTTGCAATGTAAAGTTAATGTCACCATACCGATGCAGCAGATTGTCCACCAACATGGTATCACTATTCACACTTGCCAACCTCATACATTTCTTCCCGTCTTCAGGTAATGTATAGGTCACTTTTACATAATAATAATTAGAATCGGCTGGTACGGTCCATTTCAATTTGATAGCACCGGCTTTGGCTTCAGCCGACAGTGAATTCTGATCTATAGAGGTCGGCATGGGATACTTCTCATCGCTGGAGCAGCCGATCATATTTATCAGGCCCAGTATCACACACAGGCCAAGCAATATTTTTTTCATCTTCATTTCTCTTTAAAAAGATTAATAACCCGGATTGTTTACTAATTTTTCATTTCTGTTAATATCGGCAGAAGGTATGGGCAACAGATATTGAGTCGGCGCCTCGAACTTACGCTCAAAGTCAATAGTCTTCACTATCGCATAATCTTCTATGGTAGTAGCAGCAATATTCAACCCCTTAGCCTTGACATTAAAATATTGTCCAGCCAGCAGCCAACGGCGCATATCCCAGAAATTCTGGTTTTCCAAATAAAGTTCATTCATTCTCTCCTGCCGTACAATCTGACGTAATTTTGTCTGATCCAATGCAGCAACACCACTCCATGCTGTTTCTACTGTAGGGATACCGGCACGTTCTCTGACTTTGTTCAGATATTGTTTGGCTGTCTCCAGATCATTAGTCTCCACACATGCTTCGGCATATGCCAAATACAGATCGGCAAGACGAATAATGGGCCAGGGATACTGATTCAATTTCGTAGCATTTGTAGAAACAACAGTATTAGGATCGACACCTTTTTTGTTCAGATAACCACTTGGAGTATAGTTACCCGGTCGCTGTACGGTGGCCGTACCACGACTGCAGTTACCTCCCAATACAAAATCGCATATCAATCTGCTATCCGAATTATCTTTCTTACCGTTACTCATAACATAGGCCGGATTAGTTGACCCGTTCATCACTTCGTAATATCCACCCTGAAAAGCTACCCAAGCATAAAAGCGAGGTTCACGATCCAAATTAAACAGGAGTGTTTTACTTCCTTCATGAGCCTCGTCAGCATGGCTGGCATCCACATTGACGATCTTTAATTTGTCTTTATCTTTATACTCCGGATCTTCGTCCCAAGGTAAACCGTTTTTAGTATAAAAACGATTTAACATGGTCCATGTCGGGCCGACACCATTCCACGCCCAGCCGTCAGTCACAAATGGTAACGATTTGTTTTGTATACCATACGAACCTTCACTACGCGTTTCTGCCAGAAGAACCTCCGGATTACGCGAATCCCAATCGACCAAGCTGGTTCGAAGACACCGGACAGGACCTGCCGCCGGATAGGGATTCGCATCCTCATTACCTATTTTATAGTCTTGCTTTACATACAAAGCATGTCCGTTCTGCTCGGCAAGGTCAATCGCCTCTTTAATAGCTGTCTTTGCTTTTACCCACTTATTAGGATCATAAGTCAAAGGCATTAACTGACTACCGGATTTATCTGTAAAATTGCTATAGAAACTTGAGTTTCCATTGAATAACGGAGAAGCTGCATACAAAAGCATTTTCGCTTTCACAGCCTTAGCTCCTACACTGGTTGCCAGTCCGTAATCTTCTTTATTGGTACGTATGGCAGGCAATGAACTTGCGGCTTCATCCAATAAATTGCATATCCAGTCTACACATTCGTCATATGAAGTTCGGGGTAAATATTCTGCTTGCGAAGCATTTACATCCGGTAGTTCCTTGATCAGGATAATAGGTCCGTAACAACGTGCCAACTGATAATGATAATAAGCAATCAGAAACTTAACCTGTGCGATATAGTCTGTTTTTACACTTTCAGTCAGGTCGGGTACCTTGTCTACATTTTCCAGAAATATATAGCACTGACGCAATCCTTGAAAAAATGTATTCCAATAAGAAATCACCGGCGAAGAAGCCGTATAGTTGCCTTTTGGAAAACTGGCAAACGTTTCATGTTCAAAAGCCGTTATCACTTCATCTCCTGTCAGCAAATCGAGACTGCCTGATGCCACATTACTTTGCGGCAAATAGCCATAGCAAGAATAAACAAAATTCTTAGCCGCATTCCGGTCTTTAAATGCATCTGCCTCAGTCGTTATTTCATCCGGAACAATATCCAGAAAGTCGCAGGAACTATATCCTATCGTCAGCAAAAACAAAAATAGGAGTTTATATATTATCTTCATAAGTATATATTATTTAAAAGTTAATTGAATACCAACATTATATGTACGTTGTGTCGGGTATTTCATACCGGCACCTCCACCCATTTCAGGATCCCATAGCTTAAATGGAGAAAAGGTCAACAAGTTACTTCCGTTCACATAGATTCTTGCCCATTTGAAACGATAGCCGATTTCGGCATTCCGCAATTTCAGGAACGAAGCATTCCGCAGCCAATAAGAAGAAGACGCCGTATTGTTGTTGTTATTATATTGTGTCAATCGCGGATACCGTGCATTCGGATTCTGATTATCTTTGCTCCAATGATCATCGGAAATCCATTTCAGAACATTATTTTTACTTTGCGTTCCAAATGGTTCGAAACCGCTCATCATAAATGACACGCGCGCTTGTCCCTGAAAGAAGAAAGAGAAATCCCAATTCTTCCATGTAATAGAGGGACCAAATCCGTATATTATCTCCGGAATTGTGGGATATCCTAATACCACTCTGTCATCTGATGTTATTTTTCCATCATAATTACCGCTCGCGTCCGGCTGATCTACATACTTCACATCGCCCGGTGCAATAGCAATATTACCGATAGTCGACTGAGGATTATTCGCAATATCAGCTTCATCAATATACAATCCGTCTGCTACATATCCCCAGATTGAGTTCAGGCTCTTTCCAACCTGCGATAACGCCGGACGAAGTCCTGCCGCTTCATCATACTTCAAAACCTCATTGTGTGCATAGGTAAAAGTTCCTTTCATCTGGATAGAAAAGTTCCGGTTCAACTGTTTTCCATAATCCAAAGCAAGGTCAAATCCTGTATTCTTCACTTTAGCGAAATTACCGTAGATTTTAGTACTGGCAGTTCCCAGATAATTCGGTATGGAATTTTTCTGCTGAAAAATATTATCTCTAATCTCCCTGAATCCGTCGACAGTGATATTTAATGAATTGAAGAGCTGTAAATCGACACCCACATTCAGTTTATTTCCGACTTCCCACGTAAGTTCATTATTCTGGAATCGATTATAAGTAGGTCCTGATAATGAAGTGGTACTACCACCATATCCGGTTGTATAAGACGGGCTTTCAGTCAAATTCACAATTGCCAGATAAGCAAAACGGTCACTGCCGATTTGATCGTTACCTACCAAACCATACGAACCGCGGACTTTAAAATTGGAAATAACCGGTTTTATCGGCTTCCAAAATTTTTCTTCACTGATATTCCATCCCAACGATATGGATGGGAACAGTCCCCAACGATGCCCTTTGGCAAAACTCTCAGAACCATTGTAGCCCGCATTTACTTCAAGCATATACCGATGATCGTAATCATAAGACAAACGTGCCGCCACACCCATTTTACGTTTTGGAAGCGAAGCAATAAGACTGCTGTTTACATTCGTATTGTAATCATCCTGGTTATAAAGCAACATACCACTTACATTGTGCGAGCCGAACGAACGTTCGTAATTCAGGTATCCCTGAATATAAAACCGACGGTCACCGTTGGTACCGAAAAAGGCATCCATCGTATGATTACTCGGTTCTCCGATAGGTGTATTGGTAAAGTCATAGGAACCGTCTTCATTCTGTTTATAATCGGAAAGCTGATAACTATTATATCCTTGCAGACGGAACTTCTGATTATAACTCCAATTCTTAAATGAAACCAAAGCTCTGAAGCTTAATCCCTTCGTTATAAAATCCAGTTTCTGATCCCAGTTTACATTGGCTACTACCGTACTCTCAAACGTATCCTTGTAACCTGCACTTGAAAGAGCTACCGGATTGAGCGGCTGATAATTTCCGGCAAGGATACCTCCCCAATGGTACCATGTGTCAGATCCCTGCGGAAACATAACCGGAAAATCAACAGGATTGGTTCCCATAATAGCACTGAATATATCGCCTACGCCATTACCATCCTTAGTTGTCAAAGGACCATGCATATCATTCAACTGTACATTCAGGTGAAGCGAAATGGTAGAAGACTTAGAGAGATGAAAATCCACGTTGTTCTGGAACGCATATTTCATGTAGTCTATATTATTTTTATAAGAGAAGAAGTCACTGGAACGATCTTTCAACATTCCGGTTTCATGATTCATATTGACATTCATAAAATAAGTAATTTTAGATGTACCTCCACGTACATTAAAATTCGCTTTTTGATTAAATGTCGCATCTTTGAAGACCTCCTTGTACCAGTCCACATTAGGATAAATATAAGGATTCAGATTATGAATCGTACCATTTATTTTTTCATCAGAATAGAGCACAGCCCCTGTTCCCTGATTGGTAACCGCTTCATTGTACAAACGCATATAAGTGGGTCCGTCAACAATTTCCGGTTTCTTAGTCGGAGTATTTACATAGCCTTCTAAACGTACGCCGATGATCGGTCTGTCCAAGTCACTTCCCGATTTTGTTTTAACGATAAGTACACCGTTTGCTCCACGAGTACCATACATCGCCGATGCCGTCGCATCCTTCAATACGGAAAAGCTTTCAATTACTTCAGGATCCAACGAATTCAAGTCCGCTTTGGATACTTCAACTCCATCCAAAATAATTAGAGGAGAAGTCGCTCCGTTCATGGTCGCAACACCACGAATGAAAAAGTCCGCAGAATTCTGTCCCGGTTCTCCACTACGCTGGTAAGCAATCACACCCGACAAGCGTCCGGCAAATGAAGAAGAAAGGTTGGCAGAAGGTACCAGAAGATCCGAAGGACGAACCGACTGAATCGATCCGGTGATAGTCTCCTTTTTCTGTCCCGTACCAAAAGCAGTGACCACCACCTCATCCAGCTGCTGGGCATCTTCCGCAAGAGTGATAGACATTACCTTTTGACTACCGACTTTAACTTTCTTGGTAACATATCCTATATATGAAATCTGTATTTCATTTTTAGGAAATGCCGCTAATTCAAATTTACCATCTACATCGGTAATCACACCTGTGGTAGTACCCAGTAATTGCACTGTTGCACCGATGATAGGTTCACCGGTTTTTGAATCTGTTACTATACCAATGATTTTTGCCTTTTTCTGTTGTGTACTTTCCGTTTTCTCAACTTTAAGAATAACTTCATTCCCTTTAATAACATAACTGATATTACTCCCTTTAAAGACTTCGTTCAAGACGTCATCAATAGAACCTTTACAATCGATACTCTTAAGAGTTGTGTTTTTCAAATCATTAGCGTTATAGAAAAAAGTATATTGACTGCTTTTTTCTATGAGCCGGATGGCTTGAGGAATAGTGAGAGACTGACCTTTAACCACAATCTGTCCTTGCGCAGCAAGTGCAGACAGCGGATAAAGCAACAAAGCCATAACGATGTATTTGAGACACCGCTTCTGACAAGAAAATAAAAACTTGTTCATGCTTCAATTTTTAGATTTAACATTGGGTTAATAAATATTAGTTGTAAATAATAATCTCGTGATTTATTTCTTTTTTCCGAAGATTCAGGCTAAAACAAATTTTATCAATAACGTCTTCCAAAGACTCATCATAGCGGATACTCCCTGTAAAGGCACAATTTTTATTCACTTTATCGCTGATAATGATACGTGAACCATACATTTGGTTTATAATCCTAGTCAAATGTTCCAAATTAAATTGTGTAAAATTATAACGGCCGTTTTGCCACTCTATATTTTCTATTTGCCTTAATTGAGTCCCTGCATCAGCAGGATTATATACCAATTCCTGAAGTGGTTTCATCTCTATTTTATGTTGAGTCGATTCAACATTAAATTCAATGCTTCCATTAAACAAAGTAATTTCATTGGCACTGGGATTGTTCTGCTTTATCAAAAAGCAAGTTCCTTTCACTTCGATAAAGGCTTTATCGATATACACCCTAAATTTTCTACCCATATTTTTGTGAACTTCGAACAAAGAATTACCTTTCAGCCATACATTCCGATGCTTCTTGAAATCTTCGGCAAAACGTATAGAACTTCCCGGCTGCATCCAGACCTTCGAACTATCTGGTAATAAATACATTCTGCTTTTCTGAGCTGTAATTTCAATATATTTATCCATCGGGGTACTACCTTCATTTAAATGCATCCAAAGTCCACCGACAATCAAAACAAGAGCTACAGAAGCAGCAATATACCATAGTTCTAAAGGAACTATTCTTTTGTGAACTTTTATGCATTGGTTCTCGATCTTGTCCCATATCTTATTTCCAATCTCAT
>PPYF01129491.1_pt1 | contig 75937 bp, 104 predicted proteins | sample 1559871 | NCBI WGS metagenome assembly PPYF01 (sample SAMN08240021, study PRJNA423297) | Human gut metagenome, whole genome shotgun sequencing project.
CATATTCATCTCCGTTATTGGAATCGTGAATATGACTGGAAATATCAGCACAATACATTCCTACAACCGAAGAAAGGTCAAGGAAGAAGATGTACCGAAGTATGGGAGAGCCGTCGGCACAGGTACGCTTATCATCGGTGTATCTTTGATAGCGGCATTTGTCACAACTTTCTGGAGCGAAAAGGCAATGTCTTTCATTGTTATTCCGGCGCTCGTCATCGGCTTGGGCCTTATCTTGTATGCACAGTTCAAGTACAATAAGGGAATATTCTAACTCATTTTTTTGAAAAACCTATTGACTGGCACCTTGGTGGATAGCTTATCTTGTTTGTGGAGGCGTTTTCTCTAAAACTGGGTGATGTAAAAGCATTTTGACGGAGAAATTCCGACTTGTAAAAGCGCTTTGATAGACAGTGCTTTTCACATAGGGGATAATACAGATGAAGTTAATGTTAGGAGGCAGGCGCATTCCAATGGCTCGTGCTTCCGGTAGCAACGATTGTAATATCTCTTCCTTTTTTTATAATTCAATTATCAGGTTCACGGTCTTTCCCTCTCACGAGCTGGGCTTTCTCCGATCTTTTCCTGTCACGATGTAGTATTGCTTCTTGGCTTCATACATTTCCGCATCTGCGGCTTTCAGAAGCGACTCAAAATCCGTGTCCTTTGTGCCGCTTATCGCCGTACCGAGGGACACGGTAGCACCCAGTTGGCTTTTTGCCGTTTCCAGTAGTTTCTGAAACGCCGGATGTGTGATGTTTGGCAGAACCGCAATGAACTCATCTCCGCCAAGCCGATACACATGACGCTTTCCGAACACAGATTTCAGCGTCTGTGCGGTCTGCACAATGAATTTATCACCGGCGTCATGTCCCTTTTGGTCATTTATTTCCTTTAGGCCATTTAGGTCGCACATGACAACCGCCAGGGGAAAGTACTTCTCCAGCTTTTCCGTGTACGCCCAATCCAGTGCTTTTCTGTTTTTACAATCTGTGAGCTGGTCATATAATGCACTGTGCTCCAGTGCATCTGCATTATTGCGCAGTCTTATCATAAACTCGATCATAAACTCGATCATATCTATCTCATTCGAGATCTCATGCAGTTTCTCTTCGGGAGGATTGTCCACACCGTAGAATCCGACCGTCTTGCCGTTGATTTTGATTGGCCCTGTCACAAGGGTATTGACACCGTGAGGTTTCAGCCGTTCATAGATGGCTGCGCTTGTTTTTTTGCATTCTTCAATATCATGGATGATGACATTGTTGGATTCTTGATATTGTGCAAACCATGTTTCAATGATGCCTTCATACGGCACATCCTGCAAGTTATCTTTTTCTTTGGGTACGCCCGCTTTGCACCACTCGTAGGTGTTGTCAAACGTTCCGCGGTCATTCTGTTCAAAGATGTACGCTCGATCGGCGGCCACACGCTGTCCGATATACTCCACCAGTTGATTCAGTACTTTGTCCGGATTTTCTTCTGAAGCGGCATACCGAACCATGTCCGTGAGGAATCTCTCGTAATTCAGGATCCGTTCCTGCGATTCGCGCTTGCTGACTTCCAACGTTTCCATTTCCTTATGGTACAGGATCCTCTGGACCTTGCTTCGCATCATCGTGGCGGTCAGAAACATACTCAGCACCCCGTACAGAATAACATCCACTATGTTTTTGGATAGAATTGGGTTGTGCTGCGCAAAGAAAGCAAGTCCGATATAGAGCAGCATACTGCTCAGGATCAGCCCGTTCATGACCGCCGTTCTGGCGGTAAACAGCAGCGGCGCTGCCATCATGAACACAATGTAGTTGACAGTAAGCTCCTCCGGTGTAATCAGCGTTCCCGTAATAATGCCGAACAGCAGCAGTGCGGCAAAAAAGCTGTATACAACCAATTCTTTCCCCAAGAAGCTTCTAAGTTGACAACGAGAAATGCAAAAATAGGCCAAAGAAAGGAACGTATAGACCAGATACACCCATTTAAATTTTCCGATACTCAGAGAAAACACACTCACCAGCGTTATGACTCCAAAGGCAACAAGCGCCACAACAGAATACAGCCGCATGGCTTTCCAGTTTTCTTCCCATACATCCTGTTTTACTTTCTCATAATCACCACAACGAAACATAAACAACGAAACAATGTGATTCATATGTTTTTTCTCTCCAAACTCTGTTCAATTACCGCTTTGCCCGTCTCATAAGGAGCACAGATCCAACGGTACTTTCATTGTCCCAATCAAGTTCATATACGTGTCCACTTTTATTAGAGCATCACTTATTATAGCATCACGTATTTCTTTTTCAACTGATAAAAATCTTCAAGTCTCATTTGAGTCTGGCGGCCTTTAGCTTTTTAGAATTTAGTTATTTTTTTCTTCAGGGCTGTATTCCAAGATGTCTCCCGGCTGGCATTTTAGGACATCACAGATAGCTGCCAGTGTGGAAAAGCGGATGGCGCTGATATGGCCGTTCTTCATCTTGGATAAATTCACATTGGCAACGCCAACTCTTGCCGATAATTCATTCAGGCTCATTTTCCTGTCAGCCATGACACGGTCTAACCGCAAAATGATGTGTCCCATTTCTCCGCCTCCTTACAGGGTCTCATCCGATTCTTTCTGCAGCTGAACACCATACTTGAAAACAGCCACCAAGGCCATAGTTACAACAAAAGCAATCAAAACGCCCCATTGAATACTGACATTGGCGCTTTTTCCGGCGGTCAAGAAACTTCCCAGCATCGTTACACCGATGGAAGCGAACACTGCAACAGGAAGAAGAGAAAAGCCAAAGCCTCTCATCCTATTCACAACTTCACAGCAAAAGGGCGATCCACACCTCGTCAGCACCGCGAACAGCCTTCTCAGCATCCAGAGCGCCGCAGTTGCAGATGCCGAAAACAGCGTCAGAAAAATAAATACCGTTACCAAATCTTTTATGTTATATTCCTCAGGAGACGTATCCGCCTCCATGACTTTGGCGCTTTCGTCAGAGTGTATTTCCGCCGATGCGTATGACTGGTTGAAAATCTTCAGTTCGGCTTGGAACTCCTGATTTTCGGGTGGGCTGGCTTTCTTTTCGCTATCCTCAAGCATATACTCCGGGAACTCTTTTCCCGAATAGGTAAAGCTTCCGCCGAGGATACTCCACAGCGTATCAAAGCTTGCTTTGTTAAAGCGGAATTCAGCGTGTTCGACCACACGAACCGTCAGAGCATCCTCCGGGAGAGTTGCTGTAAAAGCAGTCGCAATGCAGCAGCTAACTGTTATAAGCGCTGCGATTACGGATAAAACCGTCATGACGATTTTTCCCACCTTACCAAACAGGTGGAATTTTGCAATCGTGTTGGAATTCATATTATTCCTCCTAATTTTTAGATTTCGATCGTTAGATCACTCGTTCATTGAGCACAGCCCAAATAATAACACCTGCTGTCAGCAGTACAGTCGTTACCGCCGACAGAATTCTTGTTTTCCACCTCTTCTGCATTCCCAAAATAAGAACGACAATGATCGACGCACACGAAATGACCGTCAGCAAGTGCCGAGGGAACGCACTGCACAATTTCAGAAAATAGCTTACTCCCATCAGGGCAACAATGGTATTGCCGATACCGAGAATTACCGCACCCAACACATTCTGCTTTTTGGCAAAGAAAGCGACTGCTCCGCCCGGGAGTGTGAGCAAAGAAATTGGCAGCCAAATGCGCAAGTAATAGTACAGCGCCTTGTCCCATCCGAGCGTGGGCAGCTCCACGAGGTAAATGATCGGTTGACTGATGAGAAAAAACACAAGGCATTTCATACCTGCCTCACGGGCGCTCTTGCAGTTTGACACGATCAAAACAGCAAACAGCACCCACCACTCATATGTAACGGCAATATCCCGAAAAGAAGTATCATAAAGTGTCGGAATTTGATTGATGATACCCACATAAATCCCGATGATTGCCGCAAAAGCGCAAACGACAGGCCATGTCATGGGGAGGGCTCCGAACGCAGCGGATAATTTCTTCATAGCTTACCCTCTGACGGCGGAAATCCCGCCATTCTCCTTAAAACTGACCGTTATCCGATAATCTTTGATTGAAACAGCCGCATCGCCGAGCATCAGCGAGAAGGTGAGCTTAATTTTCTCCGTGCTGGTGCCTTCGTGGGAAAACACAAATAGATAGGTGTCTCCGTTTTCCCGGCTCTCTTTCAAAACAAATGATTCCGGATCGGAGTTTTCCAAGTCGTATTTTCCGCCGAATTCATAAGGAAGCGAAATGGTGAGTTCTTTTCCGTCTCCGCTGATCTGATACTGCACATCTTTATCGAGTGCATTTTCAGATGTGGGGAAAAACGGAATATCATATCCCATTTTTGCCTGATAGATTGTAACACCGAGGGATGCGGCAAAAGTAACAACCAGAACGGCGGTCAGAATTGCAGCCACCTTTGCACCAATGCGCTTTTTTCCGTCTTCATCCCCAAAGGACCAGCCCTCTGCCCACAGTTCGTCGATCTCCGCCCGTTTTGCAGGCCGAATCAAATAAAAGGCAAGGGCAATAAACAGCAGCGAGCCGAAGACACAGAATATAATATCCATGCCGGTGGCATTGCTTTCAAATACAGCAAGGAAAGCGGAAACATCAGTCAGGGTGTGCATGAGGATCACACCCCACAGGTTTCGCGAGCGAAGGTAGATCGCACCGTCCAACATACCGATGGCGGCGGTATAGATAACTTGGATCAGCGCCGCAAAAACATCGCCTGTGGCGATTGCATTGAGTGCGTGTAGAAGACCGAAAGAAACCCCGGAAACCAGCATACAGCGAAAGATCCTGTTCGGCTTATCCTTCCAAATACGCATTAGATTGGATACGGTGAAACCCCGGCAAAAGACCTCTTCAGACACGCCCGGCCCGATTCCGTGCATGATCGCGGCAGCCACGGCAGCAGCTCCGGTAACAAGAGGAGCCTCATAAACCTTGATCTGCAACAGGTTCCATACAGGAACGATAAGTTCCGGCAGGGCAAGACAAATACCCAGCGCCAGCTTCCCGCCCTTGAATCCAAAATTGCATTTTCCCCTGAAAAAGAGCGGCATGATCAGTATTAACAGGCCGGCGATGATCAGCCTTGCAATGTCTTCGTTAATCTGATACAGAAACGACTCTTTTCCGCCAATGGACTCAAACATGATTCCAGTTATTGCTATAATGGTATCACGCAGAAGAAAAAAGCCCAGTGGAACAAACAGCGCAGTAAACAACACGCTGTTTAGAAATCTGTGCTTTACGGACTTTTCCATGCAAACTACCTCCAAGTGCTGTTAGCGTTAATTATTTAATGAAAATCGTTAAACGTAGTATATCGTCGCAGCTAAGACATGTCAAGAATAATTTTGCGATATTCGTAAATTTTTTGATTTTTAATGTCATCTGTTGGTGTGACTTTTGCAAACCGCGTTTTGGGGTTACGACTGGCTCCGGCGCTGCAGATAGATAAGGCAAAAGTCGTACCCGTTTTTTACTCCCATTCTTGTCAAAATCGAAGAACATATTCGCAAATTATAAGGAATACTGAAAAGGCGTCGCAAAAATGCGGCGCCTTTCGTGCTTTATGGATGGAATATACTTTCTAAGAGCCGCAGCAGCGTGGTTCCCGTTGCGGCCCGTCAGCCCCAGCCGCCAGTCGGTGTCCAGCTGAAAACTGACGTTTTCAAAGATGTTGTCGTAGCTGCCTTCATAGCAGAACGTAAGATCGGATACTTTCATAATGGACATGGTCATGCCTCCTATACGAAAAAATGGCTGCGGGAAACAGCTCCCACAGCCAAAAACGCACACCCCACCCGCCGATAGGCAGGCTATGACCACGCCCAGAGCTGAGAGATACACCAATTTCCCACGAAAGGCACAACAAACGGGACGGTCATCGCCGCCCGACAGGTATCGTGCCAACATTCAGCAGGAAATCAGGTTCATCCTCTCAACGCCTCTCTTGTTTTTTCTTACCCTACCACACGCACCGCAAAAAAGCAACCCCGTCCTCTCCCCGCGGCCCTATCGGCTTTCTGGCGGACAGCGAAGAAGAACAGCACAATTACCAAAATGCGGGAGAAGGTGCAATTACCTTCTCCCGCAATGTTTGCGGTTTAAAAAGAACCTGATACAAGGCTTTCCATGAGCCTCTTTTTCGTTGCGGCAGACGGACTTTTTGTGCTTGCAGCGTGAATTTCCAAAAAAACGGTTGAAAATTTGATAAGAATATGCCATACTAAAATTATGCACTTGCGGGGGAAGGAGTTTTGTACCGTTTGTGCCGCAAAATAATTGCAGAAGGAGGACTTGATGACGGAGATGGACGAGCGGATGTTCATGTAAAAGTTAGACGATTGCCAAATTATGATTTTCGATTCATCGGACGATTACAGTTACAACGGAACACAAAACAAGGAATAGAAAGGGGAATGTTTTATGCGAAAATTGTTGCTAAGTGTCTTACTCTGCGCTGCGTTGGTGATGGGGTTATTGCCTACTGCCGCTTTTCCGATGGAGTTGGGTAATACCCCTGAGCCGGTGGAGGAGGCTCCGACTTCCGCATGGGAGGAACAAACCGTCAACGAGGAGCGGCTGTCCGAATATGGAGAACAGAAAAATGCGCCGAAGGCAGCGGATCCGGCAGCACAGAATGATGCTGCGGAGATCTATGTCAGCAGCACCGGTAACGACGAACAGAATACCGGCACAAAAGATCTCCCTTTCGCCACGCTGGCTAAGGCGGTCGATGCTGCGGCTGATGGTACAACGATCTATGTCATGAGCGATCTGACCATGGATCAGTGTGCTCGTTTTTACGATAAGAGTCTTAAAATCACCAGTGGAGAAGGCGGTCCTTACACTATTACACGCAGCGCTGATTTTAAGCAGCAAAGTGACACAGCCCGCAGCTGGTATAATCCCGCCATGATCGAGGTTCAGTCTTCATCGGCGAGTTCTGTCGGCCTGACTCTTTCCAACATCGTTCTGGACGATGCAGGGATGCACGAGGGTACTGTATTCGCACAGGCTGTCAGCGGTGACGGCAACGAGGATAATACGGCTTATGTGCAGGACGCTATCATTGCCTCCAACGCCACTGTGCCCTGCACCGTGACGCTGGGTAAGGATGCTGTGCTGCGCAACTTTGGCGGCATGTCCGCTGTACGCGCCACCGACCAGGCAAAAATCGTCATGGAAAGCGGCAGTGTGATAGAGGATACCCTGACTGGTCATACGAGAACAAAAGGCTCTGGGGCAGGCTCAGTCGGTCCGGCAGGTGCGATCTGGCTTCAGGGCGGTACACTCGTGATGGAGGAAGGCTCGAAGATCCGGAATATGGACGGTCGTTGAGTTTATGCAGACGGCGGGAAGGTTGAGATCGGCGGCGCCATCAGCAGCATTGCCGCAAACAAGAGTGCAATGTGGCAGGCGAATAGCGGCATCGTAATTCATCTGCGCAATAACGCAGAGGGAACGCTGACCTCCACCGCACTGATTGAGAAAATCTCCAGCGGCAGCATGATCTACTGTGCGGGTGGTGCCAAATCCTTCAAAATGGAAAGCGGCTCCAAAATCACGGATTGCCCCAAGCTGAACGGCAATGTCATCTTTGCACAAAACTGCACCGTCGTGATTGACGGTGAAATCAGCAATGTGTATGCCACAGGCAACCATATCCTGCAAACCGACGGCGGCACAGCGGTGACAATTGGAGAAAACGGAAGGATCCTCAACAATCACGCATACTATGGCGCGGTTTATATCAATGGAACGGATGAGCACTTAGACATTTACGGGAAAATCAACGGTAATATTTGTGCGAATCGTGGCGGCGGTGTGGTGCTGTCCAATAATGGCGGAAACCACAATGCAACCATGTATGAAGGCGCTGAGATCTGCAACAACAAAGCCGAGCAAACAGGCGGCGGAGCCATGATATCCAAAGGCGTCTTCACAATGAACGGCGGTACGATCTCCGGCAACATTTCCGGTACAAACAGTGCAAAAGGCGAAGCTGACCGGATCGGCGGCGGCGTATTTGTCCGCAGAGGCGGCCAGTTCATTATGAATGGCGGCGCAATCGAGAACAACGCCACAACAGCCTTTGGCGGCGGTGTCTGCTTTGATGCCAGTGATTATGGCGGTATGGTGCCGAAGATCGAGCTGAATGCCGGTACCATCAGAAACAATCTCATGCAGGTCGCCGTCGGTGACGAATATCAGATCACAGGCGGCATATCAAATGATCTGGCTGTCACCGGTAAAGACTATGGAAAGTGCGATCGTTACCTCTATATCTCCCGTGAGGCAGCTGTTGGAGATAAGGCAGTTTATTTCCAGACTGGCAGTAAGACCGTGACCCCGGATGACAGCAGCCTTGACATCAGGCTGGGGAACACCAGTGCTGCAAATGTGACCGCTCTAACCGATGCTTCAAAGAGCATGGGCTGGAATGATCCGTTGACGACCCTCTGGGTTCAGCGTGATGGCGCAGCTGAACTGACGATAGGCGGCCTGACAGTGAACGATCTACCGGTTTATGTGCTGTCCTTGCCGGTGGATGAAACCGGAAAGGTTCTCGATGCTTCGGAGGTGCAGGTTTATGAAGCTCAAAAGACGGACACAGGAGATGGAGATGATATAGACATCACGCTTCCGGATGTGTCCGGAAACGGCTATGCCGTAGCCATCGTTCAACCCTCGCAGAACCACGGCACACTGGTCATAAATGGGCCTGAAACCATCGAGAGAAATAAAACCGGTGCAGACTATCCCGTGACATATACTGTAACATATGATATGTCTGAAAGCATGGAAAGCATTATTGAACAATCGGGCGGTGAGGCTGAATATGTCCTTACTATTGATCAGGATGTCCGCCTTACAGGAAATCCCGGCAGTTTCAATGGGGAAAGCATCCAGGTGACATATACTCTGCCCCGCTCCGAGTTCAAGGTAGGTGACTTCCTGCTTGCCTCTGCAAAGCTGAGAATCACTGTCGGACAGCACGACTATATCATTCCCTCTAATGTGGCGAAAACGCAGAAGATCGAGACGACCTATAACCTGACAACACAGGTGAATGGTGGGAATGGAACGATTTCTGCAAGTAAAGCGGGGCTGGCGGCCGGATCGCATGAAACAATTGTTTTTACTCCCGATAGCGGCTATGAAATTGACACTGTTACGGTGAATGGTGTTAAAGCAGAGGTTCTCTCCAATACGCTGGAAGTTATCATGGACGCCGACAAGACCGTTATTGTAACATACAAGAGTATTCCGCATACCCATAGCTATGGAGCGGATTGGAAGTCAGACGCAGATAACCATTGGCATGAATGCCCCTGCGGTGACAGGAAGGATACGGCGGCGCATAGCTTCAAGTGGGTGATCGATAAGGAAGCCACCGCAACCACGAGAGGCTCCAAACACGAGGAATGCACCGTCTGTGGCTATAAGAAGGCCGCCGTTGAAATTCCCGCAACGGGTTCTGCGGAGAAGCCGAGCGACCAGCCCGACAAGTCCGGAAATACTACCTCGCCAAAAACCGGTGACAGCAGCGATCTCGTTTTGTGGAGCGCACTTCTGTTCATCAGCGGCGGTGCTGTTATCGGCACAACGGTTGTAAGCCGAAAGAAAAAGCACAACAGATCATAAAGCAATACAGCACCATCGATTGGCAAGGCGTGTTTTTTCTGCCGCGGCGGCTCAGAAAGGAAAACCGTTCTCCACTTGTACCGCACCGCAGCATGTTTTGCCCATAATGATAACTAAGCGATAAACACAGAAAAAGACCGCCCCGGGGCACCCTCCGTAAGGAAGGTGCCCCGGGGCGGCTCTTGTATCTCAGGTCAATCAGTTTTCGGAAACGGTGTAACCCTTGTGGTTACGCCGTTTTCTCTTTGTTGCGCTGGGTGAGGTGGTGCTGCGAAAATTCACCGTACCGTACTTTTGACAAGATTGGTTCTACCGTCTACGAGCGTGAGCAGGATACCGTCGATCGTCAGGTTCCGATTGGTGTGCTTCTTCACCTTGGCAATCGTCGATAAAAGCTGCGTCATACCTTTTGCGGGGAGATACTGTGCCTGCACGGGAATGATTACGCTGTCTGCCGCAGTTAGAGCATTGAGTGTTATCATACCGAGGGACGGCATACAATCAATCATTTTTTAACCCCCTGAGCGAAAAAAATTCAAAAAAATTTTTGGGAACGAAAAAAGCCGCTGATTTCATAGTGAAACCAGCGGCTTGATTTGCGGTGTGTTCAGCTGAAAATGGGCAAAAAACTTCATGCCTGAGCACCGCACCACGAAAATGCGCAAATGCCGGCGCATGAAGTTTTTGTGCATCATTTCCGGTTGCCCCACAGGGGCGAGGAAATGGCACATTTCTTATTTTTGCCATGCAAAAGCATGGCAAAAATAACGGTCACACAATCCAAAGGGACTGTGTGACCGTATTTATATCAGTTGTTTTGCCTACGCCACTGCGTCAACTTCTTATTGGCGCTGTTCCTTGATGGCAGCCTGAGCGGCGGCCAGACGGGCGATAGGCACACGGAAGGGGGAGCAGGACACATAGTCCAGACCCACACGGTGGCAGAACTCCACAGAGCTGGGATCGCCGCCGTGTTCGCCGCAGATGCCCAGATGCAGGTCGGGGCGGGTGGCACGGCCCAGCTTGGCGGCCATTTCCACCAGCTTGCCCACGCCCACCTGATCCAGCTTGGCGAAGGGATCGTTCTCGTAGATCTTCTTGTCGTAGTAGGCGCCCAGGAACTTGCCGGCGTCATCACGGCTGAAGCCGAAGGTCATCTGAGTCAGGTCGTTGGTGCCGAAGGAGAAGAACTCGGCCTCCTTGGCGATATCGTCGGCGGTGAGGGCGGCACGGGGGATCTCGATCATGGTACCTACCAGATACTTCATCTTCATACCGGCGGCGGCCAGCTCCTCGTCGGCGGTCTTGACCACCACGCTCTTGACGTACTTCAGCTCCTTCACCTCACCCACCAGCGGGATCATGATCTCAGGCACCATGTTCCAGTCGGGGTGACGCTTCTGGACATTGATGGCGGCACGGATGACGGCACGGGTCTGCATGACGGCGATCTCCGGGAAGGTGACGGCCAGACGGCAGCCGCGGTGGCCCATCATGGGGTTGAACTCGTGCAGGGAGGCGATGATGGCCTTGATCTCGGCCACGCTCTTGCCCATATCCTTGGCCAGCAGCTCGATGTCGGCCTCCTCGGTGGGGACGAACTCGTGCAGAGGGGGATCCAGGAAACGGATGGTGACGGGATTGCCCTCCATGGCCTCGTAGATACCCTCGAAGTCGCCCTGCTGCATGGGCAGCAGCTTGGCAAGAGCCTTCTCACGCTGCTCCACGGTGTCGGAGCAGATCATCTCACGGATGGCGGCGATGCGGTCGCCCTCGAAGAACATATGCTCGGTGCGGCACAGACCGATGCCCTGAGCACCCAGCTCACGGGCCTTGGCGGCGTCGTGGGGAGTGTCGGCATTGGTGCGGACCTTCAGGCGGCGGAACTTATCGGCCCAGCCCATGATGCGGCCGAAGTCGCCGCTGACGCTGGCGTCCACGGTGGGCATAGCGCCGTCGTAGATGTTGCCGGTGGAGCCGTCCAGGCTCAGCCAGTCGCCTTCGTGATAGGTCTTGCCGGCCAGCGTGAACTGCTTATTCTCCTCGTCCATGACGATGGCGCCGCAGCCGGAAACGCAGCACTTGCCCATACCACGGGCCACCACGGCGGCGTGGCTGGTCATACCGCCACGGACCGTCAGGATGCCCTGTGCGGCCTTCATGCCCTCGATATCCTCGGGAGAAGTCTCCAGACGGACCAGAACCACCTTCTCACCACGGGCGGCCCACTCCTTGGCATCCTCGGCGGTGTAGACGATCTTGCCGCAGGCGGCGCCGGGGGAGGCGGGCAGAGCCTTGCCCACGGGAGTGGCGGCCTTCAGAGCGGCGACGTCAAACTGGGGATGCAGCAGGGTATCCAGATTGCGGGGATCGATCATGGCCACGGCCTGCTGCTCGGAGATCATGCCCTCGTCCACCAGATCGCAGGCGATCTTCAGAGCGGCGGGAGCGGTGCGCTTGCCGTTACGGGTCTGGAGCATATACAGCTTGCCGTGTTCCACAGTGAACTCCATATCCTGCATATCCCGGTAGTGATCCTCCAGCGTGTGGCAGACCTCCACGAACTGGGCATAGGCCTCCGGGAACTTCTCGGCCATCTGGTCGATGGGCATGGGGGTACGGACACCGGCCACCACGTCCTCGCCCTGGGCATTGGTCAGGAACTCGCCCATGAGCTTCTTCTCGCCGGTGGCGGGGTTGCGGGTAAAGGCCACGCCGGTGCCGCAGTCATCGCCCATGTTGCCGAAGGCCATGGACTGGACGTTGACGGCGGTACCCCAGGAGTAGGGGATGTCGTTGTCACGGCGATAGACGTTGGCACGGGGGTTGTCCCAGCTGCGGAATACAGCCTTGATGGCGCCCAGCAGCTGTTCCTTGGGATCGGTGGGGAAGTCCTGACCGATCTTGGACTTGTACTCGGCCTTGAACTGGCCGGCCAGCTCCTTCAGGTCCTCGGCGGTGAGCTCCACATCCTGAGTGATGCCCTTCTTGGACTTCATCTCGTCAATGAGCTGCTCAAAATACTTCTTGCCCACCTCCATGACCACGTCGGAGTACATCTGGATAAAGCGGCGATAGCAGTCCCAGGCCCAGCGGGGGTTATTGGACTTCTCTGCAATGACCGCCACCACGTCCTCGTTGAGGCCCAGATTCAGGATGGTGTCCATCATGCCGGGCATGGAGGCCCGTGCGCCGGAGCGGACGGAAACCAGCAGAGGATTCTCGTGATCGCCGAACTTCTTGCCGGTGATCTTCTCCATCTTCTCGATATATTCCATGATCTCGGCCATGATCTCGTCGTTGATCTGGCGGCCGTCCTCATAGTACTGGGTGCAGGCCTCGGTGGTGATGGTGAAGCCCTGCGGCACGGGCAGACCGATGTTGGTCATTTCCGCCAGATTGGCGCCCTTACCGCCCAGCAGCTCACGCATCTGTGCGTTGCCCTCTGTGAACAGGTAACAATACTTCTTACTCATGCAGATTCCTCCATCTATCATTATAGTTGTACCGAATGTTGAGAACAACCTTATTATAGCAAAAAAAGTTTCAAAAGCAAGCATGGATTCCAGAATTTTTCCGGTTTTTTTCGTTTATCTTCGGGCGGCCCTCCGCTGCCGGATATTTCCGCAAAAAACAGAAACTCACACCTTGCGGCATTTGCCGCCTTTGTGCTATACTAAGACATTATATTGGGTGCATAGGACCATCCGGTATGGCAAGGGAGGGCAGAGACGGCATGGAAGAACTGATCCCGGAAAACAGCACACTGGCCCGGCGCATCCGTGCGGCGGCCTCCAAGGGGACGCTGAGCCACGCCGCCATTCTCTCCGGCAGCGGAGATCGCATGGCCGCCGCCCGCTACTTCGCCGCCGCACTGGAGTGCGAGGGAGAGGGGGAGCGTCCCTGCCTGCGGTGCCGCCAGTGCCGCAAGGTGCTGGAGGACATCCACCCCGACGTGGTGACGGTGCGGGACGACGGACACAAGGAACTGCCGGTGGAGCTGGTGCGCCAGCTGCGGCAGGATGTGTATATCCGCCCCAACGACGGCGCCCGGAAGGTGTATATCTTTGCCGACTGCGGCCAGCTGAACCAGCGGGATCAGAACGTGCTGCTGAAGATCGTGGAGGAGGGACCGGCCTACGCCGCCTTCCTGTTCTGCGCCGAGACGGCGGCGGCTCTGCTGCCCACCGTCCGCTCCCGCTGCGTGGAGTGGAAGGTGGCCGGACAGCCGGAGACACCGGAGATGGAGCAGGCCAGAGGGCTGTGCCAGGTGCTGGCGCAGGGAAAGACCCTCCCGGCGGCCCAGTGGCTGGTATCGCTGGAGAACCGCCGCATCAAGCGGGAGCAGCTGCAGGAGCTTTTGCAGGATGCGTGGCTCCTGACGGCGCAGGCCCTGCTGCTTCAGGCGGGGAAGCCGAAGGATGGCACCCTGCCGGAGGAGGCGGAGCTGTTGAGCCGGAGCCTCTCCTCCCGGCGGCTGGAGGGCCTGTCGGCCCTGTTGCGGCAGTACAGCGCCGAGTGCGCCTATAATGTGGGGGCGGGCCATGTGCTGGGGGCGCTGTGCGCCCAGTGGGAGCGGCTGCTCCACACCACCCGTTGACCTCGGGCGCAGAATGGCGCCTATATGGAAAAACGATCCCGATACGAAAGGATGAAGGATATGACAGAAGTCATCAGTGTCCGCTTTCGAGGCGGCTGTAAGACCTATTTTTTTGACCCTCGTGGCGTTCAGGTGACGGCGGGGGAGCACGTGATCGTGGAGACGGCGCAGGGGCTGGAGTATGCCCAGTGTGCCGAGGGAAACCACGAGGTGCCGGACGAGCAGGTGGTGGAGCCCTTCCGCCCCATGGTCCGCATCGCCACCGACCATGACCGCCGGGTGCTGGAGCGCAACCGGGCCAGAGAGAAGGAAGCCTTCGACGTGTGCCAGAAGAAGATCCTCCAGCACAAGCTGGAGATGAAGCTGGTGCGGGTGGAGTGCAGTTTTGACGGCAACAAGATCCTGTTCTTCTTCACCGCCGATGGCCGGGTGGACTTCCGGGAGCTGGTGAAGGATCTGGCCTCTGCCTTCCGGGCCCGCATCGAGCTGCGGCAGATCGGCGTCCGGGACGAGGCAAAGATGCTGGGCGGCCTGGGGATCTGCGGCCGGCCCTTCTGCTGCGCCCAGTTTCTGGACGATTTCATGCCCGTCTCCATCAAGATGGCCAAGACCCAGAGCCTGTCTCTGAACCCCACGAAAATTTCCGGCACCTGCGGGCGGCTCATGTGCTGCCTGAAATATGAGCAGGAGGCCTATGAGGACGCTCTGAAGCGTCTGCCCAAGAACGATTCCTTTGTCCAGACCCCCGACGGCCCCGGTAATGTCAGCGACGTCAACGTCCTGAAGGAGACGGTGAAGGTGCGGCTGGATGAGAAGCCGGAGGCTCCCCGGTGCTACCATAACTGCGAGGTGTGCGTCCTCCGCAACGGCAAGGGCAGCCGGGAGGGCATCGAGATCCCCAAGGAGCGGCCCGCCCGCTACACGGAGGAGCGGCAGGAGGAATTCCCTGTCCCCGCCATCATTGCAGACTTTGCCGCCGACCGGGAGGAGCCGGAGGAGGGCCGCCGCCGCAGCCGCCGCCGCAGAGGCGGCAAGGGCAGCGAGCGTCCTGCGGAGCGGCCGGCGGAAAAGCCGGAGGAAAAGCCGGAGGAGAAGCGGCGGGAGGGCAATCGCCGCCGCCGTACCCGCAGCGGCAAGCCCGGCGCCAGCGCCATCAAGCCCTTCACCTCCCAGCCGGATGCCAAGCCCGTGTCCCGTCAGGAGAGCCAGCGGCCCATCGAGGACGAAGGGCCGAGCAACAAGCGCCCCCGGCACCGTGGAGGCCGCCGCAGAGGCGGTCAGGGCGGCGGTACGCCCAAGACGGAGGCGTGAGCCGTGGGAAAGTTTTCAGGCGTTCTGATCGCCAGCGATTATGACAATACCATGGTGTATACCGAGGGGGCGCTGAAGAGCGGCGGCCCTCTGCCCTCGGTATCCCGGGAGAACCGGGAGGCGGTGGAGTACTTCATGGCGGAGGGCGGCACCTTCTCCGTGGCCACGGGCCGGGCGCTGCCGTCCTTTTCACGGGTTCGGGAGGGCGTTCCCATGAACGGCCCCACGGTGCTCTTCAACGGCGCTGCCATCTACGACTTCGCTCAGCAGCGCTACCTATACACGGCCTTTCTGCCGGAGTCCGTCCGGGGGCATATCTGCCGCCTGCTGGAGGACCTGCCGGAGACGGCGCTGGAGATCTATCACGACGATGACTCCATCCACGCCATCAACCCCAACGAGATCACCTATCATCACCTGCATCTGACCCACTCCCCCACGGTGGCGCTGGCCAGCATGGAGGAGGTGCCGTCCCCCATCTCCAAGCTACTGTTTGAGGAGGCGGAGCCCCGGATGACGGCCCTGCGGGAGTACATCGCCCGCCAGAGCTGGAGCACCGAGTATGAGGTGGTGCCGTCCAACCCCTATCTGCTGGAGCTGACGGCCAAGGGGGCCAACAAGGGCGGCATGGTGCGCCGTCTGGCCCAAATTCTGGAGATCCGGCAGGAGAACGTCTACTGCGTGGGCGACCACGCCAACGACATCCCCATGCTGACCTTTGCCCGCACCGCCTTTGCCCCGGCCAATGCCATTCAGCCGGTACATGAGGTGCCGGGCATCCACATTCTGCCCAACTGCTGGGAGAACGCCATTGCGGCCATGATCGCAGAACTGGACAAGCGGTATTGAGGAGGGAAACGGCCATGAAGGAGAGCACACCGCTGACCCTGTATGTGGCCTATACGGCCAAGCCCGGCTGCCGGGAGACCTTCGTCCGTCAGATCGTGATGGAGGGCATTGCCGATACCATCCGCCGGGAGGAGGGCTGCATCCGCTACGACTACTATTTCTCCGCCCAGCAGGAGGACGAAATCCTGCTGGTGGAGCAGTGGCAGACGCAGGCCCATCAGCGCATCCATTTGCAGCAGCCCCACATGGCCCGTCTGCGGGAGTTGAAGGAGCAATATGTGGCGGACACCCGGCTGGGCCGGGTGACGCTGGAGGAAGCGTAATATGACCCCACAGGCCGCCGCAGGCTGCGGCGGCCTGTGCTGTTTTGTGCGAAAGGAGAACACCCATGCTGTTTGATACCCATGCCCACTATGACGATGAGGCCTTTGACCCGGACCGGCGGGAGGTACTGGCGGGACTGCCCCAAAAGGGCGTCGGACTGGTGGTAGACCCCGGCTGCACCTTGACCTCCTCGGAGAAGGCCGTCGCATTGGCGGCGGAGTTTCCCCATGTATACGCCGCAGTGGGCCTGCACCCGGAGAACTGCCACGACTTTCAGCCGGAGCAGATAGAGCGTCTGCGGCAGCTGGCGCAGCGGGAGAAGGTGGTGGCCATCGGGGAGGTCGGACTGGACTACTACTGGGAGGAGAACCCGCCCCGTGCCTTGCAGCAGGAGGTGCTGCGGCGGCAGCTGGCGCTGGCGGAGGAGCTGAAGCTGCCGGTCATTTTCCACGACCGGGAGGCCCACGGCGACAGCCTTGCCATCGTCAGGGAGTTTCCGGCGGTGCGGGGGGTGTTCCACTGCTTCTCCGGCTCCGTGGAGATGGCGGAGGAGCTTTTGAAGCTGGGGTGGATGCTGTCCTTCAACGGGGCCATCACCTTCAAAAACGCCCGGAAGGCGCCGGAGGTCATCGCCGCCGTGCCGCTGGAGCGGATGATGGTGGAGACCGACGCTCCCTATCTGACGCCGGTACCCTTCCGGGGAAAGCGCAACGACTCCGGGTATGTGCATCTGGTGGCGGAGAAAATCGCCCAGCTGAAGGGATTACCGGCAGAACAGGTGGAGCGCCAGACGTGGGAGAACGGCGTCCGGTTCTTCGGTATCCCGCAGGAGTGAAAACGAATCAGCCCGCACGGAGAAGCCGTGCGGGCTGATTTTGCGTCTTGTCCAGAGATGAGCCTTACTGGAGGTTCAGGCGCTTTTGCAGGCTGTACCACGTCAGCGTGTAGAACACGCCGCAGGCCACCAGCGTTTCGATGGAGTCGATGACCAGGAACCGAGTGCCGTCCAGAAGGGAGGCGGCGCTGCCGCTGGTCTCGATGATCTGCTCACCGACCGTCAGCTGGAAGGCGAAGGAGGACAGTCCCGCCGCCTGCATGGCCAGCGAGAAGGCGATGAAGAACACCACCGACAGCAGGATCTTGTGATTGGAGAAGCTGTGGCCCAGAGCGATGGCGGCATAGACCATGAGAAATCCGGAGAACACCGTCAGGATGGCCAGCACGGCGATCCACAGGAGCAGCAGCGGACCGGGAACGCCGAAATGGAGGGACTCCGTGATGGAGGAGAGAAGTTCTCCCAGATCGCCCCAGAAGCCGGACCAGTCTGCAATGGGCAGCAGTACCAGCAGAATGGACAGCGTTACGGCCACGGCGCTGGCGGCGGTATAGAGTAGGGCGGACAGCAGCTTGGCCCAGATGAGCTGGTGCCGGTTTACCGGCAGGGTGAACATCAGGTAGCCCTCGTCGGTCATGTAGTTCTTATAGAACCGATAGATCATCAGCAGCGCCGTGATGGCGCCGGTGGCCACTACGAAGATCCAGAACGCCATCATCAGCAGCCCCATCAGGACGGAGGCGGCACCGGTACGGTAAGGATGGTCTGCCGCCAGCTTGTAAAACAGGCTGCAGCAGCCGGCGGAGGCCAGCAGCAGGGCATAAACCGGCAGCAGGATGCGGCCGGAGGCCCGAAGCTCATATTTCAGCAATTTACTCAGCATAACGGAACACCTCCCGAAACAGATCGTCTACGCTGCAGCCACGCTCCTGCCGGATCTGGTCCACGGACTGGTGCAGCACCAGTTGACCCCGGCTGATGAACACCACGTCGTCCAGAATCCGCTCCACGTCGGCGATGAGGTGGGTGGAGATGAGCAGAGTGGAGTCCGGGTTGAAGTTGGTGAGGATGGTGTGGATGATGTAGTCTCTGGTGGCGGGATCCACGCCGCCGATGGGCTCGTCCAGCAGATACAGCCGTGTGCGGCGGCTCATGACCAGGATCAGCTGCACCTTTTCCCGTGTACCCTTGGACATCTGCTTGATGCGCTGGGTGGGACTGATCTCCAGAGCCGTCAGCATATGCTCCGCCGCCTCCCGGTCGAAGTCCGGGTAGAAGTCACAGAAAAAGTCCAGCAGCTGCACCACCGTCATCCAGTCGGAGAGGTAGGTGCGCTCCGGCAGATAGGATACCAGCCTCCGGGTGTCCGGGCCGGGGGCCTTGCCGTCGATGAGCAGCTGCCCCGACGAGGGAGTCAGAAGCCCATTGGCGATCTTCAGCAGCGTGGTCTTACCGCTGCCGTTGGGGCCAAGCAGACCCACGATCCGCCCCGGCTCCAGCTGGAGGGACAGGTGGTCCAGCCCCAGAGTCCGGTCGTAATATTTGGTCAGGTCCTTACATTCTAAAATAGCCATCTCTTATGCGTCCTCCTCCCAAGACCGCACCAGCTGGGCGGTCTGCTCCCGGTCGTAGCCCATGCGCTCCATGCGGTGCAGAAAGGCTCCGATCTGCTGGTGGGCCAGCTCCTGTTTGGCGCTGTCGACGACAGCGGCGTCCTCGGTAACAAAGCGCCCGGCAGTGCGCTGGGTGTAGACCAGCCCCGTGCGCTCCAGCTCCGCCAGCGCCCGCTGCATGGTGTTGGGGTTGACTCCGGCCTCCGCCGCCATCTCCCGCACCGGCGGCAGCCGCCCGCCGCAGGGGAAGGTGCCGGACAGAATGGCCAGCGTCACCTGTTGGATCAGCTGGGTGTAAATGGGCTGGTCATTGCGGATATCCCATTCCATAGGCGTCCTCCTTTGCCTGTGCTGCCGATGGATCGGAGCAGTCACATCTCCACGTTCTCGCTGCCCCGCCTATCAGTTCGCTTGTACTACGACAATAGTACATCGAGGCAAAGGGATTGTCAAGGGGGAACATGAAAAATTCTGCGGATGGATCAAAAATCCCCCTTTCCCGGTGCTCTGTGCCGGGAAGGGGGATTTGTTGGTGGGATAGGGGGATCCGAAGGGAAGAGGCGCTCGTGAGGGCGGATCACTCGTCCTGCGGCTGGTTTAACCGATAGTGTCCATTGCCGTCCACAAAAGAGATGATGTTCTTTTTTGATGGTCGTCATTCCTAACGGCAGAAATCGAATATGCGGATAAAAAATGTCCGGAGGATGTAAAATTCCTCCGGGCGTAAATATCAGTAGGAATTATCTTTGATAAAAATGAAAAATCCGAACGCATTCCCGATAGGGAAGAAGTTCGGATTTTTCATATGTGGTGGAGACTGCTGGACTCGAACCAGTGACCTCCTGCGTGTGAACCTCCGCTGACGTATGGACGTATATATTTGCGGTAGTGGAGTAGTTGGCGTGGCCGAGGATCCTCTGTAGCGTCTCCGGAGCAATCCCCGCTTTTCTCGCCCAGCTCGCATAGGTGTGCCGGGTGGAGTGCGGCGTTTTGCGCTGGATTTTTAATTTTTCCAAAAGCGGGTAATAATCCCGGCGGCGGAAGTTTGCTGGGATTCTTTCCCCAGCATAGCCGGATATGAGCAGTGGGCCAGTAGCCTTATTTGCAAAATAGGCAAAGTATGGGATCCCTTCGGGGCGGATTGGGATGATCCTGTTTCGCCCAGCCTCCGTCTTTTCACCGCCGACCACATAATCTTTGTGATAATCTTTAGCCGGTAGGGAAAACAATTCCCCTATGCGCATTCCTGTGTAAATCAGCATGAGGATAATTTTTGCGGTGTCGCTGCCGTCCGCTTCCAGCTTGCTTATTTCAGCATCGGTAAATGTTTCTTTTTCTTTTTTTGTGTTTTCGGGGAGCTGGACGAATTTTGCAAAATTTGTTGTGATGATTTCCTCGCGCATGGCCCATGTGGACATCTGCGTTATGAGTTGCTTATACTTGGACACAGTGCTATGGGATTTATGCATATGGGCATCCAGTACGCCCTGGAAATCCGCCGTTTTTAAGTCCCGGAACTTCCGGTCGTGCAGCGGCGCAAAAATTTTAAATGCGCCGTCATAGCCTTCTATACCATTTGGCCCTATTTTTTTGTAATGTTCCGCTTTCCAAGCGTCAAACACCTGGGCAAAGGTCATGTTGTACCGCTCCGTTAAATCCTTGCCTGCAAGACGTTCCAGCGCCGCTATAGCATCTTTTTTGGTGGGGTAATATCCTATAATGATTTTTTGCTTTGCAGCCACCCAGGGCCTGCGTCGGCGCCCGGCGAGCTTATACACTGTCCCGGTTCCGTTGGCCCTCCTCATTGCTTTTCCCATTTTTATCCTCCTACCCTATATTTTTATCAGTTTGATGGTGCTTGTAATATCGCAGCGCATTAATCAGCGAAGCAATGATTACACCGACGCCCACCGTAAGCAGAGCAAATAGCATCCAGCCGATTGATGTAATCTGCCCGTTGCGGATAAGCCCTGTGTGCGGGACGCTTGAATCAAACGCCAAATATCCAAATATTATGGATACGGCAATTGACAGCGAAAACGCCAGGATATACACCCAAATTTGCAATACGCACTCCTTTTTTTCGTGCTTTGCCACTGATCCGGTCAGCTGCTCCATGCCGCCCTCCAAGTGCGCAATGCGTAGGGCTGCGCTATGCTTTGCATCTGCATCGGCCATTGCTCTGTGGGCCTCTGCCAGCTGCTCCTCCGTGGTTGGTCTCTTTACGATACCAAAATACTCATCTATAGACACACCGAGGGCGGCGCATATAAGCCCCATCTTGTATAGGATTGGATCCTTTGAAGACGCAGAAAAGTAATTGCTGATCGTGGACGATGACAGATCTGTTAAATCGGCTAAGTCTTGCGTGGTAAGATGCTGGTACTCCTTTGCCTCTCTGCAAATATCCTGCAAAGTTTTTTCCATTTCTTCCCCTCCTGCCTTATTTTGGGCAAACCTCTCCGTTTGTTTTTACCGGCTAATCGCATATTATCCGGTTTTTGGATTGACTTGCCAAACAACAAACTGATACTGTGGGTATGCGGCCAAGAGCCAGTGACGGCGATAGGCGGCAAAAAATCCCCACCGTCCGGTGCGGGGGCGGTGGGGACTATATGAAATAATTTTCTATGGCGTTCACTTAATCCCCAATAGCTTGCCGGCTTTTCTTTGCCGCCCCGCCTTTGTTGTAGGAATTCCCGTTGCTTTTGCAATCTTGCGTTTTGCGCTGGTAATTCCAAGCGCACGTTTCCAGCTAAAGGAAAGCCCTGGTATTTTAAAGGAAGATTTTTTAGCCATTTCTAATTATGCTCCTTCTTAAAAAATTTTTTTGTATTGTTGCCCTAAACTGTGCAACAAATGCCATATTTTGACTATAGGTAGATAAACCGAAAGGAGAAATAATGTGGATTGTAAGCAGAAAAGTATAAAGATGGAAATTGTAAGCTGTGAAACGGGAAATAAATGTGATATAATAAAGAATGCAGAGCATATTGCGTTACTTTCTGAGGCGATTTCTTTGGCGAGTAAAATGACCCGCAATCAGTTTGATAAAATTATGGAGGCGATAAAATGAAAATTTGGGCTATCAGTAAAGAAAACGGCTACGAGCGCGAAATCGGCCTTGAGCTGGACGGCGTTGACCGCGAAACAGCCATCAGTGAGCTTTACAAAATTGCCAGGAATCTTTTTTCCGGTGAACTTGATATGTTTTGGAAAGAGGGAGAGCAGGGCAAGGCGACCTTTTAAAGCTACGCTTTACGCTTGCACTCAATTACGGCTTGCAGCTGGTCGGATACTGCTGCGCAATTTGGGCATTCCCTCACGATTAAACGGCTGAGTTCGTCAACCTTTTCCGCCGCTTCTCCCGTGGCTTTTGCGCGATAAATGCCGACGGCGTTGGTAGCGGACTGAAAGTTTGCGGGAGACGGATACTTTGCATATAAGGAAACGGCGGCAACCATCGCATCAAAATCGGAATCGCAAGCGGCCTCTTTCTCGTGCGCCCATATTGCTTTCAGCTTTTCGATTTCTGCTTTTGCTGTCCGCTTAGAAATGTAGACAGACACTCCGGCGGATGCCAAAACAGAAAAGGCGGAAACGCCGATTTCACCCCACGAAATACTCATAATTAATTCTCCAAAGCCCCGCGGGCGGCTTTGATAAAAATCCGCAGGGTTTCCTTATCCATTTTTTTCAAAAGCTCGACAGCTTCTTTCAAATCTTCATCTTCCATTACGCCCTCGATCTCCGGATCGGGGGCTTTTTTTGCGCCCTCCGAAGCTGCGGGGGCGGCTACATCGTCCGGCATAATGTCCTCTACGGAGACACCGAGATATTCGGCAATAGCGGGAAGGCGAACATTTGACGGCTTAGTTTTCCGCGTATTCCATTGGCTATAAATGCTATTTGATAGCCCTAATGCGCGGCTTAAATCGGCTCCATTTTTGCCCTTTTTGCTCAAGTAAAAGTTTATTTTGTCTATAGCGTCCATTTGCACCTCGTGGATATTGTGCAGTTCACCAAAACTAATAAAAACTAATAGAAAGTGGTTGACTTATAACTTCTAATTAGTTATAATAAGAATCGGCGGGAGGCAATACAAAACCAAGCCCCCTGCACTTAGCGGACTGCGGAAAATATTAAGGGTTGTTGGCACTTCCATAATACCACAGTTTGCTAAGTTGTCAAGTAAAACTTAGTTTTTGTTGATTGCGGAGAGGGAAAGCCGCCCTGATGCCGTAACACCCGTATTCAACCTTAAAAACTAAGCAAGAATCAAACTGGAGGTGACAGAATGAGTTTTCGCAGCGCTCGGTTGGCCGCTGGGCTAAGTGTCCGGCAGGTCATCGAGAAACTAAAGGTGACGGATGCGGCGGTTTACATGTGGGAGACCGGCACGCAGGCACCGAGGGCCAGCCGCTTGCCGGAGATCGCCGAGCTGTACGGCTGCACGGTGGACGAGCTGTTGAAGAAGGAGGATGACAAATGATCGAAACCATGACGCTTCACCAGGCATCGAAGTATCTTAGAGATAAAGGCTTGAGCCTTTGTTCTGACACTCTGGCCGACGGCCTGGAGCAGGGCGTGTACCCCTTCGGCGTGTGCATCCGCACCGACCGCAGCCGGGTATTTCAGATTTTTAAAAAGAAACTGGATGCGTGGATTGAGGAGAGAGAGGAGTAAACATGACCAACCAAGAATACAGGGCGCTGGAGGATGCTTTTCTGGCACGGCACGATGCGCTGTGCGAAGAGAAGAGCCCGCTGGAGTGCGATTGTCCGGCCTGCCCCTGCAAGGGTATGTGCGACACGCTGTGCGCTGCGGAGGTGAATTGATGGACGGGTACACATTGACTTTGGTCATCATCGGAGCCGCAACGGTGAGTTATTGGTTTGTTCGGCTGGTGGACAAGCTGGATAGACCCGGCAAATAGTAAATTGGGAGGAAATCGAGATGAAAGCGTGCAAGGGATTTGATAAAAATTTGAGGTGCCGAGGCTTCCAGTATGAGGTCGGCGGCGAGTACACGGAGGAAACCGCAGAGCTGTGCAATCGCGGACCCCACGCCTGCGAGAACCCGCTGGACACGCTACGCTACTATAGACCTGGCGATAGCCGGTACTGCGAGGTGGAGATTGAGGACAACGGACAGCGTAGCAGCTATGACAGCAAGGTTTGCGGCAAGCATATCAAGATCGGTGCAGAAATCGGGCTAAAAGGCGTTATCAACGCCGGTGTGCGGTTTGTGTTTGACAAGTGCGAGAGCGCAACCGAGGAAAACGCATCCGGTTGGAGGGGCAACGCCGACGCATCGGGTGATAGTGGCAACGCCGCCGCATCCGGTTGGAGTGGCAACGCCGCCGCATCCGGTTGGAGGGGCAACGCCGCCGCATCCGGTGAGAGGGGGACGGCAGTTGCCACAGGAGAACAAGGAAGCTCCTCAGCCAACGGCGAGCAGTGCTTGGCTGTGGCGTGGGGCAAGGATAGCCGTGCTAAGGGCAAACTGGGAACATGGCTGGTGGTGACCGAATACGACAGCGGGATGATCCTGAATGCCAAGTTGGTGCAGGTGGACGGCTTGACCGTCAAGGAGGAAACGTGGTACACGCTCAAAAACGGGGAGATGGTGGAGGCTTGAAGGACTGGAGCAGATGCCGGGCGTGCCGGTACGGAATGACCGGGCCGAACCGGATGTGGACCTGCAACTACGCAGAGATGGTGGGCAAGTGCAAGCCCCGGCCCCTGTGGGACGAGGAGGGCAAGTGCTGGAGCTATCAGCCAAGGAGGCGACGGAAGAAATGCGGGTATACCGCTGCGTGACGAAGGACAGGTACCGGCTGCCGGTGGCGCAGGCGGACAGCATGGGAGAACTGGCGGCGCTGATCGGGCGCAGCTATGGAACGGTTCGGCGGGCCATGGAGGCCGTGTACCGGGGGCAGAGGACAAGCGGCCCATATGAATACGTAGATCTAAGCGACGAGGAGGAAGAAGAGGATGTATTTGTGTCAGTACTGCGGCGAGGTGTTTGACGAGCCTGCGGTGGAGGAGGAAAAGGACGTGGGCTACCACGGGCTGAGCTGCCCCAAGTGCGGCGAGGCGCTGGGGCCGCTTTCGGAGCTGGAGGCGAGGCCCTGCCCTCTTTGCAGCGGGTGGCGCTGGAAGAACGAGGCGGCCTGCGGGACGTGCCGGGAGAACACCCGGCGGCATTTCCGGTGGCTGATGAAGGCAGGCTTCGGGCGGACGGAGATGGAGGTCATCGACCAGCTGCTGGAGGGAAACAGCCTGATGGACGTGATCGGAGAGGACAAGAAGGAGGAGAAGGAGAAATGCTGAAGCCTTTTAACGAACTGGTGAAACTGGATGTGCGGCCCCTGTGCGGGTTCCGGGACGCCAAGGACGAGCGGGGGAACACGGTGAAGGTGCCTTATCTGGGCTGGGCCAACTGCGTGAAGCTGCTGCACGAGAACGGAGCGGAGAGCGTTTGGTACGCTCCCCGGCGCTGCCCGGAGACCAACAGCTACCTGTGGCCACAGGCCAAGGTGACCACCAGCAAGGGGAGAGTGACGGAGTGCTGGTTCGTGTCGGTGGAGATCCACATTGACGAGAACGTCTTTTCCTACGATATGCCGCTGCTGAATGGTTCGCTGGTGGTGTATGAGGACACGCTGAACCAGCTGCGGATCAACAATGCGCTGGCCAGAGCCTTTGTCAAAGGCGTGGCGGTGCGGACGGGTCTGGGCTTTGACCTGTGGGCCGCCGGGGACGGCGACGACGGGGAGGAGGATCTGTCGAGGCACAGTATCTACGCCGTGAAGGAGCGGCTGGAGCGGCTGATTACCAGCAAGGAGCAGGGGGGACTTTCCCACCGGGATCTGCTGGCGCAGCTGGGCATCAACGACAAGCAGATGGCCACCATGATGGGGTGGTTCGACAAGCTGGGGAGCCTTGAAAAGGCGGTGAGCCGACTGTGATCCACGACCACGACCGCAGCGGCTGGATCGGGGCCTCGGACACGTCCAAGGTCATGGGCCGGTGGGACACGGAGACCTTCCGAAAATGGTGGAGCGTGAAGCTGGGCATCCGGCAGGAGACCTTCACCACCCCGGCCATGCAGGCGGGGACGGCCTATGAGGGGAAGATCCTGGATGCGCTGGGCATCCGCACCAGAGACCGGCAGGTACGAATCCACGGGCTGCGGCTGCGGGTGAACTACGACGGCGAGGATGCCCGGCTCATCACGGAGGTCAAGACCCACAGCAAGGCGGAATTTCGGGTGAGCAAGGAATACTGGCAGCAGTGTCAGGTGGAGATGCTGGCAAGCGGATGGGGGCTGCGGCGGCGGAAGGAGTGCCGCATTGCAGCCTACCGGATGACGGAGGCGGAGATCCAGAACTACTTCCTTCCCATCGACATGGGGCGCATGAGTTTTCATCCCATCCCCTATGACGAGGAATGGGTGGAGCGGGCGTATCTGCCGAGGCTGCGGTACTTGGCAAAGTGCCTGAAAACGGGGCAATGGCCCAGAGAGGAGGCGGTGCAGCCATGACGGAGGTCAGCGTGCTGGAGGCCAAATGGATGCAGGACGGGGCGGGAGACTGGCTGTGCCTGCGGGTGCCGACGGCGCTTTCCGCCATGGATGTGGTGGACGAGCTGCAGCCGGGGAAGGAATATCGGGCGCAGATCAAGCGCAAGGGCCGGAGCCTCGATGCCAACGCCTACTGCTGGGTGCTGATGGACAAGCTGGCGGCGCATTACGGGGCCACCAAGGAGGGCATCTATCAGGAGGAGATCCGGCAGATCGCCGGGGTCAGCGACATCGTATGCGTGCAGGAAAAGGCGGCGGACGAGCTGATGCGCCGGTGGAGCGGACGGGGGCTGGGCTGGATGGCGGAAAAGGCACCCAGCAAGCTCCAAGGCTGCGCCAACGTGACGCTGTGGTACGGTTCCTCCACCTACGACACGGAACAGATGGCCCGGCTCATTGACCGGGTGGTGGAGGACTGCCGGGAGGCGGGGATCGAGACCATGACCCCGCAGCAGCTGGCGGCGCTGAAATCCCAATGGGGGGAGGCGCAGCCCATTGGATGAGAGACGATGCTTTTTATGTGGGCGAAACGGGGCGGAGGATCCGCTGGACCTGCACCACATCTTCGGCGGCGCATACCGGAAAAAGAGCGAGAAATACGGCCTTGTGGTGTATTTGTGCCACAGGAGGTGCCACATCTTCGCACCCAGCGCCGTACACCAGAGCACAGGGCAGATGCAGCGCCTGAAGCGCTACGGCCAGTTAAAGGCCATGCAGGAACAGAGATGGACGGAAGATGACTTCCGCCGTGAATTTGGAAAAAGCTATTTGTAAGGAGGAAAACGATGGTAAACAGAATGATTTTGCAGGGGCGGCTTTGCTCTGACCCCGAATTGCGCCGCACCAACAGCGGAACAGCGGTGTGCAGTTTCCGTGTGGCATGGAGCGAGAAGGTAAAGGACAGAGAAACGAAGCTGTTTCTCCCCTGCGTGGCATGGCAGAGCACGGCGGAGATGATTTGCAAGCACTTTGCTAAGGGCAAGGAGATCGTCGTGGAGGGCAAACTTTCCAGCCGGGAATACGAGGATAACAGCGGCAACAAGCGCACGGTGGTGGAGCTGACGGCGGACCGGGTACATTTCTGCGGCAGCAAGGACAGCGCACCACAGAAGCCCGCACAGACATTCGAGGAGATTTCCGAGGACGACGGCGATTTTCCGTTTTAAGGCGGTGCGCCGATGCCGAACAGAATCATACGCGAGAGCATCTGCACCAGCGACAGCATAGATGGGCTTTCGTGGTTCGAGGAGGTCTTGTTCTATCGGCTGATTGTTTCTTGCGATGATTTCGGACGCTATGACGGACGGGCCGCAATTATCAAAAACAGGCTATTCCCTTTGAAAGAAAATCTTACTCTGAAAACTGTAGAAAACGCCCTTCATGGACTGGCGAGTGCTGGATTGGTTGCCCTTTATACTTCACAGGGCAAGCGCTTCCTCTACCTACCAACATGGGGTAAGTATCAGAACCAGAGAGCAAAGGAAAGCAAATATCCTGAGCCTGTAGAGCCTACGCAAGCAGATGAAATCATTTGCAAACAAATGAATGCAGATGTTCCCGTATTCGAGAATCGAGAATCGGGAATCGATATACGAGAATCGAGAAGCGAGAATAATGCGCGCGAGGCGCGCTTCTCTCCGCCTTCTTTGGCCGAAGTTCAGGCTTATATCTCCGAACGGGGGTCTGCGGTTGACGCACAGCAGTTCGTTGATTTCTACGCCAGCAAGGGATGGATGGTTGGGAAAAACCGCATGAAGGACTGGAAGGCTGCCATCAGAACATGGGAGAAGCGCAGAAAGGAGGAAGCCGGTGAACAGCCAACAAAGCAAGAATACCATGTCGGAACATGGCTGTGACATCTGCGGCGGGCTGGGCTACACCGTCCGGCGCACGGAAAGCGGCAAACTGGTGAGTAGAACCTGCAAATGTGAGATCATTCGTCGGAATAGGCTTCGCATGGAGCGTTCCGGACTTCTGGGACTGCTGGATAGCTGCACCTTTGAGTCGTTCCAAACTCAGGAGTATTGGCAACGGGCCGCAAAGCAAGCGGCGGAGAAGTATTTGACCGACTGGAAAGGCAAGTGGTTTTTCATCGGCGGCTCTCCCGGCACTGGGAAAACACACCTGTGTACGGCGATTTGCGCCAAGCTGATGGACGGAGGAATCCCAGTGCGGTATGTGCAATGGAGGGGAGATATTCCGGCAATCAAGGCAAAGACCAACGATGCTGAAGCATACGCCGAAGCCATGCAGCCGCTGAAAACCGTCCGTGCGCTGTATATCGACGATTTTCTCAAGGGGAGCGTAACGGATGCCGACAAAAACATCGCCTTTGACCTGCTGAATGCCAGGTATATCAACCCGGATGCAATCACGATCATCTCCACGGAGCTGACCATTGACCGCATTTTGAGCTGGGACGAGGCAATCGGGAGCAGGATCAACCAGAGGGCGAAGGATTATATGCTGAACATCGGGAAAAAGCAGAATTGGAGGCTGAAATGACCACATTACGCATGATTCCCGGCATTACATACACCCGGAAAAACCTTGAAGCATTGACCGGTATGCCGGACAGAGAGAACCGCCGGATGATACGGGAGCAGAGGCGGCAGGGTGTGCCTATCGTTGCCATGAAAGACGGCGGCTACAAGCTGGCGGAAACGGAGGAAGAAAAGCAAGCCTTACTTTCCATGTACCGCAAGCGGGCATTGGACGAGCTGGGGACATACCGACGCCTTGAAAAGGCCATGCAGGTTGACGGGCAGATGGAGATGGGAGACGGAAATGGCTGAACTGCACTTTATCATACCCCTGCCACCTGTGACGAAGAAAAACAGCCAGCGCATTATGCACAGCAGCAAGACAGGGAAATCGTTTATCATGCCGTCGCAGAAGTACATCGACTACGAGGCAAAAGCTGTGTGGTACTGCAAAAAGGCTGGTGTGCATGAGCCGATCGATTATCCAGTGGAGGTTAAATGCCTGTTTTATATGCCCACCAAGCGGCGAGTGGATTTAACCAATCTGCTGGAAGCTGTTGACGATGTGATGGTCAAGGCGCGTGTGCTGCTGGACGATCACTGCGGCATTATCGTCAGTCATGACGAAAGCCGGGTGCTGTACGACAAGGAGACCCCACGGACGGAGGTGAGCATAACCGCCTATGAATGATTTTGACTATGACATCGTGCAGAAAAAGCGTGTTGCAAGAGGTGCGTTTGCCCATGTAAACCGTAAGCGTGGGAAATGCAGATTGCCCAGTGACTATCTCACTGCGGCGCAGAAAAAGGAGATGAACGGAGCGGTGAAAACTTACAACATCACGCGGCCTATGCCGTTGGATGAATTCAAGGGAATGCCGGACGATCTGCAGCGAGAATACCTGCGGAATATGCAGAGTTGTGGAGCGGCAGCTACATACCTTGCAGACGAGATGGGCTGTTGCAGCGCCACCATCAGAGAATATGGAGAAAAGCTGGGCGTGCCGTTTGTGCGAGGTGGTCGGAACCTTGACTTGTGGCAAAAGAAACTATCGGAGTGGCACACAGCCGAAGTGACGGCAGCAGAAACGCCGGAGAAGCAGACCGACGAAATTGCCCCACCCGCAAGGGGTGCAGAGCTGCTGAACGCACGGCTCACTATCCGGGGAGACCGGGAAAGCGTTTTGCAAAATCTACGCCTGCTTATGCCGAATGAATGTGAAGTCACGGTTGAGTGGTGAGAGGAGGAGAAAACTTGTGAAGGAGCATATTACCACTGGAGGGAAAACGCTTTGCTGGACTTGTAGAAAAGCGTATGGAAAATGCTCATGGACAGAAGTAGACTACACAAAAAAGGGCTGGCCTATACGCTTTGAGCCGGTAAAGGGATGGAATGCAATTCCGACCAAAAACGAAAAATACACATCGTTTTTGGTGGTAAGTTGCCCAAAGTACGATCCTGATGATAGAAAGGAGGATACACATGACGGCAGATTTTGCGGGTATGGGGAAGCGCCTGCGGGAGGCGAGGGAGAAGGAACTTATGTCGCAGAATGATTTGGCTTTGGAATCTGGTGTAGCACCATCGACAATCAGCTATATTGAGTGTGGACACAGCACCGCATCGGTGTGGGTGCTGGCACATATCTGTGATGCGCTTGGGGTATCTATGCAATGGATGGTATACGGGAGAGGAAGAAAATGAGCAGAAAGAGCATATTTACAGTTGCCGGAGGTGCGGCCCTTGGTCTGCTGTTTGCCGCCGGGATATTGTGGGTGGAGCTACTTGCCGCAGAAGCGGAATATGTGGAGGAGCAAGAACCCGTTTCCCCGCCGGTGGCGGAAGTAATCCGCCAAGAAACGCCGCAGGAAGCCGCCTACACGAACGAAAGCACCATGACCGTGACAGCATACTGCCCATGCGAAAAATGCTGTGGAGCGTATTCAAACGGCTATACAGCCACAGGAGCGAAAGCCACACAGGGCGTGACCATCGCAACGGACCCGGATGTTATCCCGATGGGTACGGAGGTTGAGATTGATGGGCATATCTACATAGCGCAGGATGTGGGAGGAGCAATCAGCGGAAACCGCATTGACCTGTACTTTGATAGCCACGAGGACGCCCTGCAGTGGGGTGTCCAGGAAAAGATCGTGAGGTGGAGCGAATGAATCAAATCGCGCTGAACGTAGACTGCATGGAGTATATGCAGGCGCTACCGGATAAAGCATTTGATCTTGCCATTGTTGACCCACCGTATGGAATTAGCATTCATGATAGTGGCCGATTGAAAAAATACAATGCCACTGAAACAAGATGGGACGATGCGACTCCGGGTGATGTGTATTTTAGCGAATTAAAAAGATGCAGCAAAAACCAAATAATATGGGGGGGAAATTATTACGATCTTCCGCCTTGTAGGGGATTTGTTATTTGGGACAAAAAGCAACCGGAAGATATTTCTTTTGCATCTTGCGAATTTGCATGGACTTCTTTCGATACATCTGCGAGAACTTTTTATTACTCGCCGTTGCAAGAAAAGGGGCAAAGAATACATCCAACGCAAAAGCCCGTGGCATTGTACGAGTGGCTGCTGATGAAGTACGCCAAAGAAGGCTGGCGCATACTGGATACACACTTGGGCAGTGGAAGCAGCAGGATAGCGGCTTACAACCTCGGCTTTGAGTTTGTGGGGTGCGAGATCGAACCGACATATTTCCAACTGCAAGAACAGCGGTTTGCGGATCATACGGCGCAAGAAAGGATGTGGTAGGAATGAAAAGCCCCTGTGTGAAGGATTGCCCGGACAGGCTCCCATGCGGGGCCTGCCGGAAGAGCTGCGAGGCGTTCCGGGCGTATGAGGCCCAGCGGCTGGAGGAAAAGCCCTGGGTGGATCAAGCCAACACCGCCGCCCGGGAGCGCTATGTGCGGCATAGCGCAAGGTTTGCAAAGGCCGGGAAAAGACATATGAGATAGGAGGTTGACAATATGGATGCTGTGAAGTTTATTGAGGAGCGGAACAGAATGTGCGGCACCATGAGTGAGGTGTGGGGCGTTGATGCGGCGCAAATTGTGAAGAACACCGAGGAATGGTCTGCTGCACACCCGCGTAAGACCAGACAGAGCGTGTTTCTGGAGCAATACCCGGAGGCGAGAATTGGAAATCATGGCGTGCTGCTGGTATGCCCCTGCCCAATTTCTGCATCGCACAGGAACGCAGGTGGCGGCTGCGCAACCATTGGTCGCAGATGCGACGACTGTCGTAAAGAATATTGGATGCAGGAGGTGGAGTGATGGAACGACTGACGAAGCGCGACACCGATGGACAGGCAATGATGGACTGCCAGAAGTGCGAAGCGGATTGGATGGGTAAGCATGGTAAGCCGATGGCTGACTGCACTGCACTGTATTGCCGCAATCGTTTGTTAGACCGGCTGGTGAAATACGAGGACACGTGGATGGAACCAGAGGAAATCACGGCAATGCAGCACACATTGGATGAGTACCACAAGGTAGCTGACCCATTGCTAAGGGCACAGGCTGACGGGCGGTTGGTGGTGCTGCCATTTACCAGTGGGCGCACTTTGCTATCCAAGGACATTGACAGTCCGCGACTTATGAAGGATGTAGAGCTTGCAATTAGCTATTGTAGCAGTTGCGGAATTGTGTTTCACATGGGTTACAATGTGTTCTGCGATCTGGTGAAACATGGGAGAATTACTGCGGTAAGCGAGGAGGCGGAGAAAGCATTGGAGGCGATGAATAATGGCTGAATATCATGTTGGATGCGGCGCATTTGGGATTTACGCGGGTACACTAAACAGTAAGAACAAGAACCTATGGCAGAACAAAACGGAGTGCACCGATGAAGCCTTATGTGCTGTGCGCGACTATTTAATACAGGAATGTCTTGGTGGTCTGCACGGTGACAAGTCCTCTGGCGGCTATGAGTGGACGTTAAAAGACGGGAGAGTTGCCAAACTGCTTGTGGCGATTGAGAACGGAGGTGACAACGATGCCTGATTGTAAGGCGTGTGGAAAGTGGTTTGCTACAATGGAGCAGTGCGAGTTGTGCCCGACTTGCGAAAGAGCGTTAGAACGACTGCGCAACTACGCTGCCCCGGTGGTGCACGGGCGGTGGGAATACATCCAGCAAACGCTTAACACGCTCAGTCAGCTTAGGTGTTCGTTTTGTGGGTGGTGGTCTCTTGACCCGTCTATTGATGGTGCCTACAACTACTGCCCCAACTGCGGGGCAAAGATGGACGGAGGTGACGGCGATGCGGCTGATTGACGTTGATGAAGCATTGAGACTGTTTGACGAAGAATACAAGGAAACGAACGAATTGATACACAACGGTGAAACTCATCTTGATAATCTTGCCGAGGGATTTGCAGAAGCATATCACATAATCAAGTATGATCTTCCAACCGTTGACGCTGTGGAAGTGGTGCGGTGCAAGGACTGCAAGTACAGTTGCAAAGATGGAAATGGACGTTCCTGCGAAGGCTATTGGTATGAGCTGAGCGAGTACGATGTCACAGTAAAGGACGATGACTTTTGCAGCTACGGAGAAGGGAAGGACTATGATTAAAGACAGCGGAGAAAGAACAAAGTTTCCAAGCGGAGCACTCCGGGATATGCACACGGGCAAGGGACGGATGGATTTGCTCCCTTGGTTGGCTATCATGGAAGTGTCGAAGCACTGCGAGGCGGGTGCTTTGAAATACGGGGAGCATAATGTCGATAAAGGAATCCCAACCCACAGTCTGTTAGATTCCGCCATTCGCCACGCAGCAAAATATTTGGCGGGCTATGTAGATGAGCCGCACCTTGTAGCTGCGGCGTGGAACCTACTGTGGGCGATCGAGATGGAGATTGTCCATCCTGAATGCGTGGACACTCCGTGGAGGGCAGCCGATGGCGAATAAAGACGCAATGCTGGAAGCCTTGGAGGAAATCGAGAACGGTATGTGCCGCATTAAGGAGCGACGGAGCATTTGGCAGAATAGCCTTGTATATGCACTCTGCCAAGCTGTGCGGCTGCTTCTGATGGACAAGATCAAGGAGGGACGGAAATGAGAATTGACGGCAAAACCCTGCCCAACAACCCCATGAAAGCGTACCAGCAGGGAAAGCTGATAGGGACAAAGCAGAATATGGATTTGGTATCCGAAGTGCTGCTTACAAAGTTTGGATTCCATGTGCTGGAGGAAACGCCGGACAGTCACGATACCATGAGCATTGAGTATCTGCAAAAGTGCCTTGTGAAGCTGGTGAATGCAAAGAACAGCGGCTATGTGACCAAGAAAGACATTGCGGACGCTCTGCGGAGCGACTACAAACTAATCAACAACGCAGAGTGAGGAGGCGGGCATGAGCAGAAAACAAACACTGCCGTATGATGTGCGGCTTGAGTGCATCGCCTATGTCAGAGGTTATCCACGGAGAGTACAGGCATACAACGATGAACGGAGAGAGATACTGAGCGGCGGAAGCAGTGCAACGGAGGGAATGCCCCACTCTCCAGGCATTGGTAGGCCGTCCGAAAGCAAGGCGGAGCAGCTTGCCGCCATAGAAAACTGGCCGGAAACCAAGAAAATGCGGGCAGTGGAATACGCCATAGATCGATGTGGGCGGGATTTGGAGAGTGAGAGCGTCCGAAAGCAGCTTACACAGGGGATCATGCGCAACTGTCAGGGCAAGCACAAGTATTCTCGAAGTAGGATCATCGTGCCGGGGATAAGCGAGCGGACATTCAGCAGGAGAAAAGAGCAGTTTTTGCTTGACATAGCCATATATTGTGGTTTTGCAGAGAAAGTTGGCACAAATTCCACCTAATGATGTGCTACAATAGGTACAGTGGATGATAAGGCATAGCCATCCACCCGTCTTTCCACTCAACCCGTTTCCTCCATCTTATGCGCCGCCGGTATTGGGCGCACCTTCTGGCACCGAAAGGTCATACCGGCACAAACAGCCTGTAGGGAAACCTATAGGCTGTTGTTATATGCCGTGCGCTCGTTGCACCCCACGATCAGGGGCGGGAGGTCGCACCTCCCACACGGCACCTATATATGCAGGCGTAGCTCAGTCGGATAGAGCGGAGCAAGGCAAATGTCGGGTTTCTGTCGCTGGTTCGAGTCCAGCCGCTTGCACAAGAGGCCGGGTAGCACCCGGACACTGTGAGACCGTTGTCGTCATGGCTCACATGAAAATGACAATGCTTGCTGAAAACTGCGCGTGAGGATGCGTCCTCCTTGCCATGACCGAACAGCGGCGCTTGAGATGCTTGCGGGGCCTCAAGCGGGCATGAGCGTGTGACAATCTAAGCGGGAAGACGGCCAATATGCGGCATAGGTGCCCCGTAAGGGGAGGCCACAGCGAGTGACGGAGGAGAATGTTTCCCGAAGCGCTAAAGCAGGGCAGGACTGCAATGCCGTACCATCCCGGCCAGCGGGCGAGGAAGCGTAAAAAGCTAAGTATCAGGCGGCTGGTATAATTGCCAAGTTCCTGATGGCTGGTAGGAGGACGCAGCGCAGCCGGGAGCCGATAAAAAAGATCTTGCGTACCATGTTTGGCTCGGGGAGAGCCGGACACGCAAGATGTGTATGCCCGTTAGGGCGGGTAAAGTCTGCTATGTAAGGCCAAGGGGTGGGGGCTGGTAGCAAAAAAGGAGGATGGCATGGAAATCACAAAACGGCGGCTTGCGGATATTGTACCGTATGCCGCAAATGCAAAAAAGCATGATAAGCGGCAAATCAACAACGTTGCGGAGAGCATCAAGCAGTACGGCTTTGTACAGCCGATTGTGATTGACCGTGACGGCGTGATTGTAATCGGCCACTGCCGCGCTCTGGCGGCAAAAAAGCTGGGCATGGAAGAAGTGCCCTGTGTCTGCGTGGACGATCTGACACCGGAGCAAGTGAACGCCCTGCGGTTGGTGGACAACAAGAGCAACGAGAGCGATTGGGACTTTGACCTGCTGAAAGGCGAACTGCCGGAGTTGGATTTGTCGGCGTTTGATTTTGACTTTTCTTTTCCGGAGCTGGACGAATCCGAAATTGAAGAAATGACCAACGAGCAAAGAGAGCAGGAGTTTCGGGAAAGGATGGAGCGTGGAGAGCTTTCAGACGATGATGAGGACTACCAAGCTTTCCTTGAAAAGTTCGAGGCGAAGAAAACAACGGACGATTGCTACACGCCGGATAACATCTACGAAGCAGTAAGAGATTGGGCGGCTGAGAAGTACGAAATTGGCAATGCCGCAATTGTGCGCCCGTTTTATCCGGGCGGAGATTATAAAAGCGAGAAATACCCTTCCGGGTGTGTTGTGATAGACAATCCACCTTTTTCCATTATTTCAGAAATCTGCGAGTGGTACACAAGCAAGAGAATCAACTTCTTTCTGTTCGCTCCAACGCTTACACTCCTCGGAATTATGCGCGGCTCGGCAAACTATGTGGCGTGCGGGTGCGGAGTTGTGTATGAAAACGGCGCGTCTGTCAATACGTCGTTTGTTACCAACATGGGGGGCAATAAGATTGTCGCTGCCGCTGATTTAAGAGAAATACTGGATGACGAGAACAAAAAGAATCTCAAAAAGTTGCACAGAGAACTGCCGAAATACTCATATCCAGATGAGGTTTTGACAGCAACGATGCTGTGTTATATGGCAGCTCACGGCGTAAGCCTTGAAATTAGAGAAAGAGATGCACATTTTATCCGCGCGCTTGACGCACAGAAAGCGTCGGGGAAAGGCTTGTTTGGCTCTGGCTTTTTGCTATCGGAAAAGGCTGCTGCGGAAAAGGCTGCTGCGGAAAAGGCTGCTGCGGAAAAGGCTGCTGCGGAGAAAGTAAGAGTATGTAATACAAACGTGTGGGAACTTTCCGACAGAGAAAAGAAAATCGTGGCAGGGCTTGGGCATGACGATTGAAGAAGCACAGGCAATTATTGCCAAAACAAATAGCCCATATCTAAAGCGGGACATGGAGAAGTTTATTAAACGCCAGCAGAGAAAGGAGGGCGCGTATGGCAAGGCCAAGAAAGGAAATAGACCAGAAGCAGTTCGAGAACCTCTGCGGCCTGCAATGCACGCTTGAGGAAATCTGCGGCTGGTTTGATGTATGCTCGGACACATTGGAAACATGGTGCAAACGAACCTATAAGAGAAGTTTTTCGGAAGTTTTTGCGCAAAAGCGAGGAGCGGGGAAAATTTCACTGCGTCGGAGCCAGTGGCAGCTTGCGGCAAAGAACGCAAGCATGGCGATTTGGCTGGGGAAACAGTACCTTGGGCAGCGCGATATTGTGGAGCTGGGTTTACCGACTGACAACACGCAGGATGACGCATTGAGTGTGAGCCTGCGTGAAATGGCAAAGGAGCTTGAGAGCGATGATTAAGATTTACGGTTGCAGCGATGACCTTGTGGAAATTTACGGTAGCGTTTATAAAGAAGACGAAATCGACTGTTTTGACCATGATGTTCGTATCCGTTTTTTTGATGGGACGATTATCCGTATTGGCTATCCCAAAAAGGACTTAGGCGGTTGGTGGATTGAGGTTGAAAAACAAGGGACGGCAAAACAGGCGTTGACATTATGTGATAACGAAGATGACGATATTTATAGTGACATCTTCGAAATTGACGCGGAGATTAAAAGCCATTCTGTGATTAAGCAGAAATATCCGGACAGACCATGATTAGCCACAAGCAGAAAAAAATCCTCGCATTTCCATACAGTTGCTATGATGCCTTGATCTGCGACGGCGCTGTGCGTTCTGGCAAGACCTCTATCATGATGTGGGCGTTCGTCCGCTGGGCGATGGAGAATTTCAGCGGTCAGCGCTTCGGCGTGTGTGGACGCACGGTGGACAGCTGCACCAAGAACATCATCGTGCCGTTCACGGCGATGAGTTTGGCAAAGGAGCGCTATATCATTCGATGGAGGCGCGGTGACAAGGTGATGGAAGTCCGGCGCGGTGCCGTAACGAATTACTTTGAAGTGTTCGGCGGCAAGGACGAGGCAAGCTATACGCTGATCCAGGGCCGCACGCTGGCGGGGGTGCTGCTGGACGAAGTGGTGCTGATGCCGCGCTCGTTTGTGGAACAGGCATTGACCCGCTGCTCGGTAGATGGTGCAAAGCTGTGGTTTTCCTGCAACCCGGGAAGTCCACAGCATTGGTTTTATACAGAGTGGATCAAGCGAAACCGAGAGCGGAACGCGCTGTATCTGCATTTTGAAATGACGGACAACCCCGGCTTATCTCAAAAGACGCTGGAACGCTATCAGGCAATGTTTTCCGGCGTGTTCTACGACCGATACATTCGCGGCTTGTGGGTTGTGGCCGAGGGGCTGATCTATCCCATGTTTGACGAGAGCTGCATTGTGGACGAGCTGCCGGAAAAGGGCGAATACTATGTGTCCTGCGACTATGGCACACTTAACCCGTTTTCTGCAGGACTTTGGTGCTGGGACGGCAAGGCGGCCACGCGCATCCGCGAGTATTACTATTCCGGGCGCGAGAACCAGAAGAACAAGACGGACGAGGAATACGCCGACGAAATTAAAAAGCTTATCGGCGAGGCGGACGTCAAAAGCATTATCGTTGACCCGTCTGCAGCCTCGTTTATCGAGGTTTTGCGGCGGCGGGGCTATATGGTGCGAAAGGCCAACAACGACGTAAACAACGGCATTATGACTACGGCGCGGTTTTTGCAGGACGGCGTAATCAAGATACACCGAGGTTGCAAAGACTGCATCCGCGAGTTTGGGCTGTATCGGTGGGACGAAAAATCCGCCGATGACAGGCCAATCAAGGAAAACGACCACGCAATGGACGAAACGCGCTATTTTGCCTATACGATTTTGAAAAATAAGGCGTATAAGCGCGATTATGTCCCCATTTGGAGCAGATAGGAGTGAGAGGCTATCAAAACTTACAATGACCTTGTTGCGGTCGGAGAAAGTGACCAGGCGCGGATTGGGTTTATTCGCGGAGCAATCAACGAGCATCGAAGCTCACACGCATACAAGACGGCGGCGGATGCTGAGGAATATTACAATGGCCTGAATCCGACCATTAACCGCTATGAAAAGATCATCTACGATATGCAGGGCCGTGCCCACACGGATATGTGGACGGCAAACCATAAGCTGGCCAGCCGTTTCTTCGGCCTGGCGGTGGATCAGGAAGTTTCATATCTGCTGGGCAACGGCGTAACCTTTGCGGAGAAGGAAACGCCGAACAAGCTATGCCCGGACTTTGACCAGGAAGTCATGGATGCGGCGCGGGCGGCGAAAATCGCAGGCGTATCCTTCGGCTTTTGGGATCTGACGCATCTTCGGGTGTTCTCCCTGCTTGAGTTCGTCCCCCTCTATGATGAAGAGGACGGCGCGATGAAAGCCGGTATCCGGTTCTGGCAGGTGGCACAGGATAAGCCTATGAGAGCGACGCTGTATGAGAGCGACGGCTTTACCGAGTATTTCCAGCCTAGCGGCGAGGATGTGGCCGTCATGCAGCCAAAGCGCAGCTATAAGCTGATCGAGCGCAAGGCGGAAGTCGGCGAAACAGAGATTTACGACGGCGGGAATTATCCGAGTTTCCCCATCGTCCCGCTGAAAAACAACAAGCGGTGTCTCTCCGAAATCGTCGGCAAGCGCAACACCATTGACGCGCTGGATCTGGCGTCCTCGAACATGGTTAACAATGTGGATGAGGGCAACCTGATTTATTGGGTGCTGTCTAACTGCAACGGCATGGACGACCTCGACGATGCAAAGTTTGTGGAGCGCTTGAAAACCACGCATGTTGCCCACGCCAACGGCGATGATGGCGCAAAGGTGGAGAGCAAGACCATCGAGGCCCCGTATGAGGGCACGAGCAGCACCATTGATATGCTCAAGAAGAAGCTATACGAGGATTTTCAGTGCTTTGACGCTGCGGCGGTATCTGCCGGGAACCAGACGGCGACCGCGATCAAGGCCAGCTATGTGCCGCTGGATCTGAAAACGGACAAGTTTGAATCCGAGGTCACGCGGTTTATTGTGGAAATTTTGCGTTTGGCAGGCATTGAGGATCAGCCAAGCTACACGCGCAATCAGATCATCAACAAGAGCGAGGAAACGCAGAACATTCTTCTGGGTGCGGCGTATTACGATGACGAATACATCACGAAGAAGCTGCTGACCATCAACGGCGACATTGACCAGTACGAGGACATGGCAAAGCGGAAGGCTGCAGAAGAGATTGACCGGAGCTTTGCGGAACCGGATGCGCCGGAGGTGAACGGCGATGGCGAACAGTGACCTCGGACACAAGCTGACCGATAAGGAGCTTGCGAAGCTGGAGCGGCGTATTGCAACGCTATACCGCGAGGCGGGGGAAGAACTGCGAGCTACCATCGACGCATATTTTGAGCAATTCAAAAAGCGCGACGAGGAAATGAAGGCGCTGATCGGCACCGTGCAGAACGGAAAGGAATGGACGGAGGCCGACTATAAGCAATGGCGGTTCAACCAGATCGGGCGTGGGAAACGCTATCAGGCTATGCGGGACAAGGTGGCACACCGTGTTACCGATGCAAACGCCGTGGCGGTGTCTTACACCAATGACGCAACGCCCGGTATCTACTCCCTTAACCGCAACTATGCGGCGTACACCATCGAACAGGTTGCGGGCAACGTCGGATTTGACTTGTGGGACGAGCAGACGGTGAAACGCCTAATCGTAGAGCAGCCGGGGCTGATGCCGTACTATCCAAAGGATAGAGCACTGAAACGCGGGATTGATCTCGCATACGGCAAGAAGCAAATTACGGCAAGCGTCACCAGCTCCATCTTGCAGGGAAAGAGCATCAAGCACATGGCGGATGATCTGCAAAAGCGCATTACCACCATGAGTCGCGATTCCGCCATCCGCACCGCCCGCACAGCCGTGACCGGCGCGCAGAACGCCGGACGCATGGACAGCTATGCGGCAGCGGAAAAGATGGGCATTAAGCTCAAAAAAGAATGGTTGGCTACGCTGGACGCGCGTACACGCCACTCTCATGCCATGCTTGACGGCGAACAAGTGGCGCAGGACAAGAAGTTTTCTAACGGTTGTCGTTTTCCCGGCGACCCACAAGGACCACCGTGGGAGATATATAACTGCCGCTGTACGCTGATTGCCGCCGTGGATGGGGTAGATACATCAGACGGGCTGCGTAGGACACGCGACGGGCTTATATCTGACATGACATATGCTCAGTGGGAAGCATCGAAGCAGGGATACAGCGGCAAACAGTTATCCCCATATCACATGGGGAGCGAAAAATCTGCAAAGGATGTTACGAAGAAATACATAGATTCTGCCAAGCCCCGCATGGGTAAGGTGCGATACGAGAACGGATACCGCTCCAAAACCCACAAAGAAGAAATAAATGTAGCAAATCAAATTAGAGAGCTGTTCGGCGGGAAAATTGTGCTACTGAAAGAATCGCAGACGCCAGGTATGCAAATGCCAGACATGCTGTGGAAAGGGAAGCAATGGGAAATAAAGTCGATTTCCACAGAAAAAGCCGCAGATAGCGCTCTGCGCAAAGCGATAAAGCAGATACACGGGAATCAAGGAGGGGTGATTTTTGATGTTGCCGATGGGATTGATAAGAAAAAACTAATTGATGTATTGGATGCGAGAGCAACAAGAAGCAAATCGTTTAATGCAGATATAATTGCGCTGCATAACGGGGCTGTCCTCTTTGTGCGGCGATATAAAAAATGAGGCAACCCCCCACCAGAACGGGCGGAGGATTACCTCGATAAAACGGAAACATGAGTTTCCTCATAGATAGTATATGCAATTTCCGTAAAATAGTCAAGAGGGATTTGAAAATGAGCGTTAAAATCCAAGACAACAGCAAAGAGATTTCTGCCGAAATTAAGGCGGCGCTGCTGCGCGGGCTTGAAAAGTGCGGACTGGTGGCAGAGGGATATGCAAAAAAGCTGTGCCCCGTTGACACCGGCAATCTGCGCAACAGCATTACTCATGTGGTAGACGAGCAGGAACCGGCGGCAATCATCGGAACGGATTCTGAGTACGGTGCGTATGTGGAATTAGGAACCGGCATTTACGCCGAAGGTGGCGGCGGACGGCCTACACCGTGGGTGTATCAGGACGCAAAGGGAAATTGGCATTACACGCGTGGCAACAAGGCACAGCCGTTTTTGAAACCTGCTGCCGCCGACCATGCCATCCAATACCGGAAGATATTGGAGGACGAACTGAAATAGGAGCTAATTGCTTACAAATTGTATGCAGTTGGCTCTTTTTGTTAATTACCGCAAAGGACAGCGGTTTTTATAAGACTATCGTTTCCGAAGGAACGGAACCGAAGAAAAGGAGATAGTGTCATGGCACTTACACGAAAACTTTTGAAGGGTATGGGGCTTACCGATGAGCAGGTTGATACCATCATCGAGGCGCATACCGACACCGTGGACGGCCTAAAGGCGGATGTGACCCGCTACAAGGCCGATGCGGAGAAGCTGCCCGGCGTTCAGAAGCAGTTGGACGACCTCAAGGCAGCGGGTGACGGCGGTTACAAGGAGAAGTACGAGAAGGAACACTCGGCCTTTGAAGCCTTTAAGACCGACATCACGGCAAAGGAAAGCAAGGCGGCAAAGGAAAAGGCCGTGCGTGCTTACTTTGAGAGCAAAAACATCACCGGCGCGAATTTGGACCTTGCGATGCGCGGCTGTGTCGAAGAAATGGCCGCATTGGAGATGGACGGCGACAAGATCAAGGACACCAAGAGCCTTGATGCGCTCGTAGACGGCACCTACAAGGGGCTTGTCTCCACCACACAGACGCACGGAGCGAATCCCGCCAACCCCCCGGCAAACACCGGCGGCGCAAAATCCCGAGAGGACATCTACAAGAAGGACGATAAAGGCCGCTATGTGATGTCTACGGCGGAGCGCCAGAAAGCGCTTGCCGATCTGATGGCAAGCGAAAATAACTGATTTTTTGAAAGGAGCTATTTATGGCTGCGAAAACTAACGTAACAACTTCTGCACAGTTTACCACTTCCGCCCGTGAGGTGGATTTCGTGTCCCGCTTCGCCGATAACTGGGACGCACTGCGTAACATCATGGGCATTATGCGCCCCATTCGCAAGGCCCCCGGCACGAAGCTGGTTTCCTACAAGGCCAGCGTGGACGGTGGCCTCAAGGGCGGCACCGTGGCAGAGGGTGACGAGATCCCCTTCACCAAGATGAAGGTGGATCCTGTTGCCTACGGCGATATCGACATTAACAAGTACGCCAAGAGCGTGACCATCGAGAGTGTCGCAAAGTACGGCGCTGACGTTGCCGTGGAGAAGACCGACGAGGCTTTCCTTGTGGCCCTGCAGAACAAGGTCCTGACCGACTTCTACACCTTCCTCGGTACCGGCACTTTGAAGGTGACCGAGAAAACGTGGCAGCGTGCTCTGGCTATGGCTAAGGGCAAGGTGCTGGACAAGTTTGCCGGTCTGGATAAGGACGTGACCGAGGTGGTGGGCTTTGCCAATATCATCGACGCTTACGATTACCTGGGCGACAAGGAGATCACCGTGCAGACGATGTTCGGCATCAACTACGTGGAGAACTTCATGGGCTACCGCACCATGTTCCTGCTGCCCGAGAAGTACATCGCCTCCAAGAAGGTGATCGCTCTGCCCGTGGAGAACATCGACCTGTACTATGTAGACCCGAGCGACAGCGACTTTGCCAAGCTGGGGCTGAATTACACCGTGAAGGGCGAGACCAACCTGATCGGCGTCCATGTTGACGGCGATTACAGCCGCGCCACGGGCGATATGTACGCCATCATGGGCATGAAGCTGTGGGCTGAGTATCTGGACGGCATTGCCGTGGCTACCGTTTCTGTGGCCGGCGCGGGCTAAATAGGAGGGCAGCGTAATGCTTGAACAAGTCTTACGGCACTTGAACAACTGGTTCCTTGTGGAGATTCACGAGGGCACGTTCGCCGTGGAGAACGGCAGCATTGCGCTGCCCTTTCTCCTGAACAATCAATATTTCCGCATCTGCGGCTCTGTGTTTAATGACGGTCTGCATCAATATCCGGCGGCTGACCTTACGGATGAAACCTTTACCGGAACGGTGTGGGTGTTGGCTGTTCCGAAGGCTGTGGTTTTGCTTGCCGAAGATATCGCCGCGTGGGAAGAAAAGAACGGTGAAGCCGTTTTAAGCCCGTACACGAGCGAAAGCTTCGGCGGGTACAGTTACACAAAGGCAAGCGGCGGAAATGCCGACACGAGCGCCGGGACGGGCTGGCAGGGCGCTTTTAAAGGCCGGTTAAATGACTGGCGCAAGCTCAGGGGGGTGGAACCGTGAGTTTACTGGACGATTTTGCCCACAAGTGCGTTTTGATGGAGAAAAAGCGCACGCCTGACGGAGCGGGCGGCTACATCACCGCGTGGGAAGAGGGAGCGGAGTTCCTCAATTACCAGTCTCTTGACACATCGATGGAGGCGCGAAAAGCGGAAAAGGACGGTGTTACCTCGGTATATTCCGCACTGGTCAATCAGCGCGTTCCCATCGAGTACAACGATTATTTCCGTGACGCGGAAACAGGGCTGACTTACCGCGTGACCTCTAACCCCGAGGAAAAGGCCGCGCCGAGGTCTGCGGGAGCGACCATTAAGGCGCTGAAATTCTTCACAGCGGAACGAAGGGAGTTGCCGAAATGACAAAGGATAAGGCGCTCCACGCATGGTTTTCTCAATTTCTCCCGGCGTATCCAACCTCTAATGTGCCGGAAGACGCGACCTTCCCTTGGCTGACCTATGAACTTATTACAGGCTCGTGGGAGAGCGGGGAAATCGGCCTGACGGTAAACCTCTGGTACTACACGGAAGGCGAGGCGGTGCCCAATGCAAAGGCACAGGAGATCTCCGACGCCATCGGTATGGGCGGCTGTATGGTGCCCTATGACGGCGGGGCTATGTGGATCAAGCGTGGGTCTCCGTGGTGCCAGAACATTGCGGACGAGAGCAACAAAAACATCAAGCGGCGGTACCTCAACGTCACGGTTGAATATCTGTCGCAGAACTGATGAAAGGACGAAACTATGAAATTTACGAAAATTCCTTCTGACGCGTTTCAGAAATTGCAGATCAACGCCGGTATTCTGACCACCGATTTTACGCCGTCTACCGGGGAGATCGGTGCGGCTGGCCAGATCGGTGCAACCACCGGCGGTGTGAACTTTACGGCAACGCCCACTTTCACCGACTTTGGCGAAGACATTGACAACTGCCCGAAGAACATGAAGGAGCTTAAGCGGCAGGATATGGTGGAGGCAAAGATGTCCGGCACGTTTGTCAACGCTGACACGAAAACGGCAAAGATGCTCTGCGGCGCGGCGGACATTGACACGAGCGATACGACGAAGGTCGTTCCCCGCACGGACCTCAAGGACAGCGACTTTACCGACCTCTGGCTGGTAGGTGACTACTCCGATAAGAACGGCGCGAAAAACGGCGGCTTTATCGCTATCCACATGCTCGACGCTCTTTCCACGGGCGGGTTTCAGCTCAAGACGGCGGACAAAGCCAAGGGCCAGTTTGCCTTTGAGTTCACGGCGCACTATTCCATCGCGGAGCAGGACAAGGTTCCGTATGAGATCTACATCAAGGCGGGTACGGAGGAAACAGTATGAAACTTTCCGACATTCAGGGAGACCGTGTATTTGATGTGATTGCAGACATCATCGACCCCATTGCCAACATCGCGGAAGACGAGAAAGCTTCCGCTATGTTCCAGCGGGAAAAGTTGCCGGAGGGCATGACGGGGAAGCAGTTTGCGATGCAGAGGGCGCGGAAAGCGCTCCCTGCTCTGCTCAAAGGCCACAAAGCTGATATTATCGCCATTCTTGCGGCGATCGAGGGCGTGAGTGCGGACGCTTACAAGGGTGCGCTGAATCTTGTGAAACTGACGCGGGACACCGTGGAGCTGTTGACTGATGATGCATTCACTGCGCTTTTTCTCTCGGCGCAGAGCGAAAACTCCTCTGGCTCTGCGCAGGAGAATACCGGGGAAGCAGACGAGTAAGGCCGTTTCTGCGCTACTGCATGGCGCGGCTGAATGAGCGGGCGCGGGATGAGGCGTATCGGATCTATGTGACGGACGCACTAAAAATCACAGCGGAGAACACGGCACGGTATGCCGGAGGTAGCTACATGAGAGCGCGGTATGCGGATGCCATAAGGCCGGAGAAGCGGGACGAGCGGTCTTGCGAGGAGATCACGGCGGATGTGGTCGCACGGTGCGGATTGGTGGTGAAGCATGAATCTACTTGATTTATTTGTCAAAATCAGCGTCGACGACGGAGACGTAGACAAAGGCTTTTCGGAAACGAGCAGCAAAGCGGAAACGCTTGCTATGAAGCTGAAAAGTGGCCTTGCTACTGCGGCAAAGGTGGGAACTGCGGCCCTGACAGTTGCGGCTACTGGCGTGGCGGCGCTGACAAAGGCGTCCATTGACCAATATGCCGAGTATGAGCAATTAGTGGGTGGCGTCGATACCCTTTTTAAGGCTGCATCGGACAAGGTGCAGGAGTACGCCGCAAACGCATACAAGACGGCTGGCATGAGCGCCAACGAATATATGGACACGGTGACCAGTTTCTCGGCCTCCCTGCTCCAGAGCCTTGGCGGAGATACAGAGAAAGCAGCTCAGAAGGCGGATCAGGCCATCACCGACATGGCAGACAACGCCAATAAGATGGGCACCGGCATGGAGATGATACAGAACGCCTATCAGGGTTTTGCAAAGCAGAACTACACCATGCTGGACAACCTAAAACTCGGGTATGGCGGCACCAAAGAGGAAATGGAGCGTCTGCTTGCGGACGCGGAGAAGCTGTCTGGGCAGAAGTTTGATATTTCGTCTTATTCCGACATCGTAGACGCCATCCATGTGGTGCAGACGGAAATGGGCATCACCGGCACCACGGCAGCAGAGGCAGCAAGCACCATCGAGGGCAGCAGTGGGTCGGCAAAAGCCGCATGGTCAAACCTGATAACCGGCATCGCTGACGAAAATGCGGACTTCAAAACCTTGACAAGCAATTTCGTTGATAGCCTTGTTACAGCTGGAAAGAACATCATCCCGCGCATTAGTGTCATCTTGGGCGGCATTTCGCAGCTTGTTACATCTGCATCTACCACTATTATTCCGATGGTCATAACAACCATCACAGACAACCTGCCTGCGCTTTTGCAGGCGGCGGTTGCGCTTGTCGGCGCATTGGGACAGGGTATTATTGATAGCCTACCTGCAATTACGCAAGCAGCAATCGACATTCTTTTCTTCCTTGCGAATGCCCTGATAGAAAACCTGCCCACCCTTATTGACGGCATTGTGCAAGTGACCATGACGATTGTGCAGATGCTGACAAGCCCGGACTTTTTGACGCAACTCATTGAAACGGCAATCTTGCTGATTACGACGCTTGCGCAGGGCCTGATTGACGCGATTCCGCAGCTTATCGCGGCAGTACCTCTGATTATTGGCAACTTGCTCGCCGCAATCATTGTGGAGCTGCCCAACATCATCCAGATGGGCATTGATCTTCTGTTTGCGCTGATTGACGGAATTATCAAGTGCATCCCGGAGCTGGTCGCGGCAGTCCCTACGCTGATTATTGCGTTCATCAACGGCATCGTGAACAACCTTGACAAGATCATCCTTGCAGGGCCGCAGATTATTGTATCGCTGATTACCGGCATTATCGGGGCAATCCCGGAATTGATTGCAGCCGTCCCGCGCATTATCGCTGCCATTGCCGACACAATCAGAAACTATGACTGGGGCGGCATCGGTAAAAACATCGTTCGGGGCTTAAAAAACGGCATCGCCGGAATGTGGGGCAATATAAAAAGCTGGTTCAGTGATAAGGTAAATGGGCTGGTTAGCGGTGTGAAAAAAATCCTTGGTATTGCATCCCCGTCCAAGGTCTTTGCGGGCATCGGCGGCTTTATGGCCGAAGGTCTGGGCGAGGGCTTTGACGATCAATTCAAGTCCGTAAAAAAGGACATTGAGGGCAATATGAGCTTTGACGCTGGCACCATTACAGCAGATGCAAACATCATCAGAAACTATACAAGTGGCTCTTACGGAGGGGGCGGCGATTCCGGCAGAATTGTAATGCTGCTGGAACAGTATTTACCTATGTTGGCAAATATGAAAGTCATCATGGACAGTGGTCAGGTTGTCGGTTTGCTTGCCCCAGGCATGGATGAAGAACTGGCCAAAATCAATGCGAGGAGGGCAAGGGCTGTATGATAGGAAAAGTATTTTTTGACGGAAAAGACACTTACGCAGAATACGGCCTGTTGCTTGCAAGCAAGTCCATTTCTCTGCCGGAAGTCCGCACGAATATGATTGATGTTCCGGGCCGGGATGGCCTGCTGGACGCTTCCGAAGTGTTGACCGGCGAAGTGACCTACAAAAACCGCACCATTGCACTGATACTCACCGGCGTGGACACGGTGAGCGGCAAGAAATGGCCTGCCACGCTTTCTGACTTCTGCAACAAAGTCCACGGCAAGCGCGTGAAAGTGACCTTCCCCGAGGACACCGCCCATTATTACAGTGGGCGGTGCTCCGTTGGGCAGGTGGAGCTTGTCAAAATAAAGCAGACAATTCCCGTTACTGTTGATTGCGATCCGTGGAAATACAAGAAAGAGAAAACAACTGTGACACGGGCTGATTTGGGAACGGCATATAAACAGCTTACGCTACCGAATGAAAGCCGCCCGGTTATTCCCACAATCACGGTGGCGCAAGATACCGTATTACTTTGGGACAACAACACCATCAATGCCAGCGCTGGAGATCACATTTTCCCCGCCATTCGGCTTGCGGCTGGCAGCAACAACCTGAAGGCGAAGGTGTCCAGCGGCACCGGCAGCATCACAGTGACATACCAAGAGGCGAGCCTGTAATGTACCAACTCAAATATCAAAACTATATCCTGTATGACCCGCGCCTTGCGGATGAAAAACTAATCGTCCGTGACCCCTCTGTGAAGCTGGCGGTCAGCAAGGCCGGGGAAATGTCCTTCACAGTGGACGCAGACCATCCGTATTTAAGCAATCTTCGGCGCATGAGCGGCCTTGTGGAGCTGCTGGACGGCACTTTTCCTATATATAGGGGGAGAATAACCAGCGATATAAAAGACTTCTACGGAGCACATAAAATCGCAACAGAGGGCATTATGGCGGCGCTGAATGACAGCATCATCCCACCGTTCAACTTTCCGGAAGATTTCGAGAATGACACTGCTTATAAGGCCGCAGCCGCAAGCGGGAATGTGGTTGACTTCTTCTTCCGCTGGATTTTAGGGCAGCACAACAGCCAAGTGTCCGCAGAGCAGCAGATTAGGCCCGGAGTGTGTACCGTAACAGACCCGAACAATTACATCACACGCAGCTCCAAGGAGTACGCCACGGCAATGTCCACGATATCCGACAAGCTGATCAAATCGGCTTTGGGCGGGTATCTTCTGATCCGATATGAGGATGACGAGAACTATCTGGATTATTACGCTGCGTTGCCGCTCACAAATACGCAGTCTGTGGAATTTGCTGAGAATCTCCTTGACCTTTCCAGCGAGACGGACGGAACAAACATTTACACCGCTATTCTGCCAGAGGGCAAGGACGGCTTGACCATCGAAGCGCTGCCAGATGGTGATTTGACAGATGACCTTGTTAAATCCGGGCTTACTATTTATAGCAAGTCTGGCATGGCCACATACGGGCGCATTACCCGGCACATCAAATGGGATGATGTGACTGTTGCCGCCAACCTTCAGACCAAGGCGAAGGCGGCGCTGGCTGACAATGGCCTGTCCATGCCGGAGACCATCACCTGCAAGGCAGTTGATTTGGGCTGGCAAGATGGCATCCAGCATTTCCGGGTGGGCCGGATGACGGCCCTTTTCAGCACTCCGCACGGCTACAGCGCGTCCTATCCGCTGATGGAGCTGGCCCCGGATATTCTTGACCCCGGCAACACACAAATCACGCTGGGAGCTACCCAGCAAACCTACACGGGGGCGCAGATAGATGCCAAGCGTGAAACGGATAAACGCATCGAAAGCACACGGCAGGAGATTTCTGAGCGGGTGGACGAATCTTCAAGCCAAGTGATTCAGGCCACACACCAGCAGATTACCGATCTGCAGCAGAATGTCAACTCCATCATCCTGTCCGCTCTGGAAAACTATGTAGAAACCGGGGATTTTGACAGCTACAAAGAGGAGGTCAGCACAAAGCTGTCTGTGCTGACTGACCAGCTGAGCATTGACATCACTAAGGTAACCGAGCGCATTGACAAGGTGGATGGCGATCTGCAAAGCAAGTACAGCGAGATCACAAAGGCTTTCCGGTTTACGTCTGACGGCCTAATCATTGGCGAAACGGGCAATGAAATCCTGCTGCGGCTGGATAATGATGTGTTGCAGTTTGTCCGCAACAACACACCGGAGTTGCAGATCACCGCAGAGGGCGTGGAAGCAATGCGTATCAAGGTATCTATCCTCTGCATCGGAAACGTGGTTTGGACGGAGGACGAAAACGGCGATGTAATTGCAAGTTGACAGGAGTTGAGAACATGGCGTCCATTTACAGCAGCACGAACAAAGGCTGGCGCTTGCGTCTGGATTGGTCAATCACAGGCCAGTCTATCGCAGACAACAAAAGCACATTAAGTCTTGATTTGTGGGTATATGACGGAACCGGATATTCCCAAAACGAGAGCAGCGGCGAAGCGTATTATATACTTCAGGGCGAAAAACGCTGGAATCCGTATAATTACAGTTCCACCGGATGGTACAAACTGGGCAGCAAGACTATTACAGTCAGCCATAATGCAGACGGCACGAAAAGTATTGCGCTGACAGCAGAGTGGGACTGTGGCTTTGACAGCGCCTACACACCACGCCATTTGTCCTTGTCAGAAACGGTGACGCTAACCACCATCCCGAGAGCGTCCACGGCCACCACGAGCGGCTCCACGCTGGGGGAGACCTTGACCATCACCATCAAGCGGGCCAGCAGCAGCTTTACGCACAAACTCTACTACACCTGCGGCAGCGTCAAGGATCAACTGATTGCCGAAAATGTAGGCACATCGTACAGTTGGAGCGCACCGCCTGTGTCTCTGGCACAGCAAGCACCAAACGCAGAGACTGTGGCGCTCACACTCACAGTAAAGACGTACAACGGCAGCACCTATGTTGGGGCGTGGTCAACGGCTGTTAAGCTTGCCGTGCCGTCAACCGTGGTTCCGTCCTTGTCTGTTGCAATCGATGATCCAACAGGTGTGTCCAACACCTATGGTGGATATGTTCAGCTGCGTAGCAAGGTCAAGGTAGATATCACCGCATCTGGGGCGCAAGGCAGCACTATCAAGTCATACAGTATCAAGGTGGGCGGCATCTACGCTGCTACATCAGCCAGTGGGACAACGGACTATTTGCCCGGTTCTGGCGAACTGACTGTTTCCTGTGCTGTCACAGATAGCCGGGGGCGCACGACTACAAAGACACAAAGCATCACTGTCCTTGCTTACAGCAAACCAGCAATTACTGCTATTTCTGCCACCCGTTGCAATGCCGATGGAACAGCAAACCGGGCTGGCACTTATGGCAAGGTGACTTTCTCTGGGGCCATTACTTCGCTTTCTGCCAAAAACACCGCAGCATATGCGGTGCAGTATAGGGAAGTCGGCGCTGAAGATTGGACTACGGCAGGCCGACCGGCGGCGGGAAACTACGATCCTGCTGATATTTCTGCCGTGTTTGCCGCAGACAAAAGCAAGCGCTACGAAGTTCGGGTTGTGGCAACCGATGCATTTGAAAGCATTGGTTCCACGTTGCGTGACCTCCCGGCAGCGTATGCCCTTTACCATCTGGCAAAGCATCTGCTGTCTGTGGGGCTGGGCCGTCTCTGTGACAAGGCAAACGCAATTCAAGTTGGGCTGGATGCTTATTTTGATAGGGATGTACAGATAGACGGTACACTGGCGGTAGGAGGGATGACGCTGCTTGATTATGCGCATCCGGTGGGGAGTGTATATATCTCTACTGCGGCCACCGACCCGGCCGATCTTTTTGGCGGCGGGACGTGGGAGCGCATAAAAGATGTATTCCTGTTGGCTGCGGGTGATACATTCGCAGCTGGTTCCACCGGCGGCGAGGCTAACCACACCCTGACGACAGCGGAAATGCCCAGCCACGGGCACAACCCGGCCAATGAGTCAGGATACTATGGCTTTATCACCAACAGCCAGAAGGCGTTCACCGTGGGTGATATGGGCGTTCAGAGCGGCAGCGGGCGGTACTATCCCTACGCATCGGCGGCATTTGACATCAGCCGCAACACGGCGACCGGTGCGACCGGCGGCGGGAAGGCTCATAACAATATGCCACCATATCTGACGGTGTATGCTTGGCGGCGAACAGCCTAATCGTCTCGCTGCGGGTCAGTGGGAAATGGAGGGAACCACCTTATAACATAGCCCCAGAGGAGAAAGGAAATTACTGAATGGAAACAATCGTCGTAGCTCTCATCACCGGCGGCCTGTCGCTGCTGGGGGTAATCATCACCAGCAACAAGACCACCCGTGATGTGCAGGCCAAGCTGGACACGCAGCAGGCCGTCACCGACACCAAACTGGATGAGCTGACACGGGAAGTCCGGGAGCATAACAACTTCGCCCGGCGCGTTCCGGTGCTGGAGGAGCAGATCAAGGTCGCCAATCACAGGATAGCGGATTTGGAAAGACTGCCCAACCGCTGAGCCTCGCAAATCTATAGTATGAGGAGGTATATGTATGTATCGAGGTACAACCCCCACGCTGACATTCCAGCTACCCATCGACACGGGAAGTATCACGGTGCTGTCCATTGCCGTGGCTCAGGCCGGACAGGTTAAGATCGAAAAAACATTGCCGGATGTACATCTGGACGGGAATGTTGTCTCCTGCACGCTGACGGAAGCTGAGACCCTGTCGCTTACTGCCGGGAGAGGCATTGACGCAAAGATACAGCTCCGGGTGGGCGTGGGGGCGCAGCGCATGGCATCTCAGGTATTTGAAGTGCCGGTGGAGCGTATTCTCCGGGATGGTGCGCTATGATCGAGTTTGCGGTAACTTTTTCTCCCGGCGCTGACTTCGCAGTCACCTTCGGCGGGGAAGTCCCTCTGGAGGTCGATATGGGTCAGGTGATGGAGGTGCTTGCTACCGAGGAGCGGACGGTGGAGCTGTCTATGCCCTACGGCAATCAGGTCATCCTGCCCACCAGCGGCAAGGTCATGCGCAAGGTGACTATTCAAAAACCGGACACCCTACTATCCGAGAACATCAAGAAGGATGTGGTGATCGGCGGCGTGACCGGAACTCTGGAGGATGGCGGCAGCTTCAAGGCAGTGATAGAACGCACGGCTGTCAGCCCTACACTTCCGGGTGATTTGACGACCATTGGTTACAGTGCGTTTAGCGGTTGTCCCAACCTTGCATTAACCAGCCTGCCGTCTGGGGTAACAAGCATCAGTGACTATGCGTTTAATAATTGCCCCAACCTTGCATTAACCAGCTTGCCGTCTGGCATGACAAATATCGGTAGCTATGCGTTTCAAAGCTGCCCCAAACTTGCACTAACTAGTCTGCCGTCTGGAATAACACGCATCGGTTACTATGCGTTCAATGGTTGCCGCAACCTGGCAATAACTAGGCTGCCACCTGGGATAACGAACATTGGTTTCGGTGTGTTTGCTAATTGCACCGGGCTAACAAGTATTACATTCGAGGGAAACCCAAAGACCATCCACTCTTCTGCATTTAACGGGTGCTCCAACCTAACCACCATTTATGTTCCGTGGTCGCAGGGGCAAGTAGCAAATGCTCCTTGGGGTGCGAGCAAGGCCACCATCATTTACGATTATACTGAGAATTAAAAAAGGGAAGGAGACGGCAGTGAATGTACAATACCGACTAAACCGATAAACAAAGACTTGTCAACATTTTTTGTGTGCCAGAATCGGGCACGGAAAGGAGAAATTATGGAAACTTTTGGCATCGCAAGCGTGGCGGTCATCACCGTCATTACCTACCTCGTGGGGCTGGTGGGCAAGGCCAGCAGCATGAACGACAAGTGGATCCCCATCCTGTGCGGGGTCTGCGGCGGTCTGCTGGGGGCTGTCAGCTACTATCTGGCACCCATCCCGGACTTTCCGGCGGGCGACCCCATCACCGCCATTGCCGTGGGCATCGTCAGCGGTCTGGCAGCCACCGGCATCAATCAGGCTGTCAAGCAGCTGAGCAAGGGGGAGTGAGATATGGGCAAGCGCATCACTGACGCATATCCCATTGCCAAGGCGGGCGGCATCCCCATCAACACCAGCATCCCGGCCAGCAAGGAGACCTATGACCGGCTGGGCGGGCGGGACGTGGCCTTTGTGGTGCTGCACTACACGGGCAACGTCAGCGACACCGCCGAGGCCAACTGCAAGTATTTCGCAGGCGGCGACCGGGAGGCCAGCGCACACTACTTTGTGGACGAGGACAGCATTTACCAGTCCGTACCGGCCTGTGACCGGGCGTGGGCGGTAGGCTCGCCCGATCCGGTACATCCCCTCTGCCGCAACACCAACAGTATCTCCATCGAGATGTGCTGCTCCGGGAACTACCATGTTTCCGAGCGCACCAAGGCCAACGCTGCGGCGCTGACGGCGGAGCTGTGCAAGCTGCTGGGCATCTCCGGTGTGGACACCTACGTCCTGCGGCACTACGACGTGACCGGGAAGTCCTGCCCCCGGCAGATGGCAGGTAAGAACAATGCGGAGTGGGAGGCGTTCAAGGCCAGCGTCAAGGCGCTGCTGAACGAGCAGCCCGCACCCGCACCGACGACGAAGGAGGAGACGATCAACATGGAACTGCGTATGCTGCGCCGTGGCATGGAGGGCAACGATGTCCGGGCCGCCATGCTGCTGATGAAGGACAAGGGCTATTACCCGGATGAAATTTGGAGCGGCGACAAGCTCTTTGGCCCAAAGATGGAGGCCGGTCTGCGGAAGATGCAGGCAGATCACGGTCTGGGCGTTGACGGCATCATCGGCAATGCCAGCTGGAATTTTCTGCTGAAATAAAGGATAAAATAAATCCACTGGAGGGCGCAGAGGACACCGCTACGCCGGCCTCACGCCCGTGCATAAACATCCGCACCTCCACGGCACACCGTGGGAAATGATAGATCAGCACAAAAGAATCCGCAAAAAACTATCCACTATGGCACCATGCCGCGCCACAGAAACAATCCGTGCGGTAGGGCTACCGGAAGACGAGGAAACCTGTGTAATTGACGTGGACATTTTTGGCCGCACCTGCGTACAGACGGCGGCAAAACTACATATCAGCGTAGATGGATTTTACAAATTGCGCCGCCGCGCATACCAAAAACTGGCGGATGCATTCAATTCCTAAAAGTAGCCGCGCCCTTTTTGGGTGCGGCTATTTTTCGTTTTTGCACACAATTGGTGTACACTGTAACTACATTATTGCAGAATCAAGGCAGAATCCGGGCAGTTTATTTGCCCGGATTTCTTTTATTATAGAGGCAAGGAGGCGGGAATATGTACGAGCGCTTAATCAAATGCGGGTTTACCGCGCAAATGGCGCAGGATATTTGCATTCTGTACGCAGACGATCCCCGGGGGCTTTTAGCGTATGTGGAAATTGCTGAAAGCCTATATAGGGATTGCAATCATGTATAAATATTTTAATCCAAATCCCTGCGGGAAAAACGTGTCCGATTGCACTGTCCGTGCGATCTGTAAGGCCACGGGAAAGGATTGGGGCGAGGTTTATCTCCGGCTGTGCATGCGTGGCTACTTGGACGGTGATTTACCCAATGCAAACGCCTGTTGGGGCGCGTATCTGCGGTCCTTAGGCTACCGGAGATACATCATACCGGACACTTGCCCGGACTGTTACACGGTCGGCAGGTTTGCCGATGAGCACCCGCGCGGGACATATATTCTCGCCCTCTCTGGGCATGTAGTGTGCGTTCAGGACGGGATCATCTATGACAGCTGGAACAGCGAGAACGAAATCCCGCTTTATTTCTGGGACAAAGAAACGGAGGAATGAACATGGCATATCCCTATTTCAACCCCTATTATCCACAGCCGATGCCGGACAACCTCATGCAGATGCGGCAGATGCAGCAGCCACAGATGCAGCCCATGCAGCAGCCTATGTCGCAGCCAGGGCAACAGAACCCCATCGCGCAAGGCGGCGTACAGTGGGTAAGCGGAGAGCAGGAGGCAAGAGGTTATCTCATCGCGCCCAACTCTGCCGTAGCGCTGTGGGATTCCACCGCCCCCACCGTTTACCTCAAGCAGGCAGACGCAAGCGGGAAACCGACGCTCAAGATTTATGACCTCGTAGAACGCACAGAAACGGCCCCTAACGCGCCGCAAAAGCCGGGCGTGGAATTTGTCACCCGCAAGGAGTTTGACGCGCTGGCGGCGCTTGTGGGCGAATTGAAGGGCAAGAAGAAGCGCAAGGAGGACGATGACGATGAATAATCCCTTTTTCGGAGCGCTCGGCGGCGGCAACGGCTTTATGCAGATGTTGCAGCAGTTCCAACAGTTTAGGGCGAATTTTCAGGGTAACCCAAAAGCGGAGGTCGACAAGCTTTTGCAATCTGGGGCTATGAGCCAGCAAGAGTTAAACCAACTTCAATCTATGGCAAAACAGTTCGAGCATTTATTCCATTGATCTTATCGTGGCCACGATTTGATAAATAAAATTTATGAAAGGGGAGATAATATGTCTCTTTCCGACGGTGCTCCCATGATGACTATGCCGGTCGCGCCCGCGAACAGCTACGGCGGTGGCATGGGTATGTGGGGCGAAAACTGGATCTGGATTATCGTTCTTTTCCTCTTCGGCTGGGGCCGCAACGGCTGGGGCAACAACGCTGGCAATTCCGGCGGTGTCGTAGATGGCTACGTGCTGACCTCTGATTTTGCCAATGTCGAGCGCAAGATCGACAGCGTAAATCAGGGCCTTTGCGACGGATTTTACCAGCAGGCGCAGCTTGTCAACGGCACCAACATGGCGATGGCAAACGGCTTTGCACAGGCCGAGCTGTCCCGTAGCAACCAGCAAGCGGCGCTGATGCAGCAGCTCAACGCCATGCAGATGCAGGCCGCAAATTGCTGCTGCGAGAATCGCGCGGCTATCGCGCAGGTGCGCTATGACATGGCGGCGCAGGCGTGCGACACGCGCAACACCGTGCAGAACGCGACCCGCGACATCATCGACAACGCTAACAGCAACAGCCGCGCAATCCTCGACTTCCTGACGCAGAGCAAGCTCTCTGACCTCCAGGCCGAGAACCAGGGCTTGAAGCTGGCGGCAAGCCAGGCGGCGCAGAACAGTTATCTGGTGTCTCAGCTCCGGCCTTCTCCCATTCCGGCCTACACGGTGCAGAACCCCTATTGCTGCAACCAGTTTGCCTGTTGTGGCTGCTGACAACTGCATAGCGTAGCTTTTCCCTATGTTGGGAAATGGTCGGCCCCGTGCCGATACTAAACAAAAGCGGCGGGGCAATAGCCCTGCCGCTGTATTTTATGAAAGGACTGAAATTATGGCTGAATATGTAAATCCCGGAATCGTGACCGTCCCTGCTGGCCAGAATGTTCCGATGGTCTCCACGGCGGCTTGCGGCAAGCCCTGCATCGTCCACCGCGAGGGCAGTGGACTTGTCACCCTGCGCGGATTGACGCAGCAGTGTAAGGCGCGCTTTAAGGTGAGCTTTGGCGCGAACATCGCCGTCCCCACTGGCGGCACGGTAGGTGCGATCACCACGGCGCTTGCCGTCAACGGCGAAGCACTCAACGGAGCAACGGCGACCGTCACCCCGGCTGCGGTGGAAAACTATTTTAACGTCTACGTCAGCACCATTGTGGAAGTGCCGCGTGGTTGCTGCGTGACCGTTGCAGCAAAGAACACCAGTGCGGAGGCGGTCAGCTTTGCCAATAGCAACCTGACCATCGACCGTGTGAGCTGAGAAAGGAGAACACAATGGGTATGAAATCTATGTATGAACTGCGGGATATGCTCTGCAAGGAGCTGGACGAACTGGCCCGAAAAGGCGAATTGGGTGCGGGTGACCTGGAGATTGCCCACAAACTGACAGCAACCATCAAGAACATCGATAAGATCGAGATGATGGAAGACGGCGGCTATTCCCGCGATGAAGACTATTCTCGCCGCTATTCCCGCGACGGAGACTGGCAGTCGGGCATGCGCGGCGCTTATGACCGTGATATGTCCAATGCGAGACGCGGCACGCATTATGTGCGCGGCCACTATTCCCGTGATGGTGGCATCGACAACATGAAACGCCAGTTGCAGGAAATGCTGGACAACGCCGACGACGAAAGCATCCGCAGAGCCATCCAGCGCTGCATGGACACGATCGAGGACTAAAGGGGGCGCACCCCTATGGTCGACGAGAATGAGGTCAAGCGCTGGATAGCTCGCCTTGAAACAGAAGAATCGAGCTGGACAAACTATGAGAAACTGGCGGCGCTCTACATTATCCGTAACGAGCACGGCGGGGAGCAACTGCAGGCGAAAACGCCCCCAATGCTGTATTCTGCAGAGCCTGCGCCGGCCAAGAAAATAAAACCATCCGGCAGTGAATTTTTGAAAGCGGTTGGGAATGTAGCGCAGGATAGGGCGTGGGAAGTTATGGACGAGCTTATGGACACACTAAAAATCGTCAATGAGAAAGCTTATAACAGCGTCCTAAAAAAACTGACCTAAATCGCTACTACTAACACGTTACTAACAAAGTTAATCTTGGCAAAAATAAAAAAGTCCGGGAACCCTTGAGATTCCTGGACTTTTTTGGTGGAGACTGCTGGACTCGAACCAGTGACCTCCTGCGTGTGAAGCAGGCGCTCTAACCAGCTGAGCTAAGCCTCCCTAACCGCATGCTCTAGCCAACTGAGCTACGCCGCCATATCGATAAGCTCGACAAGCAAGAATAAATATAACATATGCGCCGGTGTTTGTCAACAGATATTTCCCGGAAATCCGGGAAAATCTTCACCGATCTTCGATGACGCCGCCGCCCAGCACCGTATCCCCGTCGTAGAGCACCACGGCCTGTCCGGAGGTGATGGCCCGCTGGGGCTGGCGGAAGACCACCCGCATCCGCCCCTCCGGCAGGGGTGTGACCTCCGCCTCCGCCTCCGTCTGGCTGTACCGGGTCTTGGCGGTGACGGCGACAGGCTCCGTCGGCGCCGTGCCGGAGATCCAGTTCACCCGGCAGGCCGTCAGCTCCCGTGCATAGAGTTCCTCGTTGTCCCCCAGCAGGATGGTATTGTCGGCAGCGTTCTTCCGCACCACATAGACGTGTCTCCCAGCGCTGACGCCCAGCCCCTTCCGCTGGCCGGTGGTGTAGCAGGGGAGACCCTTGTGGCGGCCCAGTACCCGGCCCTCCCGGTCCACGAAGTCACCGGGCGTCATCTCCACATGACCATACTCCCGCAGGAAGCGGCCGTAGTCCCCGTCCGGCACAAAACAGATATCCTGACTGTCCGCCTTGTCGGCGTTCAGCAGCCCCGCCTCACGGGCGCTCTCCCGGATGGCGGGCTTGTCGAACTCCCCCACCGGCAGCAGCAGGTGCGACAGCTGGTGCTGCGTCAACTGATACAGCACATAGCTCTGATCCTTCCGCCGGTCCCGGCCCCGCAGCAGCCGGTACAGCCCCGTCTCCGGATCGTAGCCCACACGGGCATAGTGGCCCGTAGCCAGATAGTCGTAGCCCAGCACCAGCGCCCGCTCCAGCAGCGCTCCGAACTTCAGGCACCGGTTGCAGTCGATGCAGGGATTGGGGGTGTGACCGGCGCAGTATTCCGCCACGAAGTGGTCCATGACGTCCCGTGCAAACCGTTCCGTCTCATTGAATACATAGAACTTCATCCCCAACCGATAGGCCACGCTGCGGGCATCGTCGGCATCGTCGGCGGAGCAGCAGGTACCCTCCACCTCGCCGCTGTACAGCTTCAGCATGGCCCCGTCGCAGGCGTAGCCCTGCTGCTGCAATAGAAGCGCCGCCGCCGAGCTGTCCACTCCGCCGGACATGGCCACCAGAACTCGTTTTTTCTCCATGCACCGTTTCCTCGTGTATCCTTTCCCGCCAAAGCGGGGATCCTAATATCATATGTGGGGCCGTCAGTCCAGATTTTTCCGGGTGAAGGCCGTATAGGGCAGCGCATCCGCCAGCCCCAGCAGCACCGGATGAAAGCCGCCGCCGTAGGCGAAGGGTGGCTCCCGCAACACCGTTTTGGTGCAGCGCCGATCCGGCAGCGACACCGTTACAGTGGTACCCTCCGGGCCGGACTGCAACAGCAGCCGCCCGCCGTGACCACGGGCAATGGCCTGACACAGGGGCAGGCCCAGCCCCAGACCCTGTGGGGGAGGCGGCATCCGCAGCTTCTCCAGATAGCCGTCGAAGAGGTGCGCCTGCTGCTCCGGGGGGATGCCCACGCCGCTGTCTGCCACCGTCAGCAGCACTTGTCCCGCTGCGGCCCGCAGCGTCACCGTGACCTCGCCGCCGGAGGGCGTGTACTTCACCGCATTGGACAGCAGATTCCACAACAGCCGCTCCAGATAGCTGGGGTGGATGGCCGCCACATGGGCCGTCAGGCTGCACCGCAGGGTCAGCCTCACCCCGGCATGGGCCACCAGCGGCTGGGCGCAGTGCATCAGCTCCGTCAGCCACGCCACCAGCTCCACATTCTTCGTCTCCAGCGGCTCTGTTTGAGAGATCAGGGGGGCGGCGGAGAGATTGTTCACCAGCCGCAGCAGCCGGTAGTAGCTCTGGCACAGGATGGCGGCGCTCTGCCCGGTGGAGCCTTCGCCCTCCGGCATCTCCTCCGGCACCAGCCGGGTCAGCGCCGTATGGATGTTGCCCATGGCCCCCCGCAGCTGCGCTGCGATCTGCGGCATGATCTGCTCCAGTAGAATCTGGCTGTCCTCTTGATGCTCCACGGCCATCGCCCCCTTCCTCTTTACCATGCCGGGAAACGGGGGGAAGTATCCCCGCCAACTTTCTCCAGCGCAGCGGCAGTGGTGAAATTCAACACATTATAGCAGGGTTCCTGTTGAAAAACAAGGCATATCCCCGGATTTGAAAAAAGAAAAAAATTTTATGAAAAAAGGCTTGATTTTTTTGCGGCAGGTGCATATAATACTAAACATACCATATGTTTGATATATTCCATCAGAGAGGAAGTTTTCGTGATGAGCATTAAAGTTGGTATCAATGGATTTGGCCGGATCGGCCGTATGGTCCTGCGCTGCAGCCTGCAGCACCCGGAGATCGAGATCGTGGGCATCAACGACCTTTGCCCTGCCGACTATCTGGCATATATGCTGAAGTACGACACCATGCACGGCCGGTTCCGGGCCGACGTGTCCTCCAACGACAAGGGCATTATCGTCAATGGCCGCAGCATCCCCGTGTACGCCGAGCGTGACCCCGCCAACCTGCCCTGGAAGGAGATCGGCGCCGAGTACGTCATCGAGTCCACGGGCCTGTTCCTGACCAAGGAGAAGGCCGCCGGCCACATCGCCGCCGGTGCCAAGCACGTGGTGATGTCCGCCCCCTCCAAGGATGATACCCCCATGTTCGTCATGGGCGTCAATCAGGACACCTACACCTCTGACATGACCTTCGTCTCCAACGCCAGCTGCACCACCAACTGTCTGGCTCCCGTGGCCAAGGTCCTGCACGATAACTTCGGCATTGCCGACGGCCTGATGACCACCGTTCACTCCACCACCGCCACCCAGAAAACGGTGGACGGCGTGTCCGTGAAGGACTGGCGTGGCGGCCGTGCCGCCTCCGGCAATATCATCCCCAGCTCCACCGGCGCTGCCAAGGCCGTGGGCAAGGTCATTCCCAGCCTGAACGGTAAGCTCACCGGTATGTCCATGCGTGTCCCCACGCTGGATGTCTCCGTGGTGGATCTGACCGTGAATCTGGAGAAGCCTGCCACCTACGACGAGATCTGCGCCGCCATGAAGAAGGCCTCCGAGGGTGAGCTGAAGGGGATTCTGGATTATACCGACGAGGCTGTGGTTTCCTCCGACTTCCTGGGCGACACCCACACCTCTATCTTCGACGCCAAGGCCGGTATCGCCCTGACCGACACCTTTGTGAAGGTGGTCTCCTGGTATGATAACGAGATCGGCTATTCCGATAAGATCCTGTGCCTCATTGAGCATATGTACTCCGTGGATCACAAGTAATCGCATTTCCCCCCTTTTCATTTGCTTTCTACCTTTACGTTTTCCTTCTTTTTGTTCCGCCAAAGAAGCCGCCGTCAGGGCGGCTTTTTTGGTACCCATTTTTCCCTCGGAGATTGACAAGTCCGCACCGGTGGGATACGGCAGCAAGAGAGAGCCAGCGGCTTTTGCCGCTGGCTCTCTGAGACTGTCGGAAAAATCCTCCGGGTTTTTCCGACAAAAGGCTTGCAGTCTGCTGCGCGCATAATTTGTGTGCCATAGGCGCACAAATTCCACACTTGCAGCCTGAGAAGTATTTTCTCTCACGCACATGTCGTGAGAGAAAATGATTTCAATTCTTTGCCGCCTGCGGGCGGCAAACTCTGCGAGGCTTTTTTGACACGCTGAGAGAGCCTGCGGCAAAAGCCGCAGGCTCTCTTTCTGCACTTCCTCAATCAAATGCCGGAGCTAACGCCCGGTATTTCCCCAGCGGAGAGGCTCCGTTCCATGTGAGATACCCACCGGTGTTGCCGGTGTCCCGCAGAGCCTTGATCTGGGCCCCTACCTCCTCCGGCCCGTAGGTGTTGTAGGGCTCCCGGATGGCGTTGTAGGCCTGCACCCACGTGCGTACCGCAGCCGGAGACGCCGTCTCCAGCTGTCGCTGGGCAGCCTTCTGGCCGAAGGCATACATGGTCTCGTAGGGGTGCTCCCACGGTAGCCAGTCCCCGGAGGCCCCGTAGTGATCCGGATAGGGCATGGCGCTGATGGCGTCCACCACATTGCTGATGGCGGGCCAGTACTGGCCGTAGGCGGTGACGTAGGCCTCGGCGCACTCCCCGAACACATCGGCGGAGACATACACCCCGGCGTCGTGGAGCCGGTCGCAGGCGTACATCAGGAATCGCTGCACCGCCTGGGCCTTGCTCTCGCCGTTTTCGTTGCGGTAGTCAATGGTCCCCTCCTCGAAGGCCCATGTGCCGTCGGGGAAGCGCATATAGTCGAACTGGATCTCGTCAAAGCCCATGAGTCGGGCCGCCTCCAGCCCCAGCTCCACCTTGTACTGCCACACAAACCGGCTGTACACACTGGGCCAGTACATCCCGCCGATCTGCAAAGGCTCGCCCGCCTGATCGGCGATGACGCACTCCGGGTGATCCTCCGCCAGATGGGGGTCGTTGAAGGCCGTGATGCGTCCGATGACGTAGTACCCGGCATCCTTCAGGGTCTTGATGCCCGTCTGATATACCTCCAGCGTGTTGTAGGCACTCTCGTAGGCGGAGGGGGAGTACTGCTTCATCACCTCCGAGGGATAGGCGATGGCTCCGCCGTCCATGATGTCCACCACAAAGGCGTTGATGCCGCAGGAGTCCGCCACCTCCACATATTCCGCCGCTTGGGCGATGGATTCGTTGTTGAGATACAGGGCCTTCACCTCGCCGGGCATGGGATGGCCCTCGAAGCTGGCCTTTTCACGGGGGAAGTAGTCCAGCCCCGCGGCGTCGCCGCCGCCCCAACTGTCCCCTCGTTCGGCGTGGAGCTGATAGACCTCCTGATCGTACTGCGCCTTGGCGCTGGGCTCGTCCATGGTGACGTACTCCGCCCGAATGTAGCCGCCCTCCACCTGCCAGCGCCCCACGGCGCCGCTGGCGTCCATATCCTGCCAGCCAGTGACGGTCAGGGCCTCTCCCTTCTGCACCAGCCGCCCCGGCACGGCTCCCGCCTCATCCAGCAGATTCACCGCCGTGCGGACGTAGACGGTTTTCGCGGCCACCACGTCCTTGGGATCCGTCACCAGATGCTCACGGGCCAGATAGCCGAAGCTGTCCTCCCCCAGCACCAGCCGCACCAGACCGGGATGATCCTTGTCCTCGTCCTCCACCACATAGGTGACCTTCGTCCCCCGCACCGGCTGGGACAGGACGGCTCCCTCACCGTCGGTGATGTCCGCCGTCAGCCCCTCGGCGGCCACATAGCCCTCCGCCAGCGTCAGGGGCTTTTCCGCCCACCGGCAGAAATACAGCGCCGCCCCGGCTGCACACAGCAGCACGACGCACAGGATGACCCACAGGGCGGTGTGGGGACGCTTCTGAACAGTTTCCTTGGTAGCTTGCATGGACGTACCTCCCGGATTCATTGTCTCCATTATACGGGAAGCGGCGGCGGAAAGCTACCGGAAAATGCTCACTTTCGACAAATTTCATATTTCCTTAAAAAATCGCCGCCGGAGCGTGGACAGCCGGGCGGCGTGCGTGGTATACTGTACGGAGAATTTGTATGTAAAGGGAGTGGCACGGATGAAAAAAACATACCTTGGCTTGATGGGACTGTTCCTGCTGCCACAGACGGCACTGGCCGTCGATGCCGCCGCCCCGGCAAGCACCAGTGTAAGCTCGCCGCTTGCCGCCCTGTGGCGGGTGCTGCTGACCCCCATCACCGTGCCCCATCTGCCGTGGCAGCTGCCGCTGCTGGCCCCCGTTGCGCTGGTGCTGGTGCTGCTGCTGCTGATCTTCTGCCTGTTGGCTCGCCGTGGCGGCTATCGCCGTGGCTTTCGGGAGGGGGAGCGTGTGGTGATGCGCCAGATGGCCCGTGAGGAGCAGGAGGCCGCCGTGCCGCCCATGCCCCACCGTCCGGCCCCGCAGCAGCCCGCCGCCCCGAAGCCTGCTCCGCAGCCGGAGAAGGCTCCCACGCCCCCGCCTGCGGAGGAGAAAAAGCCCGCCCCTCCGGCAGCAGAAAAGCCGGCATCTCCCGTCCGGGAAACACCGGCCCCCGCCGCCCCGGTCTCTCAGGAGGAGAAGCCGGACGAGCTGGACATCGATCTGCTGTTGGAGGAGATCAAGCGGATGTAGCTCACTTCTTCAGGAAGCCGAACAATCCCTTTTTCTCATAGGGCCGGGCGCTGACGCCCTGCACCTCATAGCCGGTCTTGCCGATGGCAGCCCGCAGGGCCTCCTCGTCCAGCGGCGCCTCGCTGAGGATCACCGCCTGCCCCTTGGTGTGGGAGGCGGTGACTTTTTTCACCGGCAGAGCGCCCCGGATGGCATCGCTGACATGGGCCTCGCACATCCCGCACATCATGCCGTCTACCTTCACCGTTGTCTCGATCATATGGATTCCACTCCTTTCGGTTAATGTTATCTAACTGCATCTCAGAAACCAAGCCGCCCGCAGGCGACCTCTGGAACGACTGCATTGTAATCCCCACCGCCGGTTTTGTCAAGAGACGCTCTTGCAAATCCGGCAAAACCCACTTATAATATACTATAAATCATACCGATCCCCAAGGAGGAAGCTTCCCATGCAGCTCTCTGCAACGAAAAAACTGGTATTCTGCGCCATCTGCGTGGCATTGTGCGTGGTGCTGCCCATGGCCTTTCATGCGCTGGGCTCCGGCACCGTGTTCCTGCCCATGCACGTCCCCGTGCTGCTGTGCGGTCTGGTCTGCACGTGGCCCTACGGCGTGGTCTGCGGCCTGCTTGGCCCGCTGCTGTCGTCGGTGCTGACCGGTATGCCTGCGGCGGCGGTGCTGCCCTCCATGATGGCGGAGCTGGCGGTCTACGGTCTGGTAACGGCGCTGGTGATGCGTCTGGTGCATACGGGGCGGCTCTACGGCGACCTCTATATCGCCCTGTGCTGCGCCATCCCCTGCGGCCGCATCGTGGCGGGCGTGGTGAAGGCATTGACATTCCCCGCCGGCAGCTGGTCCATGGCGGCGTGGGTTTCCGCCCACATTCTGATCTCGTGGCCCGGCACCCTCATCCAGCTGGCTCTGCTGCCCACACTGGTGGTGGCCCTGACCAAGGCCCGGCTGGTGCCGCCCCGCTATTAAAATTTTTATAGCTTGCACAAAATGAGGGTGGCATTTTGTCGCCGGATATGGTAAACTATTCCTGTCAACCTGACGGCTTTGGGCCGCAGGTGTGAGGAGGAATGGAAATGAACCGTCAATACCCCAGACTGGTATTGCGTGACTCGTCCTTCCGCAGCAACGCCCGGGAGACTATCTCCCGCTGCGCCGCCTGCGGAATCCAGGTCTGCGGCGTCATCAAGGGCGTCAACGGCCTGCCGGAGGTGGCCCGCCGCTTCCGGGAATGCGGCGTCACGCAGTTGGGAACCAGTCGTCTGGAGCAGGTGGAGCGCTGCCGTCAGGCGGGCATCCCCGGCCCCTATCTGTTGATCCGCATCCCCGGCCCCACGGAACTGCCGGAGCTGGTACGGCTGTGTGAAATGTCGCTGCAAAGCGAGCGCAAGACTCTGGACCTGCTGGAGCAGGAGTGTACCCGACAGGATAAGCCCCACGCCGTCATCATCATGGCAGATCTGGGCGACCTGCGGGAGGGCTACTGGGACCACGAGGAAATGGTGCAGACCTGCCTGTATGTGGAGCGCCGGCTGCCCCATGTCCACCTGTCCGGCGTAGGCGTGAACCTCAGCTGCTACGGCTCTGTGCGGGCCACGCCGGAGAAGATGCAGATGCTGCTGACCATCGCCCGCCGGGTGGAGGATGCCATCGGCCGCCCGCTGGAGATAGTCTCCGGCGGCGCCACCAGCTCCTATCCCATGATCCATACCGGCACCATGCCCGCCGGCATCAACCACCTACGGATCGGAGAAAATATTCTGACGGCGCAGGATATTGCCGATTCCTGGGGCGTCCACGATGCAGACTACCTCCGGGACGACGTGTTCCGTCTGGAGGCAGAGGTGGTGGAGGTGAAGGAGAAGCCCACCTATCCCCAAGGGGAGCTGGGGGCCGACGCCTTCGGCCGAAAGCCTGTCTATGAGGATCGTGGCCTCCGACTCCGTGCCATTCTGGCGTTGGGCCGGGCCGACGTAGGCGACATGGAGACGCTCCGGCCCACCATGCCCGGCGTCACCGTCATCGGCGGCTCCTCGGATCACTGTATTCTGGACGTGACCGACGCCCCCCAGCCGGTGCAGGTGGGGGATGTCCTGTCCTTCCGGCTGTGTTACAGCCACGTACTCTATGCCACCCAGCGGGACGATGTTCCCGTGGTGGTCTGTCCGTGACCTCCGGGCCAAGCCCGCTGGCGATAAAATTCATCTAAGGAGGAACTCCCCTTTGAACAATGATAACTTTATGGTATTCGTCTATAATGCCATCATCGCCCTGTTTGCGTTCTTCGTGGCGGCCCCCATGCTGCTCAACGCCATCAGTCTTTTCACCGTGCAGAAGCGCTTCGCCAAGGTCATGGTGGACGAGGGCGTGGTGAAGGAGGAGACGGTGCGCCGCCTGCACCCGAAAAAGCAGGTGGCCGGCGTCCTGATTTCCCTGCTGGTGCTGGCCGGTCTGGGCTGGACCTGCACACGGGTGGATATGGGCTATATCTGCGGCTGCATCGCTCTGGTGGCGGGCGTGCTGAAGTACCGGAATATCATCCAGTTCAACAGCCTCACCGTCCAGCGCTTCCGCAATACCTACAAGGATGAAATGGATCTCAATAAGTACAATAAGTACGTGGATTCCCATTTCTAAGAGCGAGCGTATCGCCTGTAAGCAGGGTGTGTTTTTACAAACGAGCCTTAACGGCGCAAGCTGTGCGACGGATTTTAACCGCAAACAGATACTGTGAAGAAGAAGGCCCCCGGCATTACACGGGTGCTCATAAGAAAGTAATTTCAGAAATTACGATTATGGCATCTGTCAGACGGGGTTGGTAAAAGAGATAACGGGTATTCGGTGCAAAATCCGAGTACCCGTTATTTTTTTGCCCTTAACTGAAAGCAATAGATTTATTCACACTACCGAGGGAACTTGCAGAAAAGTGGAAGCCAGCCTACGATCTGCTCCGCTGCCCCTATGAAGTTCTGAGGACGGACAAGTATGACCACATCGTATGTGATGATATGTTTAAGCTGCTTGTGTGGGACTGCTACGCATGGAGCGCATGGCAGTTCTTCCAAGTGAAAGACAGCAAGGGAAATTATCGTGACATACCCGGCAACTGGACGCAGTATGCAGGATATTTCCCTTTGTGGCGTTTGTCGTACAGCATTATCCCCTACATCCGAATGAAGTTTGAGCAGAACGGGCTCGGATTTCAAGAGCTTTACAACATCCCGCAAGGTGTGGAAGTGCCGTGGCTGACCTATCAGCAATTCAGCAATCTGATCGGCAATGTCACCGACATGGTTGTGGCAGAACAAGAATGGCAGCCCATGATTGACGCTATCTGGGAAAACAGGACCGTCGAAGACTACGAAACCACAAGCAGCACCGTCAAGACCGATTTCATGCGGAAGTGGCATCACAACCGTTCTGGTAAGCCGATCTCTCTGGATGAAATGATGGAGAGTGAGGACGGGGACATTTTCGATGTGGCAGACCCCCGCAGCGAGTTTGAGCAATCAGTTATTTCCGAAATGCAGGTAGCCACCTTTGCAGAGAGCACCATCACCGAGAAAGACCGGGAGATATTGAAGTTGCGTATGGAGGGTTACACCGAGCAGAAAATCGCAGATAAGGTTGGCTACAAGACCGCCAGCGCAGTCCATAAGCGAATCGCCAAGATCGCAGACGCTTATGAGGATTATGTGACAGCGGAATATCAGAAGTATTTGGACAAGTAAACAGACGAAGAAACGGCAGCAGTTACCCAAGTGGTGACTGCTGCTTTTTCATGCAAGAAAGGAGGATTTTATGAGCAGAGAACCATTTGAAACCATGCCCGATGTGATGGACGCAAAGCAGATTGCGGAAGCGTTGCAGATTTCCAAAGCGGGGGCATACAACCTTTTGAACAGCCCGGATTTTCCAACCTTACGGATCGGCGGGCGTAAATTGGTGATGAAAAATGAGCTTGTGGAATGGCTAAAAAGCCGCACAAACCGAAAAGCGTGAAAACACGGTCAAGAGCCGGAAAAGTAGCAAATCACCGGATAGCGTGAGCCGGAACATACTCCGCATCGTTTGAAGCGTTTCTATCGAAAAATCGCATCACTTTCCCAATTCAAGAACTGAGAAAAATTTGTGAAAATCAGGAGGTTTTATGAGAACAGGACTTACCAAGAGAGAAAAGACCACAGGCATCTATTTTGACGAGTATGGCAATATGATCGAGGTGCAGACCCACAACACCGATCTAAAAAAGCGGCTGACCGCATTTGCGAAAGAATATCCGCAATGCTGCCGCCAGATCGATGATGACGAGCAAGGCGGACTGACCTTTGAGATCGAAAAAGGCAGATTGAGCTTCCGGCTGACTGCGCCGTACAGTGAGGAACGAAAACAGGCGGCAAGTGAATGGGCGAAGAAGAACGGAATCAAAGGTTGAAAAGCTGTCGGCGTGTTTACCTGAAAAAGCTCTCTACACAATGAATATTTACAATTTGATGTTGATTGAAGTCATTCAAACTGCTATAATGATTATGGGTTAGTTTGCCCTACTCAAAAGAGAATATGGAATGAGAGGAGAGGTGCAACGATGAATCCCGTATTGAAATATCGTGGTGGAAAATCTCGGGAAATTCCACGCTTCTTACAATATATACCTGATGACTTCAATCGCTACATTGAGCCTTTTTTTGGTGGCGGTGCAGTATATTTTTATCTTGAGCCCGAAAATGCAATTATAAATGATGTCAACACTCGTTTAATGATATTCTATCGTCAGTTGCGTGACAATTATCCTGAGATGAGGGCGCAGCTTGATACTTTGCAACAGTTATATGAGGAAAATCAAGCAAGGTACAAAAGACTTAAAGCCCAAACACCAGACGAGCGTGTCCCAAATGATAATGAGGCGCTATATTATCGCATCAGAGAACTTTTCAACCACCCCGATGGTAGTTATCTTGATGGCGTGTTGTATTTCTTTATAAACAAGACCGCTTACTCGGGCATGATTAGGTATAACAACAGCGGCGAATATAATGTTCCGTTTGGTCGTTATCCCAATCTGAACACTCGACTGGTCACACAGCAGCATAGTGATTTATTGCAAGGCGCTGAATTATATAGTCTGGATTACAGCCAGATATTTGAAATGGCGCAGGAAGATGATTTTATATTCTTAGACCCGCCATATGATTGTGTGTTTAATGATTACGGAAATATTGACATGATGAATGGTTTTGACGAAGCAGAACACCGTAGGTTGGCTGCCGATTTCCGTAATCTCCCCTGCCGCGCCTTAATGGTAATTGGTAAAACTCCTCTCACAGAAGAACTCTACGGAGAATACATCTTCGATGAGTATTACAAAAACTATGCAGTAAATATCAGAAATCGTTTCAATAATGATAAAATGCACATCGTTGTAAAAAACTATTAGGAGTGCAAAATGGGAGTAATTAAAAGTAGTCGTACATTATTTTTTACTACTTCGCCCAGATCACCCAAAAAGTTAATCCCAGAAATCGCTTTGTTGGTGGATAACTTTTCTGGGCAAACATGGAGTGGCAATGAGCAAGTACAGGAAGAATTTGCCCGCACGCTCGCTGCTGCAACCACATTTGAGGGAGATACCTCTAAGAAGTATTCTGCATTTAGTGCACGAGATCGTATTACTCGCTCGCCGCAGGGATTGGGGTTTGTTGATCTTTCTCCAACAATTCAGTTGACAGAAGCAGGCGAATCTTTTATACATGGCAACAGACCGCATGAAATCTTTTTGCGGCAGCTCTTAAAATTCCAGTTACCCTCTCCCTATCACAAAGAGGGAAGTAAAATCAAAGGGACATTTTGGGGGCGTCCCTACTTGGAAATCATTCGTTTAATCCGTGATTTAGACCACCTGACACCGGATGAATTTAGAATCTTTGCGTTGCAACTGACGGACTATCGCAACTATGAAGCGGTAAAAAATCAAATCATTTCTTTCCGAGAAGAAAAGGAAAAACATAAGGGGCAGTATAAGCGATTTGTTGACGATGTTATAAATCGGGAAATATCCAAAATTTATTCTACCGAAATTGAATCCGGCAACATAGCAACCAGAGAATCAAAGACGAGCGATGTGCGGTCATTTATCAGCAAAGAAAAGCGCAACATGAGGGACTATGCTGATGCGTGTTTCCGCTATTTCCGTTTCACCGAAATGTTTGTTTCTGATGGTAGGTCGATACAGATCGCTCCAGATAAAATTCCAGAGATTGATTTTATTTTGGAAACTGTCCCGAGAGAGCCTACCTACATTGATGATGTAACTGCATTTAAGAATTATTTGTTTGACCCCGCACAGCCTCGTCTGTATACAGATGACCGCAGCAATTTAGAGGATACACTGATGCGTCATTTTTCGTATACTAAACGAGAGCTTTCTGAAAAGACAATCGAAGAGCTGAAAGATTTGCGTGATAGTGCTGTTCAAGCAAAACGGGCTGCAATTATTCAAAAGCAGACCGAGGAACTAAAGTCTTATGCGCTGTATCAAGAAGTCATTGATACATACAACGAGATTTTATCAGATGAGGTATACGATGCTCCCCTGTTCCTCGAATGGAATACATGGCGAGCCATGACTATGCTGGACGGCGGAACTATTAAAGGCAATTTCAGGATTGACGACGCGGGGCGACCCACATCAACAGCCCAAGGCAATATGCCGGACATTGAATGTGATTATGATACCTTTGCTCTTTCGGTTGAAGTTACCTTGCAGCGAGGACAGCGGCAATATGAATCTGAGGGAGAGCCAGTCACACGGCATTATGCTCAGTTGCAAAAGGCGACAGGAAAAACCACTTATTGCCTGTTTATAGCTCCGTCAATTAACAGAGCAACATGGGCACACTTCTTCGGCTTAAATCAGATCAGAAATATCGCTGCTTATGGAGGCAAGCCCAAGATTATCCCATTGGAACTTGATTCGTTTATGCGGTTGATTGAAAACTCCTATACAAGCGAAGGCATACCTCAACCACAAGATGTTCAGAAGTTTTTGCAGACGGCCATTGACGAAATAGATAATTCTACTGATGAAATTGATTGGAGCAATAGAATTTCTGCTTATGTTGATAAGTGGTTGGTCGCATAAATGAAATCCCTTTGGAACAAAGGGCGCACTTCTATACAGGGAGAAGCCCTGTATGTGCGCTCTGCGAGGCAGACAGCCCGGACTTCAATCGCCCGGGCTGTTTTGCGTCACTTCGTTCCGAACAAGGGGCTGCACCCCTTGCGACGCTTGCGCGTCTATCCCTGCACACTTTGTGAGTGGCACAATTTGCTGATGCAAACAGCGCCACTCACAAAGTTTTGAATATGTACCCATGACCGTTTACCGATTTTCGGTAGGCGGTCTTTTTATATTCCTACATCAAAATCAAGGAGGTCATACATGGTGAAAAAGCAGAAGACTATCCCACAACTGGAAGCCGAGAAAGCGGAAAATGAACGCAAGATCTCGCAGCTCCAACACAAAAAACAACAGCTTGAAAACCGCATCACCTACTATGAAAAAGGTGATCGGCGCAAGCGGGCGCACCACCTTATCACTCGTGGCGCAGCCATTGAAAGCATCGCACCGCTGACAAAGGTTTTGACCGAAACCGAGTTTTACGCCTTTGCTGAAAAAGCCCTTGCCGTCTTGGAGATTAAGGGCTTGCTCATGGAGGCGGTCAATGAACACAACCGAGCTGAACAGAAAGAGGGGTGTTGAGTATCGCACTATATCATTTTCATGTGACACAAATCAAGCGCAGCGCAGGACAATCCGCTATTGCGTCTGCCGCCTATCGCTCCGGCGAAAAGCTGCACAGCGAATACTACGGTGAGGACAGCGACTACACCAAAAAGGGCGGCGTGATTTGTTCGGAAATCCTGCTGCCGCCCTATGCCCCTCCCTCTTTCTCTGATCGGGAAACCCTATGGAATGAAGTGGAGAAAGCGGAACGGGGAAAGAAAGCGCAGCTTGCATACAGCTTTGACATTGCTTTGCAGAACGAGTTTTCCATGCAGGAGAACATCGAGCTTGCAAGGCAATTTTTATTGGAGCAGTTTGTGAGCGGGGCAGTCCCGACACCTTGGAACATTGGCGGCAAGCATGGGCTGAACTGTGCAATCAGAAGTTTGCGGAAAAGGAATTGGACTGCCGGATTGACCACCGCAGCTATGAGCGACAGGGCATCGACCAGCTCCCTACTGTCCATGAGGGTGTGACCGTCCGAGCTATGGAAGCAAAGGGCATCCGCACCAACAAGGGTGATCTCAACCGCTGGATCAAGGCGACCAACGATCTGATCCGCAATCTGAAAAAGAAAATCTCTGCGCTGCTTGATTGGCTGAAAGAAGCGCATGAGGAATTGAGCAAGCCGCAAGTTCCAAATCTGGCGCAGCTTCTCAGCGAGTATTACACCAATCGTAACGCCGGGGCTTGGAGTCAGAAAGCAAAGATCGGCAATCTCAAAGAGTTCAACGAGATTTGCAATTATCTTATGCAGAATAAACTCACAACGCCGGAGGAATTGCAGGAGCGTGTGTCTATGCTGAGTGACCGCATCGACACTTTGAAAAACTCCATGCGTGGCAAATCCAACCGCATGAAAGAGTTGGACGAACTTCTCCGTATGGTGCAGTTTTACACTGAGGGTAAGCCCATTGCCGACAAATTGGCGACCATCAAATGGAAAGGCAAGCGGGAGCAGTTTATGTCCGAAAATGAAAACGCACTCCGCCTGTATCACATGGCAGAGCGCAAGTTAAAACCGCATTTCAAGGATGGCAAGCTGCCTATCACCGCATGGCGCAAAGAGCGTGACCGTCTGGAACAGGAGTACAAGACCGGGCAAGCGGAGCTTTCTCCCATCTATGCGGAGGTGAAAAAGCTCTGGCAGATCAAATACAAGGTGGAGCAGGTCATCCATGAGCAGGAGCGACAGAACGCTGTTACACGGCAGAAAAAACAAGAAATCGAACACTAATCTTTACACATTTTTAGGAGGCACTTATGAGCAAGAAGAAACCATTTGAACATGAAATCGACCCGGAGCTTTTGGCAGAAATCGAGGCATGGGAGCCGCAGGAGCATGACGAGCCGGAGGGATATTACTTCTCCAACCCCGACCCCTATCTTAAACCCACACCGCTGCCGCCTGACCATCCCAGACACAATTTCTGGTTTGACGAGGATGGACACATCCGTGTGAAAAATCCATCCGCTTTCTGGCTGCCGGAGTTCACCTTGCAGAAAGAGATCGGCGGCACGATCTACTCTGTCACAGGCACTTATGACGGAACGGAAACGCTGGATAAGAAAATGGAGCGTATTATGGCTGAAAAGTTTACAGAAAAGTTGGAGGATAGCGAATGACAAATTCACAGAATCTTGGTACAATAGAAGCAACCAATCCTGTACTGGCAGTTGCCCCTTTGAAGGAGGAAACAGAAATGTTACGGGCAACTGATAAAATCACCGCACTCTACTGCCGTCTATCCGTGGAAGATATGAAAGAGGATAAAAAAGGCGGCAAAGAAGATGTGTCAAATTCCATCCAGAATCAAAAAATGATCCTGCTCCAGTACGCTAAAGAAAATCGCTTTCCGAATCCGACCTTTTTCGTGGACGATGGGTACAGCGGCACGAAAGATACAAGCCGCAAAATCCGGGCTGTGCAGAAAGCAAAGGGTGAGCGTGGTGTACCGCTGACAACCAATGTTCCGTTTGGGTATCTCAAAGATCCGGCAGACAAAACCAAGTGGATCGTGGATGAAGCGGCGGCAATGGTAGTGAGGCGTATCTTCAAGCTGTGCATGGAGGGACGGGGACCGATGCAGATCGCAAAGCTCTTGCAGGAGGAAAAGGTGCTTAACCCCACCGCTTACAAGCGTAGGGCGGGCATCAAAACTCCAAGCCCCGAAACCGATGTTCCCTACCATTGGAACACCAACACCGTTGTTCACATTCTGGAACGGCGGGAGTACACAGGCTGTACGGTCAACTTCAAGACCTACACCAATTCCATCTGGGACAAGAAGCAGAGGGAAACGCCCCTCGACAAACAGGCGGTTTTCTACAATACCCATCCGGCGATCATCGAGCAGGAAGTCTTTGACAAGGTGCAGGAGATCCGGCAGCAGCGTCACCGCAGAACGAAAACAGGCAAGAGCAGTCTGTTCTCCGGCATGGTTTACTGTGCCGACTGCGGAGCGAAAATGCGGTACTGCACCACCAACTACTTTGAGAAGCGGCAGGATCACTTTGTATGCGCCAACTACCGAAGCAACACGGGAAGTTGTTCAGCGCACTTTATCCGGGCTGTTGTTCTGGAAGATTTGGTCTGGATGCACATGAAAGCGGTCATCTTCTATGTGACACGGTATGAGA